>ENA-UERK01001365-UERK01001365.1-human-gut-metagenome-genome-assembly--contig:-NODE-1365-length-18139-cov-9.946794_pt1 | contig 18139 bp, 13 predicted proteins | sample MGYA00242957_ERZ507957 | MGnify/ENA primary metagenome ERZ507957 (study PRJEB26167, sample SAMN06115538) | human gut metagenome | host: Homo sapiens | place: China:Heilongjiang | collected 2015-11-06... | reverse complement strand
TCTTATCGGCTGCATTTCATTCCGGCACAAACCGCGTAACCGGTTGATAATGTGTGGAATAAATGCAACTACGCGGTCGTTTGTATATAATCTTCTGATATAAAACGAGATAGAAATAACATCGTTCCGAAAGCAACTTTCGGATGGTGTAACGTCACCGTTATCGCCTTAAACGAATGAATTGCGTGGAATGGGGAAATTATCGGATGATAAATTTGTCGGATTGTATAATAATTTCTATCTTTGAAATAGAACGAGAATTATTATCGGGTTTTCTCTGTCTGCTCACAACTCAAAGACCAATTTATTATAGCGGTAGACAGCGAGGGAATCGTGCTATGCACGGCTCTTCGCTTGCTGCTATATGGTTTGGTCACCGGAGTTGGGGCAAACAAAGAGTCCGTGCATACTTTTTCGAGACGACAAATAGTATGCACTATGATTTTCATATTGTGTGCCATAATTCTGTTGCAGGCAGGTATTCTTTACCGTTTATGGCAGCAACGACGGCAAGCCGAGCTCTTGGCACGAAACAGATTGCGTTATATCGAGGAGTGGCTGGATTTGTTATACTTATATAACAATGATCCTGTTTCATTTCATACACGTTGTAAGGAGCTCGCATCTGTCAAGCGGCTTTCGAACTATCATATCGTAAACGATTCGTTACGTTCGTCCGACTGTCGAAGACATCGCCGGAGCAGCTTGACGCCGGCAGAAAAGGAATTTCTATGTCTGATGGAAGCGGGATTCTCGAATCGGGCATTATGCGTTATTTTCCGAGTCGGAAAGGTCGGGTCGATCTACGTGAAACATCACCGGATAAGAGCGAAGATCGCGAATGAGAATAAATCTGCCGGCGGAGACTGAGGTATATGTCAGATCGCCTTTTTATCATTTTCGAATAAGACAGATCGGGTTTATTCGGCGTCAACAACCGATAAATCTTCATGTATCATATTCTATTTTACTTTACTGATCCGTCGTCGTGTTTTTTCGGTTCGTTACTGGAATCGATCGTCGGAATTATAACGTGTATGGCGCCGTATGCTGGCAGTCGGTTTTAAGAATTTCTTTGCCGTAACGCATCAATAATCCCATACTTTCATTATGTCTTGGACCTCGATATAGAGGTCCTTTTTCATAGCAGCTATTCCTCGGACAGTCATCATTTCCCGAGGTGTTTTTCCCGAATTATGTACAGGGTAGAACAAGGTAAAAACAAGTGAAAGGCGTATGTATAGATTATTTTTAAGCAATATATTGATATGAAGGTGTTTGCGGTTTAAAATGTAAGGTCTGTTTTTCGAAAAATCAATCAAAAGCCATCTTACCTTTGTTTGCAAACGAACACTGTCCATGCAAACACTGTCTTTTTATCCGTATCGCCGTCTCCGCGGCTTTTCGCTGCCCGAACTATTGGTCGTGCTGGTCATCATCGGCATTCTGGTGCTGATCGCGCTGCCGAACCTGATGCCGTTGATCTCGCGTGCGAAGGCCACCGAAGCGCAGCAGCAGCTTACCTATCTGCATACGTTGCAGCGGTCGAATTTCTACACCTATTCGCGCTATTCGTCGTCGTTGGACGAGCTGGGCTTCGAGCAGTCGCGGCTGGTGACCGACGGCGGTCAGGCCAACTACCTCGTCGAGATCGTCGAGGCTTCGGAGCACGGATTCCGCGCCACAGCGACGGCCGTCGTGGATTTCGACGGCGACGGAGTTTATAATGTCTGGGAGATCGACCAAGACAAGAACCTGCGCGAAACGGTCAAGGATTGACCGGCCGCCGCTGCACAATATCCGCCTGCACCCGCCTTCATACGCAGCTTTCCCGTATTGCCGATCTCGAAAAACCGAATCCCGAATACCCTCTAACGACCCTTCGATGTTCCCTGCCCCCTATCCCTACCTTTTGCTGCTCGTGCCTGCCGCTGTACTGGCCCGCGACGACTTCCGCACGCGACGGGTGGACGCGTCGTGGCTGGCGGTGCTAAGCGCGGTCTGCGTCGGGGTGAGCTGGCACACGCTCGGTTGGCGGACGATGCTGCTGCAAACGGCAGGCAATGCCGCGCTGCTGCTTTTATCGGGAATGCTTCTGGTCGGTTATCTCCGCCTGCGGCGGCTGTCTGTGCGGCACGCATTCGGTGCCGGCGACATCCTCTTCCTGCTTGCCATCGCACCCCTGTTCGCACCGACGGAGTTTCTGAGGTTTCTGATCGCCGCCTGCGTCGTCGCCCTCCTTTGGTGGGTCTGCTGCGGCCGTCGTCGTCGCACGATCCCCTTCGTCGGCGTGGCCGGCATCGCACTGGCAGGCTGGGTGGCCTTTCAATTCCTCCGCTTATGGCCGTAACCCCGACACATATCCCCACGGAGATCCTCCGCCTGCTCACGGCGCAGGAGGCCGCCGAGTACCGCCTCGTGCCGTTCGCACGCGAGGCGGACAGGATACGCTGCTACGGCGAGACGGGACATGACTACACGGCCGCTGCCGAGGAGCTGGAGGTGCTCTACGGCTGGCAGGTCGAAGTCGTGCCGATCGCCGCCGATGACCTGCAACGGCTTTTGCTGCAACATTACCGCCCCGGAGCGCAGACGGCAAGCACCGCCGCGGGCCGCACGGCCGAGATCGGACAGGGGCGGCAGTTCCTCTTCGCGCTGGTGGGCGAGGCGCTGCGCGACAACGCCAGCGACATCCACCTCGAACCCTACGAACAGCGCTGCCGCATCCGTATGCGCATCGACGGCAAGCTCGCCGAGCGTTACGTCGTCGAGCGGGCGCAGTACATGCCGCTGGTAAACCAGATCAAGATCCTCGCCTCGCTCGACATCTCCGAGAAACGGCTGCCGCAGGACGGGCGCATCGGCTACGACCGCGACGGTGAGAAGTTCGACGTGCGCGTCTCGACGCTGCCGACGATCTGGGGCGAGAAGGTGGTGCTGCGACTGCTGACGCGCCGCGTCGAGCTGCTCGAACTGCGCAACCTCGGCTTCTCCGCAAGGCAGTACGAGGACTACTGCCGCGCCATCGCGCGGCCCTTCGGCATGGTGCTGATCTGCGGCCCGACGGGCTCGGGCAAGAGCACGACGCTCTACGCCACACTGCGGCGGCTGAACGCCCTGACGGACAACATCCTCACGATCGAGGATCCGATCGAGTACACGCTCGAAGGGGTCAACCAAGTGCAGCTCAAGGAGGAGATCGGCCTTACGTTCACCGCCGCACTGCGCACCTTCCTGCGGCAGGACCCCGACATCATCATGCTGGGCGAGATCCGCGACGGGGCCACGGCCGAGATGGCCGTGCGGTCGTCGCTGACGGGTCACTTGCTCTTCTCGACGATCCACACCAACACGGCGTGGGGCGCCGTGGCCCGTCTATCGGATATGGGTGTACACCCGTATCTGGTGGCCGACACGCTCGTCATGACCGTCGCGCAGCGCCTCGTGCGGCTCCTGTGCCCGCACTGCAAGCGCGAAGCGGAGGCGTCGGACGAGGTGCGGCGTCTGCTCTGCGGCGCCGCACCCGAACGCATCTGCGAGCCCGTGGGCTGCGAACGCTGTTTCTACACGGGCTATGCGGGTCGGCGGGCTGTCTACGAGGTGATCCCGATGGACGACGAGCTGGCGGCTGCCGTACGCTCCGGCCGCACCGACGTCGCCCCGCTGCTGGCCGAGCGCGGCATACCGTCGCTGCGCGATGCCGTCGTCGATCTGTTCCGACGCGGCCAGACCTCTCTCGACGAAGTGATACCTCTGTTGAACTACTGATCCAAGCCTATGAAACGACGATACACGCTTACGTTTTTACTTCTTTGCATCCTGCCTGTGCTCTGTCCGGCGCAGCGGGCCGAAATACCCGCTGGCGTGCAACCGTCTTCGGATTCGCTCCATCGGACGGTTGCACCGAATCCGCCGTCCGACCCCGACTCTTTGCGTCTGTCGCGTATCGACTCGGAATTGGCGGCACTCGTCGGGCGCGACTCGACGTTCCTGCGGGAGGTGGACGTCACGTCGGGTCGGTTGTCGCTGTCGGAGCTGCTGCGCAATATCGCGCGCGCCAGCGGCGTGAACGTGTCGGTGCGCGGCGTGGAGAACATCCCCGTGTCGTGCAACTTCCGCCGGGCCCGTGTGGACGATCTGGTGCGGTTCCTCTGCCGTGAGTATCGGCTGGACGCGGCCGCGTCGGGCAACATCCTCTCGATCTTTCCGGCGGCAACGCCGACGGCTCCGGCGCCCGATCCCGACGTCGCCTACGCGGCCGCCGACACGACGTTGAGCTACGATCTGCGCGGCGAACGTCTGATCGACGTGGCGAAGAAGATCGCGCGGCTCTCTGCGCGCAACGTCATCGTCCCCGAACCTTTGTACGACTGCAAGGTCTCGGGCTACGTGCGTCGCATGCCCTTCGACGAGGCGCTGCGGACGCTCGCCGCGGTCAACGGCCTGCTTGCCGAACGGGATGCGCAGGACGTGTGGACGCTGTGGCGCGAGGAGCCGGCCGCGCAGGGCGGCAAGATGTCCGCAGGCCCCGCCTATATGCGCCGGCGGCAGTTCACGCCCAACGAACTGCGTGTGGACTCGCTGGGGCGCATCACGGCCCGCATCGCGCGGGGCAACGTGCAGGACGTGATTCTCGACCTGTGCGACGAGTTGGAGTTGAACTACTACTTCCAGTCGCCGGTGAACCTCACGGCGGGCGTCTGGGTGGACGGGACGGATTTCGAGACGCTGCTCTCGGTGCTGCTCAAAGGCTCGCCGTACAGCTATTACACCGAACGGGGCATCTGGATCTTCGGAGCGGCCGCGTCGGACGGTCTCGCGTCGGCGACGGTCCTTCCGCTCGTCTACCGCGCCGTGTCGAAGGTCGAGGAGATCATCCCCGAAGCGCTGAAACAGAACGTCGCGGTGAAGACCTTCCCCGACCTGAACGCCCTGATCCTGTCGGGCGACCGGCGCAACGTGGCGCGTGTGGAGACCTTCCTGCACTCGGTGGACAAACCCGTTCCGATGGTGACGATGGAGATCCTGATCGCCGACGTCACCAAAAGCAAGATCCACGAGATCGGCATCGGTGCGGGCGTGGGCGACAAGGCGGTGAGGACCTCCGGAACGCTCTCGCCGGGCGTGGACATGACTTTCAGCTCGGGGGCGGTGAACGACCTGCTCGGACGCATCCGGGGTACGGTGAATCTGGGGCGCGTGACGCCGAACTTCTACCTGAGCCTGCAAGCCTTGGAGGAGGACGGGGTGGTGCGTCTGCTCTCCACGCCGAAGCTCTCGACCCTGAACGGCCACGAGGCGACGCTCACCAGCGGCGAGACGCAGTACTACAAAGAGGTGCAGAACAACTACTACGGCACGCAGAACCCCATCTCGTCGGAGTCCTACCAGTGGAAGTCGGTCGATGCGAACCTCTCGATCAAGGTCACGCCCTACGTGTCGGAAGATCGGCAGATAACGCTCGAAATCGAGTTCGAGCAGACGGAGTTCACCGACCGCAACGTCGAGGACGCCCCGCCGGGGACGGCCACGCGGAGCTTCAAGTCGATCGTCAAGGTGCAGAACGAGGAGATGGTGCTTCTCGGCGGGCTGGATCGTAACACGATGGAGAACTCCTCGCGCGGCGTGCCGTTTCTGGCGCGCGTGCCCGTCATCAAGTGGTTCTTCGGCAAGGAGAAGCGCAACAAGGTCGAACGTACGCTCAATATCTTCATCAAACCCACGGTCGTAGAGTGAGATTAAATTCAATACGATCCCATGATCCGCATTGCACCGGAGACGGACGCAAATCGAACGACGGTTCGAACGCCCGGAGCGGGTGTGCGAAACAGCGCAGTCTTTCGTGCCCGCTCAGTAAGAACCGTCGTTCGATTCCGGCGGAGGTGCCTTGCGGACACTTTTGGCTCCACCTTTTCGTGTGAAAAGGTGGAAAGGATGTCGCCGTACTCGATCTTTTCGTCCTTTTTGCCGGAACAAAAGGGACATAAAAGAATAAATAAAAAATGAACCTTTTCCCCTATATCCTCGGCCCCGTCTGGGTGCTGGACGTCGCGCTGACACCCGACAGCCATGCGATCGCGGCGTGGCGCTGCAAGATGGGCTGCGAGCCGCAACAGACGGACTACGACGCAGCGGCGGTCGCCAAAGGGGTCGCCGCGGTCACGGTATCGGGCCACGGCACGGTCGCGAAACCCGCCGACTCGCAGTTCGCCGCGCGGGTGCGCGACGACGGGACGACCTTTCTGTGGAGCGAACACGACGGCCGGATCGCCTTCGTGCGGCGCGAGCGGCTGCAAGGAGTGCTGACCGAACTGGCGGGAGCCGGCATCCATCCGCAGCGCATCGACGTGTGCGTTCCTCCTGCGACGGCCGTGCAGGAGCTCTTCGCCGCGCTCGGCTGGCGGCGGCTGCTCCGCCCCACGACCGAGGATTCGTTGCTGGCGCAGGCTTTCGTGCGGCGGGCGGCACTGCCGGTGCTGGGGCTCTTCCTCTGTCTGCTCGCTGCCAATGCCGCCGTCACCCCGTCGCTGAACACTCGCCGTCAGACTTTGCAAAAGGAGCTCTCGGCGCGCGAACGCACGGCTTCGACCGCAGCCGATGCTACCGACCGGCAGCGGACGCTGCTCGCGGAGTTCTCCGCACGTCCCGCAGCATCCCGCGCCGTCGTGTGCGATCGCATCGCGGAGGCCGTGCCGGCGCAGGTCGTACTGACGCGGCTTGCTGTCGAACCGCTCACGATGCGTTTCGAGGCGAGGAAGCCCTTGCAGCGGCAAGAGCGGACGGCTGTCGTCGCGGGCACGGCTCCGGCGGCGGGCGACGTCTCGACCTTCGTCGAGCGCCTCGCGGGGGCGGCGTGCTGCCGCACGGTACGACTGACGAACGTCGAACGGGAACGCGATGCCGAACGGCTCGTGTTCCGCATCGAGATCGGACTATGAACCTGCCGTACAGATACCGGGGTCTCGGCCTCGTGGGGCTGCTGGCCCTCCTCCTGCCGTGGGCAGCGTGGCATTTCGCCCTGAGCGATACCTTCGGCGCGTGGCGGGAGTGCGGCCGGCTGGAACGGCGGGTGGATGCGCTCGCCCCGACGACACCGGCGACCGGAGCGGCCGTGCCGGCTGCCGTCGAAGCCCCCGAACTGATCCTCTCTGGCGGGCTGCTCGACTCGGTGCGGCGCTTCGCTCCCGCAAGTGTCCGTACGACAGGCTACGTACCTGCGGTGACGCTGCGACAGGACGGGATCGAGATCCGCACGGCGCAGTTGACGCTCACGGGGCCGTTCGCCGAGCTGCTGCGCACGGTCGACGCCCTCGAACGGCGTCTGCCCGCCTGCCGCATGCGGTCGGCCGAGTGGCAGACCGTCGTGCAGCTCCGCACCCGCCGCACGCAGCTCACACTGACGCTCCACATCCAACAACCGACCTTAATAACCGAATCGAAATGAGAAGATACCTGTTCTATTTCCCGCTTCTATTCCTGATGGTCTCCTGCGAAATCATCGAGGAAGATATTTCCGGCCATGCGGTGACGACGATCGCCCCGACGGACGACGCGGAGGTTCCTGCGGGTGAGACGCTCTTCCGCTGGCGGGCCGTCGACCGTGCGACGGGTTACGTGCTGTGCGTCGCTACCGAGGGGCGGATCGTCGCCGACACGCTCCTTGCGGCCGATACGCTGGGCCTTGCACGCTACTACGGCTGCCGGTTACGGCTCGAAGCGGGCCGTTACGAATGGACGGTCGCGGCCTTCAACTCCGGTTACGAGACCTTCTCCCCTGCGCTGCGGCTCACGGTCGTCGGGGAACCCGCGCCCGAGGAGCCGGAGAACCCCGAACCGCCGGACGACGATTCGGAAGAGCCTGCCGGCGAAACGGTTGCTTTTACCGGAATGCCGACAGAAAGAGACGCTCCGCACTTTCCGGCGGGTATTTCGACCGAGGAGGCTGTTCGCCGTCGGCGGAGGTACTGCACGAGCTCGGGCGAGTTGCAGTCCGCCGCAGGGGGCGGCGGCGAACTGCCGACAGCGCCGAGCACTGTCGAATCGTCGAAACGAAACAGCATCGGGATAACCGATAGCTCCCTGCTGCCGTGAAATCGCGCTGGACGACCTGTCTGCTGCTCGCGGCCGTCGTGGCGGTCTGGGGCGTCGTGGCGTGGCGGATCCTCGCGCCGGCACGACCCGCCGCGCCGGATGTCCGACCCGCGACCGACGCTCCGGCGGCACCGCAGATCGTCGCCGAGACCCTGCGGCTGGACTATCCCGACCCCTTCCTGAAAGACGCCGCCCGACCGCAGGCGGCGGCTCCGCGGTCCGTCGTGCGCCGCCTGCCGCCCGTGAAAAAAGCCGCGCCGAAGCGCCGCGAGCGGGTGCAGCTCTCGCATTTGGCGACGGTGACGGCCGGCGGGCAGGCGCTCCACATCCTCCAGATCGACGGCAGACAATATGAACTGAGCCTGCGCGACACGGCCGCAGGATTCCGCCTGACGGGCGCCGACCGCGACTCGCTCTACCTCGAACGCGAAGGAACGGTCTACGGCGTAAAACGCTGCGACGAATAGATGAAACTGCATACGACATACCTCGCAGGGGCCGTGCTGCCGACGGTCGTGGTCGCGGCGCTGGTGATGCTCACGGCGACGCTGGGGCTGCTGGCGCTGTGGGAGCAGGAGATGCTGCTCTTCACGCGCACGCAGCGGATGCGGCAGGCGCGCGCCGACGTCGAATCGGCCGCCCTGCTCTACCGCCTGCATCCCGACGAACGGGCACTGACCGCTGCCGGAGGTTATCTGCTCTACGACTCCCTGCCGCAGTCGCGCATCTTCGTGCGCTGCGAGCCGTGGGGTCTCTACGAACTGCTGCACATCACGACGGCCGACTCGCTCGTCGCGAGCAGCCGCATCGTCGGCGCCGAGCCCGATCCCGTACGGACGCTCTTCTACGCCGACGACCGCACGGCCGTCGCCCTCGCCGGCAGCACCTACCTGCAAGGGACGCTCCGCCTGCCGCAGAACGGCCTGACCTACGGCCGTATGGGAGCGGAGTTTTACCGGGGAGAAGAGGTTCCCCGCACGGCGATCCGCAGCTCGGCAGCGAGGCTTCCCGCACCTTCGGCCGCCGTCGCGGCACGGATCGACACGCTCTTCGCTTTCGCGCACCAGCTGCCGGTCGCCGGCGAGCTGCCCGACAGCCTCGGCGTATCGTTCCGCGACCCGACCGCCGCCCTGCGCCTCGGCACGGCCGAGATCGGCTGCTGCACGCTGCGCGGGCGGATCGTGCTCGCAGCCGACGAGCTGCGCATCGACTCCGCCTGCCGGCTGGAACACCTGCTCGTCTGCGCCCGCAAGATCACGGTCGGCAGCGGAGCCCGCATCGCGGCGCAGCTCTTCGCACGCGATACGGTCGTCGTGGAGCCGCGCGCCGTGCTGGAGTATCCGTCGGGCATCTACGTCGGCCGGTACGCCGAACTGGGCGACCGCGCGACGGCGGACGGCTATGTCATCGTCCGCGACACCGTGCGGCACGAAAAGATGACCGCCTCCTACCGCCAGTCGCGCACGGCACGCGTGCGGGGGCTTCTCCATGCGGACGGTGCAGCGCAGTTGCAGGGGATCGTCGCGGGGCGTACGGAGCTCAGGCAGGCCGTCTACTTCTCACCGCAGGGCTACTACAAGGATATGCTCTACGACGTTACGCTGCTCGAAAATCCCGCCACGGCGCAGCCGCTGTGGCACGGCGGCGCCGAGGCCGTGCGCAGAAAGGAGGCCGTATGCGTCGAGTAAAACGGGCCTCGGGCAGAAGGCTGCGCGCGGCCTCGCTCGTCGAAGCCGTCGTGGCGGCGGTGCTGCTGCTGATCGTTTTCACGGCGGCAATGGAGCTGCTTCCCCGTCTGACGCTGCGCGGGGACGATGCGCTCGCAGTTGCCGAAGCCGAATACCGGGCCATGTGCGCCTTCGACAAATACGGATCAGGCGTATGGCCCGCAGGCACGTACGTCGAGCGGTACGGCGGAGGCGAAGCGACGGTGCGCGTGGAGCCGTATCGGCAATACAATGACGTGCAACTCATAACGATCGAAGTCCGCATCGACGGCAGCCGCAAACGGATCGTACACAGACAGCTGGTGGAATGCGCCGAGTGAAACATACGCTGCGCGGCTCGACGCTGGCCGAAACGCTTGTGATGATGCTCGTGGCGGGAATCGTCTTCCTGGCCACCATGGAGGCCCTGACGCTCGTCTCGCGGCTCGTGGCGCGACGCGCGGCCGTGCTCGTCGAGGCGGGACGGCAGCGCGACGGAATCTTCCGCCTCGGGCAGCTGCTCACAACGGCCGACAGCGTCCGCAGCGGGGAGGGCGGCGGCGACGCCGGCGAGTGTATGTACCTCTATCGTGCAGGAGGCGAGACGACACTGACGACGCGCGACTCGGCGGTGCTGTACGTCGCGGGGGAGTTCCGCGATACGCTCCTGCGTCGTGTCGGGCACATGCGGCTCCTACGCTGCGACGCGGCGGCCGATACCCTCGAAATCGACGTCGAGGGCCATATGCTGAAACTCCCCGTGCTGCGGCCCGCACGGGAAAGCTACGGACGAAGAATCGCTGAAATCGAAAAGGATCATGGATACGAAGAGCCATAAACTGACGGACGCCCGACGCGAGATGTTCTACGCCGAGCTGCACGCGCTGCTCGGTGCAGGACTCGACTTCTCGGCGGCTTTTCGGCTGTTGATCGAGGGCGAGGGCGACCGCCGGACGAAGGCGCTGCTCGAAGGGCTCTACGCCGCCGTCGTGCGCGGAGAGACGCTCGCCGAGGCCATGCGCCGAAGCGGGGCATTCCGCCCCTTGGAGTGCGGCGTGGTGCGCATCGGCGACGAGACGGGACGTCTGGCACGGACGCTCGACTTCCTGCGCGACTACTACCGCAAGCGGGCTGCGCAGCGGCGCATGGTCGCCTCGGCCGTGAGCTATCCCGTCGTCATCCTCGCCGTGGCGGCGGCCGTCGTGGCATTCATGCTCTCGGTCGTCGTACCCATGTTCGAGGAGGTATATGCGCGTATGGGAGGAGAGCTGCCTGCGCTCACGAGGGGGATCATCGCACTCTCGAAAGCGTTTCCCGCCTATGCCGCCGTCGCGGTCTGCGCGGGAGGGGGACTTTATCTGCTCTACCGCGCCAACCGACAGCGCGAGGAGGTGCAGCGCTGGCGCGCGGCGATCCTGCTCCGCCTGCCCGTCGCGGGTGTGATCATCCGCAAGAACATGCAGGCGCAGTGCTGCAAACTTCTCGACCTGCTATGCGCCGCAGGCGTGCCCCTGCTCGCCGGCGTCGGAATGCTCCGCGAGGTCATCGGATTCCACCCCTACCGCAAGTCGTTCGACGAGATCGCGCGACGGCTCGAACGGGGCGATGCCTTCGCCGAAACACTGGCCCGATTCCCCGAGCTCTACGACCGGAAACTCACGGCGCTCGTCCGCGTCGGCGAGCAGACGAACCGCCTGCCCGAGATGCTCCGCAGGCAGGGCGAGACCCTCGCCGACGAGCTCGAATACGCCATACGGCGCTTGGGCGCGATGCTCGAACCCGCACTTATCCTGCTCGTCGGAATTCTCGTCGCCGTGATCCTGATTGCCATGTATATGCCCATGTTCTCCCTCGGAGGAATCATGGGATGATACCTTTATTAACCAACCTAAACAAATTTATTATGAGAAAAACTTTATTACTGACCGTCGGATGCCTGTTGGGTATCTGGACTTTCTGCCCGGCGCAGGAGCAAACGGATGAAACGGCAGTCGTACAAAAAGCTGCGGCCGCTACAGAAGAGTATTATTCCGGCAGCGACCGTTACACATCGTCGCCTCAGACATGGAGCGAAATGAAACTCGGAGGTGCCACTCCGAATCTCTACACGGGAACCGTTTCGGTTTCGGTACCCGTATATACTTATGAGGATCCTGATTTTACGATTCCCGTAGCATTAGGTTACGGGTCGAACGGGTACACTCCCAACGTACCGGCTAATTATGTCGGTTTGGGTTGGAGTATTCATGCCGGCGGACAAATCGTGCAGGAAGTGCGCGGCATCTCGGATTTTGGGCACACTCTTTATATTTCCGGTTATTCTTTTTTCGAGGAGAAAGATTTTGCGGGAAAAACCGTCGAATTGAACGTGAACGATATTCGTAAAAACGCCTATATGTATCGATTTTTCAAAGGGTCTAAATCAACAGAAACGGAACCGGATATCTTCTCGTTCAATTTTATGGGGCACAGCGGAAAATTCATGTTCGCCGGGCAAAAGATCTATGTCTTCGATACGAATCATCCGCAGGGAGAATATTCGGTGAAAATTGAAGAGATGCCTTTTGTTTCGGAGCCATACTATTCGCGGATCATTACGATTACGACAGGAGACGGATACCGGTATATTTTCGCCCCGCTACAGGAAGCTGAACTTTCAATGATCGAGCCGCACTTACAAGCGGATCTTAAAGACTGGAAGTCACTTACCTTCGAACCACAAAATCCGACGCAAAGCTGGTTTTTAATTCGTATCATCGCACCGAATCAGCGAACCGTTTCTTTCGAATATGAAAAATCAAACCAAAGTATCAACCAATATCAAGATACATTGAAAATTACATATTCGAAAAATCCCATTGCCCTTGTTCCGGAACAGGAATATAAATCAAGACTGGTGAATCCTGTTCTGCAATTGAAAAATATCAATGTAGATAATAAGGTCGATATCGATCTTATTTACAGCACGAGACCTTCTGAATATAGCGGATCGAGTGTTCCTCCGAAATTAGATACGGTACGGGTAACCAGAAAATCGAATACAGGAGCGGGAAAAATACTCAAAGAATGTATTTTGAAATACGATTATTCACCACAACTGAATAACGATTGCAGTCATGTTATGTTTTTGAGTTCCGTAAGCATACCGGGAACAGGTACTTACCGAATGGAATACTATCATATCGACAAGGGGTTTCCCGGACACAATTTGTCCAATGTCGATCACTGGGGATATTATAATGCGGGTGGCGCCAGTCCGGATATTGCCCTCGATAGCCTTTACTTTACGAATCTCGACTGGACAGCCGTAACCGGACGCAAACCTGACAGCAATTATGCCATACGAGGAATGTTGTCCAAAATAATCTATCCGACGGGCGGTTATACGACTTTCGTTTACGAACCGCATACATACAAGGACATCGTAAGCAGGGATCGCACCAATGTTGCCCTTCCTTCCTTGAAAGTCGGGACGAAAGAGGTCGAGGCAGGCGGTCTGCGAATTAAAAAGATCACGAACTATGCCTCTGCGACGGATTCGATCAGTAAGACTTATCGTTATCAGACATCGGAGGGCGTATGTTCCGGAAATTTATTGGTCCAGCCTTACTACTATTTTCATCTGGAAGAGTATGAAAAAGGAACGGACAAATTGTTGAGAAATATACACTATTGGCTACCTAACAGTACCAGCGTAGGTGCGGAGCAGCCGCATGTCGAGTATGAAAGTGTCGCTGAAATATATGACGACGGTTCTTATACGGTCTATGATTTTGCCAATTATCACGATACTCCCGACCAATTCGGTGGCAATCCTAACATACTGTTGAACCCCGATGTATATGGATCTCCGTATGCATGGGCGAATAATTTCCTGACCCAGCCAGATTACGAACCTCCGTTCCGGGGAACGTTGCTCGCTACATCGTATTACAATAGCGATAACAAGCTGCAAAAAAAGGTTACGTTCTCATACGACAGGTCTAAAAAGAGGAAGTTCGTCGAAAGTGTGAAATATGCGGCCTCCTATTTCTACGTTCAGCGCTCGTATCTTGAAACATATCCGCTCGTGCGTGTAACGACTACGGACTATATGTCCGATACCAATACTGTCATGACTCGGGAAAAATCTTATACCTACAATGATTTGGGGCAAACGATCTGCACACGTAGTCAGGAAAGCGACGGATCTGAATCGAGGACCTATGTTACCTATGTTTCGGATCTCAGTGCTGCCGAAAAGACTGCATTGCCGGGACAATCGGCCGTATATGATATGATGCGGGACAGTAATGTACTGAACAAACCCATTTATGTAAAGAGATCCAAAACAGTACTTCTGCCGGATCGTCCGGGAACCACAGGCGAACAATTGGTCGGAGCTGAGAAATTCGAATATACCGCTGCGAACGGGATGATTCTGCTTAAATCGCAGGCCAAGGCTAAGATTGCATCAATGACAGGAATGAGCCAGCCTTTGACATACTATAACTTCGCTACTTATGACAAATACGATTCCAAAGGCCGTCTTCTGCAAAAGGCGGATCGTTCCGGGTTGAAAACGTGTTATGTCTGGGGGTATGAAGGCATGTATCCCATTGCAGAGGTCGTAGGAACGGATTATTCCGCCATACAGGAGATAACCAACCGGACCGAACCTTTGTCCACCAATTTTAGTTCGGCGCAGGAAGCGGGCCTTCGGGATCTCGATGGAGTATTCGTAACGACGTTTGTATATGATCCGTATGTGGGGGTTACGAAGGTTACGGATCCGTCGGGTAGGCAAAAAAGTTTTAGTTATGATAGTTACGGAAGACTTTCCGGAGAGTTTAAGGACGGAGGGGCTCGTGTCCGCAGCTATTCTTATTCTATTATCAATGAATAAATTCCGAATAATCATGAAAAAATTACTGTTTATAATAATAGCGATTTTCAGTTTGCACTGTCCCGGATATTCGATGTATAGTCTGGCTGGGATTTTTACCGACGGAACGGATTGGCCGGAGCAAGCCTGTGAAGAAGGCGGTTCGGAACAGCAAGGCCCATCCAATATATCCATCGTCCAGGAAAGAACCGAAACGGAATCCTCGTCTTTGTCTGAAACGGAGGCAAAAGCGGTAACAAAAAACAACTATACGGCTACGACGGTCTATTGCTCGGGCGGATCGGTCGGATACCATGAGAAGCAGTTTTTGGACGGTTTAGGAAATCCTTCGGAAAAGGTGTATGTACGTTATACACCGAATAAGAAAGACCTCTATTCCTTGCAGGAGTACGATGCTAAAAACCGTATCGATAAGAGCTGGCTTTCGTTGCCATCCTCCGGCGACCTGGGTGAATATATACCCGTGGACGAACTTCGAGACTTAACATGCGAATATTACGATGATACGGCGCCTTATTCGAAAACGACTTACTTTAACGATCCTCTCAAACGCCCCCGGGCACAAGCTTTGCCCGGAGAAGCCCTGCAATCGCTGGGGAAGGCGACAGAATTCGAATACAGACTCAACTGGCAGGACGAAGTGCTCCGAATGACCGTCCGGCAGAGCGGGGAAAACTTCGTATTGGACGCCTCGGACTTTTATCCCGCCGGGACATTGACCGTGACGAAAACCACCGATGCCGATGGAAGGGTCACGTACGTTTATACCGATAAGTCGGAACGGGTCGTTCTCACGACAGCGGCCAATGCAAGGACTTACTATGGGTATGATGCTCAAGGCCGTTTGGTCATTGCCGTAACACCCGAAGGCAGTCGCTTGTTATCCCCGCAATACCGATCGGAATTACGTCAGACAGCAGCGTCGGCAACGACCGATACGGACAGTCTTTTCCGGTTTGTTCGTCTTTCTCTGACAACCGACAATGAGATCGCGGCGACCGATACCGCCGCGATCGAGGGATTTGTCCCCGCAGCACTCGGAATCAACGATCTCGATCCCGAAAATATATCGTTCGATTCTCCCTTTGTCAAGGCCTATTGCTTCACGTACCGTTATGATGGTTACGGAGATCTTGTCGCCCGTCGCTTCCCCGGCGGTGTGCTCGAAGAGATGGAGTACAATGAAAAGAGGTTGCTGACAACACGGTTCCGGGGTAAGAAAGATGCTTCGGGAACCATCGAATATGCAGATCGTTACCGATACGACGTACTGAATCGCTTGGTTGCCGTATCCAGGGCATATTATGCTGTATCGGGTAGTTCTCGGACTGAACTGCCTTCAACCCCTGTGACGATGGTCAGCTATTATTACGATAGTTATTCGAATGTTCCGTCGGAACTCGCCTACCGGAATGACCTGAATAGCGGTTTGGTCGGTGTTTCGATCGACTATACCAGACTGCGGGGACTTAAAACTTACGAAAAGGTACAGGTACTCGATCACGAAGATCATGCGGCAGGATATGTCGAACGGGCGTTTTACTACAATATGGAGGGGCGTTTGCAACAGATTGTCGAGAAGAATCCTCTCGGAGGCATCGGCTATTTCACTTATGCCTACGATTTTCAAGGTAACGAGGTTTTTCGCCGTGAGAGGATTAAACCCCAAAGCGGTTCAACAGAGGATGTGCTTACCGTCCTTACCACTTACGACCATGCCGGGCGTGTTGTGAAGGAAGAAACTACGTTCAACGATTCGAAACCGGTCGTGGTAAATTTCGAATACGACGAATTGGGGCGGCTCGTGGGAAAAGATGCGAACAGCATAACTTCGAGCTATGCATATAATCTGCAAGGCTGGTTGACCCGATCGTCCGGTCACTATTACAGTTCCCAGCTCAAATACTATGATAGTTCCAACCCTTCCTATACGGGTAATATCTCTGAATGGAAATGGGGAAATCGGTCGTATCGCTTCGAGTATGACAATCTCGGGCGCATCTCCGATGCTCATTATTATGAAGGGAATACTCTGTGTGACGATTACTCCGAGAAAGACATCTCCTACGACCTGAACGGCAATATCCGCTCGCTTACCCGCTACGATGCGGGAGTTCCGGAAACACTCGATTATACATATACGAACGGGATCTTAAAGGCTGTCGGCAATAAAAGTATCGTGTACGATGGTTGCGGAAATATTACATTTAATGGTCGAAATAATTTGGAGATCGACTATAATTTTCTTAACTTGCCAATGCGAATCCATTCGACCGACGACCAGTCGGCAATGAATTACCGGTATCTTGCCGACGGTAGTAAGTTCTCGGCAACGGACGATACGGGCGAAGGTCTGGTTTACATTGGCTCTTTGGTATATAGATTTCGGAACGGAGCGTATGAATTGGATCACGCCGCATTCAGCCAGGGCTTCTTCCGGAAAAATCATCTGTCCGAAAGTAAGAAATACGTTCCGGTCTATTATGTTTGCGATCATTTGGGCAGCCCCCGTTCGTTAATCGACCATACGGGCGAACTGATGGTTCTGCGCAACTACTACCCCTTCGGCAAGACGTGGCGCCGACCGACGGAACCGGTTTACTACGATTACTATCATTTCAACGGCAAGGAACAGCAGACGGTCGGCGATGCGGGTTTGTTGGATTACGGCGCTCGATTCTACGATCCGGATATAGCGCGTTGGCTGACGCAGGATCCGCTGGCGGATGTAATGCCGAACATTAATTCGTACGTTTATTGTGCCAATAATCCGGTGAAATTTATCGATCCGACCGGAATGTTATTTCGGAAAACGGACCCCGGTAATGGGAAGAATCCGATAGATGATCCTAATGATGATTCGGAAGAGTATGAGATTCCTAATGACGATGCGGCATATATTTCAAGTGTTATAAGTTGGCATCATGCAAACGAGGTTTTTGCATCGTTGGAGGAATTGGATGAGGCGATGCGTTCTGCTGCAGGAGGTAGTACTGGCAAAGCAAGTGATCGTCCGGTTTCTTTGGACTGCTATGTTTCAGATATCGGTACCTACAATCTATTAGTCGATAATTCGCTGGGGATTTCAAGGGACAATCATTCTCGACGTGCAGATAAATTTTTCTTTTATTTAGAAATATCAGGAAATATTGCTTCTATGGTAGGTTTAGCAGCAGAAGGGATTGGAGCTCTAATGGTAATGACGGGTATCGGCGCTCCGATAGGAGCTATAGTGATGGGTGCTGGCAATATAATATCAGTATTAGGTGGAGTATCATCATTGTCTGTAGCAATATATCGAAAAGATACAGCGGGTATAGTGTCAAATGGAGTTAGTCTATTTGTTTCTGGAGGACTATATAAGATTGGCCGTGCAGCTAAACTTACAGTAATGCATGAAGCACAATTGGGCGCATGTTTTTATCCGTATTCTGTTATGTCGTATGCAATTGAAAAC
>ENA-UERK01001343-UERK01001343.1-human-gut-metagenome-genome-assembly--contig:-NODE-1343-length-18341-cov-6.004052_pt1 | contig 18341 bp, 16 predicted proteins | sample MGYA00242957_ERZ507957 | MGnify/ENA primary metagenome ERZ507957 (study PRJEB26167, sample SAMN06115538) | human gut metagenome | host: Homo sapiens | place: China:Heilongjiang | collected 2015-11-06... | reverse complement strand
CTTAATTATAGGAGGAAATCACAATGAAAAAAGTACTCGCACTGGTACTGGCTGTCATCATGGTTTGCACCATGGCTTTCGCTCTGACCATCGACACCGACAACAAGCTCGTTGTTAACAACAATGGCACTGTTGCTACCATTACTCTTGATCCTGACAAGAACATTGATTTCACCAAGACCTATTATCTGCAGGTTCCCGCTGATTATTTCGGCCTTCTGTCTTCTGTTAAGCCTGCTGGCAAGACCAACGCTGATGTATTCACCGTAACTGGTCTGAATGGTGGCTATGATACCGAAAACAAGGACAACTATTATGTTCCTGTTAAGGTTGCTGACAAGGCTCTGGATGGCGTTGCCGACCTGACCCTTGGCGTTTTCACCATCAAGTATGATGCCAACAACTATGTTACTTTTAAGGTAAACAGCGCTAATGAGTTCGTAGTTGATAAGCTCATCATTGGCAGCATGGACAAAACTGCTACTGCCCCTACCATTAATGAAAAGCTGAATGCTAAATATGATATTGGTTACCAGGCTACTAAGCTGCTGGCAGATGATGCTGACACCTATACCGTTCCTACTGCTGATGGTTGGTATGTCAACAACACCTCTAAGGCCGTTACAGTTGAGCTGGAGAATGGTGTCACCTTGACTGTTCCTGCTAAGACCTATTTCACCTTCGAGAGCATCACTGCTGGTAATCCCAATGCAACCTATGGTCTGACCCCTAAGATCACCAAAGGCTATGCTGTTTCTGCTGGTACCATTGAGTATAAGATCGAAGCCACCAATGGCTCTAACGATCTGTACTATGCTGTATCCAAGGCTGGTAAGGTTTATGCTTCCGGTATGACCTTCGTTATCGAGAAGAATGCTGTCGGCACCGAGACTGGCTACTGGACCCTGAAGACCACCGATTACCTGTATGGTATCTCCTCTGGCACCAAGGCCCTGAATGTTAGCAACATCCCCGGCGCTGCCACTCCCACCACCCCCGGCACCACCACCAACCCCGGCACCGGCGCTAACGATGTTGTTGGCGTAGCTGCTGCTCTGGCTGTTGTTGCTCTGGTTTCCGGCGCTGCCATCTCCCTGAAGAAATAAGATAGTCTACTGACTGCTTAAATCTCCTAAGAGATAAACCAAATCACCCCCCGGTTTCTCCAGCCGGGGGGCTTTGCTTGTCTTTCTTTGCCGCAGGTGGGCACACTATGTAGTGCCGCCCCGCCCCAAGCCAAAGCTGATAGATAGCGCCGTGTCGATCTCCGCCATGCTGGTGTCATCCAGCCGGCCCATGCGCTCCTTCAGCCGCTTTTTATCAATCGTGCGGATCTGCTCCAGCAGAACAATGGAATCCCGCGTAAGGCCGCTGGCGTTGCCCTGCACCTGGATGTGCGTGGGCAGGTTGGCCTTATCGTGTTGGCTGGTGATGGCTGCCGCAATGACGGTGGGGCTATATCGATTGCCTACATCATTTTGCACAATGAGTACCGGACGCACCCCGCCCTGCTCGCTGCCCACCACCGGACTCAAATCGGCGTAGTAGATATCGCCGCGCTTGATGGTCACATTTATCACTCCCCCGGGCTTTGGTTTCATCCTTAGTTTTGGCGCTCTGCGGGCAAATTATACCGCCTGCCCGGTGCATCCTATGCCCATGGGGAGAATTTGGTGCGGCCAAAAGAAAGCCCCCCGGCTGGAGAAACCGGGGGGTGATTTTGGTTTTATCTCTTAGAGAGACAAGCAAGCGTTAGCTTATCTTATTTCTTCAGGGAGATGGCAGCGCCGGAAACCAGAGCAACAACAGCCAGGGCAGCAGCTACGCCAACAACATCGTTAGCGCCGGTGCCGGGGTTGGTGGTGGTGCCGGTGGAGCCAGCGGTGGTACCAGAGATGCTGGAAACATTCTTCAGGGCACCGTTGTAAAGAACAACAGCACTATAGGCAGGAACTTTAGCAGAAGCTACGCCATCATCAACAGTAACAGCAGCCTTGGAAACAGTGCCATCAATGCTAACAATGTAGATGTTATACTTGTTGCTCCAATCAGTAATGGTAGCAGTACCAACGAGGTTGGTATCGTTAACAGCCTGAGCCAGAACATTAGCATCTTCATAACCATACTTAGAGGTCCAAGCAGTGGTCTTGAAGTCATCGGTGAAGTCCTTGCGCAGAACCTTGGTGCCTGCAGTAGCTTTGAAAGCTACGCCATACTTATTGCCAGCATCCTGCAGAACCCAAGTATTTTCGGTAACAGCCTTGCCCTCGGAATCAGTGTTAGCAACCAGAGTAGTGATAACGCCGACAGCAAACTTGTCGTTGAGACCGGTAATAACATGAGCCTTGGTGGTATCGTCCAAGAGCAGTTCGCCAGTGGTCAGGCCATAGTCCTTTTCATACTTGGCGGGATTGGTGCCTTCACCGTCGAAAGTATAGGTCTGAGCCAGCTTACCGGTAGCCTTGAAGGTAACCTTGGTGATGGAGAAGTCATAGGCTTTGCCATCATAGGTAGCAGTCTCGCTATCCTTCAGAACGATCTGATACTGCCAAGAGGAAGCAGCGGTCTTGTCAGCAGCAACCTGAACCCAGCCAGCGGACTTAACAAGATCAGCGCCCTTACCATAGGTAACGGTTACCTTGTTATTAGCGGGAACAAAGTTGTTGTCGGAATCCTTATACCAACCAGGGGTGCCAGCGAGCTCATCTACGGTGAAATAGAGGACAGTTCCAGGAACCAGCTGAGCGTAAGTGCCAGGGGTGCCAGTGTAAGCAGAATCGCCATTGTCTTTAACAGTGATAGCCATAGCCATGGTGCAAACCATGATGACAGCCAGTACCAGTGCGAGTACTTTTTTCATTGTGATTTCCTCCTATAATTAAGCGAAAGGCCGCAAACCCGCTTAATCAAAGGCTTTTCAGCCATTTTGCCTACACCACCCACCCCCAAATTTGTGTGTAAAAAGTGGTGTAAATGGTGCATTCTTTTGGCTTGGGATAAGTCCATCTCACCACCCCCGCAAATCACCAATCACAATGTTTCTACCTTTATTATCGTCCAACAATATCCTTATTTCACCAGTTAATATGTAAAATGGATAATGCTGTCGTTACCAACTTGTAACCTTTCCATTTTTGTGCAAAAGTAATACACCATCGAGTGGTGTAAGTGGATTTTGCTGCGCTGAGGGGAACGCATAGAGGACATTTTTGCAAAAAGTTCACGGATATTCAGTTGCGATTTCCTGCCGGGAGGATTATACTATATTCATATACCCGCAGGGGAGGAATCACTATGGATTACAAGCGCTGCTGGGCGGCCGTTGATTTGGCCGCTCTTTCTCACAACTACCACTGCATCCGCCGGTTTCTCAGCCCCGGCTGCCGTTATTTGGCCATAGTAAAGGCCGATGGCTACGGCCATGGCGCGGCCACAGTGGCGGGCCAATTGCAAAAGGACGGTGCCGATTGGTTCGGTGTGGCTACGATGGAGGAGGCGCTTGATCTGCGCCGACAGGGCATCTACCGGCCCATTTTGGTGCTGGGCTACACCGATCCCGCCGCGGCCCCTATTTTGGCCAGCAATACCATCACGCAAACGCTGTTCAGCGAGGAATACGCCCTGCAATTGGCGGCGGAGGCCGCCAAAGCCGGCTGTGTGGTGGATTGTCATGTGAAGATCGATACCGGCATGAGCCGCCTGGGCTTTGATGCCGAAAACGAGAATACCGTGCTGATGGTGGAAAAACTGGCGCAGAGCGGCAGTCTGCACATCACTGGCATCTTTACCCACTTTGCTGTGGCAGATGAGGACACCGCAGTGAGCATGGCCTTTACCGAGCGGCAGTTTACCCTCTTTATGGGGGTGTGCAACCGCCTGCAGGCCGATGGCGTGAATGTGGGGCTGCGCCACTGCTGCAATTCCGCCGGCACACTGCTGCACCCGGCCTATCATCTGGATATGTGCCGCCTGGGCCTTTCGCAGTACGGCCTGGACCCCGATCCCTGCATGAAGGCCCTGCTGGATGTCCGCCCGGCCATGTCGCTGTATACGGTGGTTTCCATGGTCAAGGAAATTCCCGCCGGGGCCACGGTGAGTTATGGCCGCCAGTACACCGCTTCCACCCCGCGCCGCATTGCCACGGTGGCCATTGGCTATGCCGATGGTTACCCCCGCTCCTTGAGCAACCGTGCCGAGATGCTGCTGCACGGCAAGCGTGCCCCGGTCATCGGCCGGGTGTGCATGGATCAGCTGATGCTGGATGTCACCGATATCCCGGAGGCCTGTATGGGGGATATCGCGGTGGTAGCCGGCAGCGAGGGCGGTGAGAGTGTCACCTTTGACGATATGGCGCGCTGGGCCGGCACCATCAATTACGAGATCATCTGCGGCATCTCCAAGCGTGTGCCGCGTGTGATAACCGAATAACCAAGCATAAAGAAAGCCCCCCGGCTGGAGAAACCGGGGGGTGATTTTGGTTTATCTCTTAGGAGATTTAAGCAAGCGTGGGCTTATCTTATTTCTTCAGGGAGATGGCAGCGCCGGAAACCAGAGCAACAACAGCCAGGGCAGCAGCTACGCCAACAACATCGTTAGCGCCGGTGCCGGGGTTGGTGGTGGTGCCGGGGGTAGTGGTGGTAGCGCCGGGCAGAGCCTCAACCTTAAGATTGTTAGCGGCAATAACCAGAGTACCATCAAAACCAGTACCAGTATAGTTCCAGGTACCAACATAGGTGCCATCGGCCTGCTTCTCGGCAACAAAGTTGAAGGGAGCCTTAAACAGGTTGCCATCTTTGTCCATTACATAGAAGTAGTTATCCTTGGTCAGCCCAGTCATCTTATAGGTAAGAGTACCAGCGGAAACCTTGTAACCCGCCTCAACATGCTGAACACCGATGCCAGGATACTTGGTAGGCAGAGCAGTAATACCAGCGTCGTTGAAGGTCTTGCTCATCTTAAAAGGGGTCTCTTTTGCAACGTTCAGCTTAATGGTGTTGGAGCCACCAGTGATTGCGGCAGAAATGGGCAGGGGAAGATCCTTCAGTTCCTTGGAGAGATAGTTCCAGCCCTCAACGGCGGTACCATTAGTCTTATTGGTTGCATAACCGATATCGTAAGAAGCATAGAAGTCAACCTCAGTAACCTTCTGGGGAACGCCAGCAACAACCAGCTCAGCCATGACGAGCTTGCCATCCTTTGCGTTGTAAACAACGTAGGTATCATTGCTCTTCAGGTTGGTGATCTTCAGAGTGCTGATGGAATAATCAGCTTTGCCGTCCAGAGCTTTGTCCTCATTCTTGATCGGAATATAATAGTTAGCACCATCAAAGGAACCAGAAACACCCTCAACCTTCATGGTGTCCTTGCTGACTTGAGCAGCATTGAGACCATTCAGAACGGGGGTAAAGAGGTCAGACTTAAGAACCAGCGCATAAGTCTTGGTGGTGTCAGACAGAGTAACGGTGCCAACACCAGTAGTAGAGGTGGTAACCTCACTGGGAGTAACGATTTCAATAGTTACAGCCATAGCCATGGTGCAAACCATGATGACAGCCAGTACCAGTGCGAGTACTTTTTTCATTGTGATTTCCTCCTACTATCACAATGTTTTTCAAGCATCTTTTTGCGTGAGATAGCATAGAATAAGGAAGTTAATCTTTGCATAAAGGAGCATTATCATGCCAGATAATAACACAAACGCATACGATTATGGAGAAAGCTGGTTTTCTGTGGCTGGCGATGTGGATGATTTCATCTTTTACGGGGCAGAAGGACAGGAAAAAATATCCTCCGAGCGGTGAGCGCCCGGAGAATTTTTTTCGAAAGTGGTGTAGAATTGGTGTAAATTTTCGCTCATTCTTCCGGCGCCAAATTGCCCAGCCGCAGCCGGTGCGGTTCCATCATCTGGCAGCCGATGTGGTACTGCTGCCAACCGTCTGTATGGGCAAAAAGCCCATGATCATCGCTTCCGCTGGTGATGAGCAGTCCTTTTTTTTCGCAAAAGAGCGCCGTCTGCGTGGCAAAAATTTTGCTATGCGTGGGATAATAGGCCTCGATGCCGACCAGCCCCAGCGCGCACAGCTCATTAAAAGTGGTGTATAAACTGGCTAGTTCCATCCCGGAAAAATAATTGCCCGGATGGGCCAGCACAGCGGCACCGCCGGCCTCCCGGATGGCGGTGATGACCTCGGCGGCCTGCGAAAAGGGGTAGGCGGTGTAATCCAGGCCATAGCGGGCATACAGGGGCATTCCCTCGCTCAGGGTCTGGGTCACACCTTTTTCCTGCAGATAGTGCAGCCCGGCCCAGCCGCCTTTTTGCGGGTCGTAGTGGTAATCCCGGTACTCCTCCACACTCAGCTGCGGGTATTCCGGGGCCATTTTTTCGATGAGGTCCACGCTCATTTGCAGCAGTAGCTCCCGGCTGCGGTGGGCAATGGCGGCCAGCTGCGGCGTGGGGGTAAAACCATACCCCAGGATATGCAGGTGATACCCCTGCCAGCGGCAGTCGAATTCCGCCCCGCGGATGGATTGTACCCCCAGGTCCTCACAGGCGGCCGCAAAGCGCTCGCAGCCCAGCCAACTGTTGTGGTCGCACAGGGCGGCCAGGCCTACGCCGCTATCCCGGCAGGCCAGCGCGGCCTGCTCCGGGGTCTGGGCGCCATCGGAAAAATAACTGTGAATATGCAGATCGACAAACATGGCCGGATTCTCCTTCGCGGTAATGGGTTTCCAACAGTGTACCATTTGGGGCGCAAAAAGGCAAGCCGTGGGCATCTTTTGGCAGGGGTTCATCATTTTGTACCAAAACACCGGCAAAATGTATGCTATCTGTAAAATCGTACAAACCGGGTGTAAATCACTTGCCCGCTTTAGGGGGAAATGCTATAATAAAAGCTGGGTAAAAAGGGGGATTTTCCTCCGCCCGATGGCTGTTATCCCTTGCACAAAGGAGAGGATGCAAAGACCATGAACAGGATCACAAAATCGAAGGAAATGCCGGTTTATCTGTTCCACCAGGGTACCAACGCACACGCGTGGGAGCTGCTGGGGGCCCACCGGCAGCTAAATGGAAAAACCACCTTCTGCACCTGGGCGCCACATGCGGCGGCCATCAGTGTGGTGGGGGATTTTAATGGCTGGGACGCGGCTGCCAACCCCATGACCCGCCTGAATGAGCAGGGCCTGTGGGGCGCCTCGGTAGAGCTGACCCATGACTATGATTGCTACAAATACCAGATTACCACGGCGAATGGGCGCACGCTGTATAAAGCGGACCCATTTGCTTTCCATACCCAGACTCCGCCAGAGAACGCCAGCAAGATCTACCGGCTGGCGGGTTACCGCTGGCACGATGCCGAATGGATGACGGAGCGGGCCGCTCAGGATGCCCGCAGCCTGCCGGTGAATATCTACGAGCTGCATATCGGTTCCTGGCGGCGCAATGCCGATGGGAACTATTATTCCTACCGGCAGCTGGCGGAAGAGCTGCCCACCTACCTGACGGAAATGGGCTATACCCATGTGGAGCTGCTGCCCCCCACCGAGCACCCCTATGATGGTTCCTGGGGTTACCAGGTGACAGGCTACTACGCCCCCAGCAGCCGCTACGGCACCCCGCACGACTTTATGGCATTGGTGGATGCCCTGCATGAGGCCGGCATCGGTGTCATCATGGATTGGGTACCGGCGCATTTCCCCAAGGATGAGTTTGGCCTGTACGAATACGATGGCGCGTGCTGCTACGAATACAGCGACCCCGCCAAGTGGGAGCACAAGGACTGGGGCACCCGGGTCTTTGATTTCGGACGCACCGAGGTGCAGAGCTTCCTCACCTCCAGCGCGAACTTCTGGGCGCATACATATCACATAGACGGCATACGAGTGGACGCTGTGGCCAGTATGCTGTATCTGGATTATGGCCGGCAGGAGGGCGAATGGCGCCCGAATATCAACGGCGGCCGGGAAAACCTGGAGGCAGTGGCCTTCCTGCGCAAGCTGAACAGCGCGGTGCTGAGCGAGCACCCCGGTTTCCTCATGATCGCGGAGGAATCCACCGCGTGGCCGCTGGTTACCCGCCCGCCGGAGATCGGCGGCTTGGGCTTCAACTTTAAGTGGAACATGGGCTGGATGAACGATACCCTGTTCTACACCTCGCTGGACCCCTACTTCCGCAGCTACAATCACGATAAGCTCACCTTCAGCATGATGTACGCCTTCAGTGAGAACTTTGTGCTGCCCATCTCCCATGATGAGGTGGTGCACGGCAAGGGCTCGCTGCTGAATAAAATGCCCGGGGACTATAACCAGAAATTCGCGGGGCTGCGCACCTTTATGGGCTATATGATGACCCACCCCGGCAAAAAGCTGCTCTTTATGGGCTGTGAGTTCGGCCAGTTTATTGAATGGGACTACCATAAGCAGCTGGACTGGATGCTGCTGGATTACGAGAGCCACCGCAAAACGAAGGATTACATCCGGGCGCTGAACCACTACTACCTGGCTCACCCGGCCCTGTGGCAGGTGGAGGATAACTGGGATGGCTTCCGCTGGCTGAATGCCGATGACAACACACGCAGCGTCATCACCTATTACCGCGCCGATGAAAAGGGCAAAAAATCACTGGTGCTGTGCAACTTTGCCGCCAGCCGGTGGGAGGATTACCGCATGGGCGTACCGGAGGCCGGTACCTACCGGGTGGCCCTGTGCAGCGAGGAAGAGCAGTATGGCGGCGCGGGATTTGACCGGGAAACGCTGTACCACAGCGAGGAACAACCGCTGGGCCAATGGGCACACAGCATCACGCTGGATGTGCCGCCGCTCAGCTGCATGATACTGGAATCCATCAACACCGAGAAGGAGTGACATCAGATGTTCATGAAGAAAGAATGGGTGGCCATGCTGCTGGCGGGCGGCCAGGGCAGTCGGCTGTACGCCCTTACCAAAAAGCTGGCCAAGCCCGCGGTACCCTTTGGCGGCAAATACCGCATCATCGATTTCCCCCTTTCCAACTGTGTCAATTCCGGCATAGATACAGTGGGCGTACTGACTCAGTACCAACCGCTGGTGCTCAATGAATACCTGGGCAACGGCCAGCCGTGGGATTTGGACCGGCTGAACGGCGGCGTATTTGTACTGCCCCCCTACCAAAAAAGCAGCGGCAGTGACTGGTACACCGGCACCGCCAATGCCATCTGCCAGAATATCCCCTTTATTGAGCGTTACGACCCCGAATATGTCCTCATCCTCTCCGGTGATCACATCTACAAGATGGACTACACCAAGATGCTGGATCACCACAAAAAGATGGGCGCGGACTGCACCATCGCGGTTTTTGAAGTGCCGATGGAGGAAGCCTCCCGCTTTGGTATTATGAATACTCGCGAGGATACCACCATCTACGAGTTTGAGGAAAAGCCCAAGAACCCCAAGAGCAACCTGGCCTCGATGGGTGTCTATATCTTTACCTGGAAAAAGCTGCGGGAATACCTGCTGGCCGATGACGCCGACCCCGCTTCGGAAAAGGACTTTGGCAAGAACATTATCCCCAAGATGTTGGCGGCAGGCGAAAAGCTGGTAGCCTATTCCTTTGAGGGCTACTGGAAGGATGTCGGCACCATCGATAGCCTGTGGGAGGCCAATATGGACCTGTTGGATCCCAAGGTGCCGATGGATCTTTACGACCCCAGCTGGAAGATTTACAGCCGCAACCCCTGCATGCCGCCGCACTACATTGCGCCAGGCGCCAAGGTACAGAACTCGATGGTCTCTGAGGGCTGCGAGATCGCCGGCCATGTGGATTTCTCCATCCTGTTCTCCGGTGTTCATGTGGCGAAAAACGCCGTGGTGGATTCCAGCATCCTAATGCCGGGCGCCGTGGTGGAAGAGGGCGCCGAAGTGCACTTTGCCATTGTGGCGGAAAACGCGGTGATCCGCCGGGGCGCCTATGTGGGCGAACGCCCGGAACTGATGGCCGATAAAGACCAGTGGGGCGTTACCGTCATTGGTGCCGGGGTCACCGTTGGGGCCGGAGCTATTGTACCCGCCCGCGGCATGGTAGAAGAAGATGTAGGGGAGGTGCTGTAACATGGCCAATAACAAAATGACGGGCATTATCTTTTCCAATTCGCACGATGACGCCTTGGGTGGCCTGACCGCGCGACGCTCCATGGGCTCAGTGCCCTTTGCCAGCCGTTACCGCCTCATCGACCTGGTCCTTTCACGCATGTCCCACGCCGGGGTGGATTCTGTCGCCGTGGTCATGCAGAACAACTATCACTCTCTGATGGAACACATCGGCTCCGGTAAGGAGTGGGATCTTTCCCGCAAGCGGGGCGGCATTGCCTATTTCCCGCCCTATTCCTCCGCCGGCAGCGCCGGTTACAGCCGCGGTACGCTGGAATCGATGACCAGCCTTTTGGGTTATCTGCAAAGCTCCAGCGCCGATTACATCGCCGTTTCGGATTGCGATGTCATCTGCGGTGTCGATCTTTCCGATGTCTTGGAGTATCACATTGCGCATAAAGCAGGCATTACCCTTATCTGCACGGAGCACGGACACAGCTCGGTCATGGTTTCCGCCGGAGAGGACGGCCGCCTGCTGGAAGCCACCCGCGGCGGCGAAGGCGACCTGATGTTCAATAATATGTATATCGTCAACCGGGAACTGCTTATTCAGCTGGTGACCGAAGCTGCCAGCCTGAATCAGTATTCCTTTGTGGATACCTGCCTGATCCAAAAAGGGCGGGAATTGCCCATCTACTGCTATCGGTATGACGGCTTTTGCCGGGCGGCCAACAGCATGCAGGCCTACTTTGAGATCTCGATGCGTCTGCTGGACCCCGCGGTGCGCAGCACTCTGTTCCCCATGGACCGTCCCGTTTACACCCGCGTGCAGGATGAGGTCCCGGTGAAATACGGTCTTTCCGCCGCCGTTTCCAATTCTCTTGTGGCCGATGGCTGCATCATCGAGGGCCGGGTGGAAAATTGCATTGTATTCCGTGGGGCCCGCATTGGGCATGGTGCGGTGGTGAAAAATTCCATCATCATGCAGGGCTGTTACATTGGCAATGGTGCCGACTTGGATTATTGCATCTGCGATAAAGGCGTGCTGGTGGCGGATAACCGCCGGCTGGCCGGCTATGCCACCTACCCGCTGTACCTCCCGCGGGATACCAGAGTGTAATCCCCCTACCATATTATATGTAATAAGGAGAGTCTGCAATGAAAATTCTATTTGCGTGCAGCGAATGCAGCCCCTTTGCCGCCTCCGGCGGGCTGGCCGATGTGGCAGGTTCCCTGCCGGCCGCCCTGCAAAAGGAGGGCGCCGAGTGCCGGGTCATTATGCCGCTTTACGGCAGCATCGGCCTGCAGTGGCGCGCCAATATGACCTTTCTCACCAGCTTTGGGGTGCCGCTTTCCTGGCGGGTGGCGCACTGCGGTGTCTTTACCATGCAGTATGGCGGCGTACAGTATTACTTCCTGGATAACGAGCAGTACTTCAAGCGGGAGGGCGGCATCTACGGATACTTTGATGAGGCCGAGCGTTTTGCGTTCTTTTCCAAGGCAGTGCTGGAGACCCTAACCCACATTGATTATGAGCCGGATGTCATCCACTGCAATGACTGGCAGACCGCTCTTATCCCGGTTTACCTCAATGTATTCTATCGTGAGGTCCCCAAGCTCTCCCGGACGCATACCGTCTTTACCATTCATAATATCCAGTATCAGGGGCAGTTTGGGCTGGATGTAGCCGGGGATGTGTGCGGCCTGCCGGACTGGGCCATCGGTAAGGTGGAATTCCACGGGGACCTGAATATGATGAAGGGCGCCCTGGAGGAGTGCGAGCGCATCTCCACCGTAAGCCCCACCTATGCCCGCGAGATCCTCGACCCCTATTTTGGCCATGGGCTGGATGAGATCCTGCGGCAGAAGGAGTGGAAGCTGTGCGGCATCCTCAATGGCATTGATACCGTTGGCTACAATCCCTCCAGGGATCACACCCTGGCCGCCAATTTCTCGGCGAGAAAGCCGGAGGGCAAGGCCCTGTGCAAGGCCGCCCTGCAGCAGCAGATGCACCTGCCGGAAGAACCCGATACCCCCATCCTGGCCATGGTAAGCCGCCTGGTAAGCCACAAAGGGTTTGATTTGGTGGAATACGCCATGGAAAATATGCTGCGCATGGGGATGCAGGTCGTCATACTGGGCAACGGCGAGTACCGCTATGAGGAATTCTTCCGGGAGATGCAGCGGCGGCACCCGCAGCAGGTGGCCTTTACCTGCGGCTTTTTGCCCGCCCTTTCCCGCCAAATCTACGCCGGAGCCGATTTCTTCCTGATGCCCAGCCAAAGCGAGCCCTGCGGTCTGGCGCAGATGATCGCCCTGCGGTACGGCACCATTCCCATCGTGCGGCAAACCGGCGGCCTGGCCGATTCCATCATCGACTGGGATACCCCGGGCGGCGGCTGCGGCTTCACCTTCCAGAGCTACAATGCCGATGACATGCTGGGCGCCGTGCGGCGGGCCATGGGGCTGTATCACAGCGAATACCGCGCCGAAATGCTGCCCCGCGCGCTCCGGTGCGATTTTAGCTGGCGGCGCAGCGCCAAGCAGTACATGTCCATGTATTTGGGCATATAATAAAAAACAAGCCCCTGCGGATGGAAAAATCCAGGGGGCTTGTCTTTTTTTGTCGATTATGTTACCATAACCATGGTGCGACCAACACGGCCGGCGGTTGTTTTCCCCGTTCCTTTGGGAAGGGGGTGATGCGTATGGTTACATACGAGGCGCTTTTTGCGTTCTGTTTAGTAATTATTAGCATCATTGCTTTATTTCAAGGCAATAAAAAATAACCGCCCCTGCCCGCAAAGCTGACGGTTATTTTTTAACTTAAACTTTGGGGAAGACAACCGCTGTCCGGTCGCACCCTTCGCATTTATAGTAACATTTTGCATCCGCAATGTCAAGCGGGGCAAATAATTTGGGCTGCGGCGGGAAAAATTACACTGATTACAATTTCGTAACCGAATTGCGTATCTCTGGCGTACACATCTGTATATGATTGGAGGAATTCACGGATTATTTACAAATTTTCGCCCTAAATATTGCAAAAAGGGGTTGCAATTGGTTACAATATGTAATACAATGACTATGGTAAGCGGCGGTGGAGACGCCGCACACCACACCAAAATAATTTTAGGAGGAAATCACAATGAAAAAAGTACTCGCACTGGTACTGGCTGTCATCATGGTTTGCACCATGGCTATGGCTGTTGATGTTACCACCACCACTACTCCTAGCGGCACTTCCGCTGGCCCCTATGCTGTTGCTAAACCTGGTACTTCTCTGGAGGTTAGTTTCAACGAAACTACCGACGGCATCCACTTCTATCTGAATAAGGATGGCAAATTTGTTCCTGCGAATAACGTTGTTAGCGTTACCTTTGCCAAGGGCGGTGAACTGGTTGCTTCCCAGGGTTGGGTAAAGACCGGTAATGACGATACCGCTGCTTCCTATAAGTATTTCATCAACCTGAAGCAGGACCTCAATCGTGTTGCTGACACCAAGGTAGCTGACATCCAGATTTCTGCTATCACCTTTAAGTCTACCGGCTATGACCTCGTTAAGGTATTTGCCCCCACCTCTGCCGCTGGCTATAAGTCTTTCGCTTATGGTTACAACAATGTTAATGTAGTCCTGCAGGAGGATGGCACTGTTTCTTTCAATCCTGGCGAGGTTACTACCATCGCTAGCCTGCTCGATAAGAATGGCAAGGAAGTTAACAGTCTGAATGTTAAGGTTGACAACATGACCTACTCCTTCGTTAAGGGTCAGAAAGTATATTCTGCTCTTGCTGCTGATATTACTGCCCCTGCCACTACCGTGACTCCTGTTGCAACCTATCAGAACCTCTTGAATACTACTGCTAAAGTAGTTTACGAGAAGGGCGTCAATGCCGATACCACTTATCGTGTATATGCCAAGGGCGCTGACGGTAAGGTTCTCTCCGTTGTAGCTACCACCTCCGATGGTGTTATGAGCTTCACTGTTCCTGCGATGAGCTATGTCATCGTTACCACTGAAGTTCTGGCTACTTCCGGCACTGCTTCTACCGGCACCACCACTCCCGCTACCCCCGGCACCACCACCAACCCCGGCACCGGCGCTAACGATGTAGTTGGCGTAGCTGCTGCTCTGGCTGTTGTTGCTCTGGTTTCCGGCGCTGCCATCTCCCTGAAGAAATAAGTTAGTCCCACGACTGCTTATATCTCCTAAGAGATAAAACCACAAAACACCCCCCGGTTTCTCCAGCCGGGGGGCTTTGTTATTGCGCCGGAGGGCGAGATGTGGTATCATATCCATAGAAAATAAAAAGGAGCCGACTATGGATTACAAGCAGAAATTCATCGAATATTATCAGGCCAACATCCACCGGGAGGGTGCCGACCGCCTGCTGGAATGGCTGCAAACCACCGATTTTTTCACCGCGCCGGCCAGCACCCGCTATCACTGCGCCTGCCCCAGCGGCTTGGTGCAGCACAGCGTTAATGTCTACGAGGTGATGATGGAAAAGCACTTTGACCCCGAAACCGATAGCGCCGAAAGCTTTGCGCTGTGCGCCCTGCTGCATGATGTGTGCAAGGCACAATTCTACAAAATAAGCACCCGCAATGTGAAGAATGAAAAAACCGGCCAGTGGGAAAAGGTGCCCTACTACACCATCGAGGACGCTTTCCCCTACGGCCACGGTGAAAAAAGCGTGTTCCTCATCGAGCGCTTTGTGCGACTGAAGCCGGCCGAAGCCACGGCGATCCGCTGGCACATGGGTGGCTTTGATGACGCTGCACGGGGAGGGAATTTTTCCATAAGCGTGGCCTACGATAAATACCCCATCGCCGTCAAGCTGCATCTGGCCGACCTGGAAGCCACCTACCTGCGGGAGAAGGAAACCAGCGCCGTAAACCACTAAATAGCCCATACACCACCCCCGGAGCATTCTCCGGGGGCTATTTTTGTAATTAAGTGTAAAAATTACAAAACGGTATCGGCAGCATTTACCATATTATATAATTGATGGACAGATGTGGGCAATACTGGGTGAGAAATGGAGTAAAAACATTGTGATTTGTGGTGAGTGGGGGCCGGGAGGGCTGGCTGGTGCAGGCCATAAAAATACACCACTTACACCACTTTTTACACACAAATTTAGGGGTGGGTGGTGTAGGCAAAATGGCTGAAAAGCCCTTGATTAAGCGGGTTTGCGGCCTTTCGCTTAATTATAGGAGGAAATCACAATGAAAAAAGTACTCGCACTGGTACTGGCTGTCATCATGGTTTGCACCATGGCTTTCGCCGCAGCTGGTAATGCTGTAACTGTTGTTCCCGGTGGTTCTGGTAGCAACACTTATGGTACTGTTGAACTCGCAGATAAGTATGATGCCAACAATAAGTATGTCCTGGAACTGGATGATGCTTTCTTCAAGGTTCTCGACACCTATCTGAATAATCCTACTCGCGATGCCAAGAACTTCAAGGTTGAAGGCGTAGCTGGTTCTTTCAACGAAGGCAAATATCAGATTGCTGTTGACAACACCGATCGTGCTCTGGATGGCAAAGTTGACATGACCATCAACACCCTCAAGATCACCTCTGTTGCTAAGACCAACACCTATGCTGAATTCACCGCTAAAGATGGCAAGCTCGTTCTGAGCAAGCTGGTTGAAGGCGGCGTGTCCAAGGCTGTTGCTGGTGTTTTCGACACTGAATTCTGGGCTGCCTATGATATCGGTTATAAGACCACTAAGCTGACTGCTGGTTCCAGCTTTGACTGGGCTACTGAAGGCTGGTATATCACTGGTAGCGATGCCATTGAGACCACTCATGTAAATGACAAGATTACTCTGAAGGTTCCCGCTAACACCGCTTTCAAATTCACCGTAGCTAATGGCGATCCCACCAAGATCAGCGCTTCTGTTATCCCCAATGGCGTAAATGTTAACACCAATACTGTTGATGTTGATGGCTTCAAGGTAACTGCTGGTTCTCTGACCTATAAGATTAAGGGCGATACCAATGATTACTACTATGGTGTAGACGCTAACGGCAAGCTGTATGCTTCCGGTCTGACCTTTGGCGTAACCAAGGATATCAATGGTGTTGAGACTGGTTACTGGACCATGACCACCACTAATGCTCGTGATATGGTTAAAGCTGACGGCGTTATCCCCAATGTTGGCGGTTCTACCACCAATACTGGTAACACTGGCACCACCACCAACCCCGGCACCGGCGCTAACGATGTTGTTGGCGTAGCTGCTGCTCTGGCTGTTGTTGCTCTGGTTTCCGGCGCTGCCATCTCCCTGAAGAAATAAGTTAGTCCCACGACTGCTTATATCTCCTAAGAGATAAAACCACAAAACACCCCCCGGTTTCTCCAGCCGGGGGGCTTTCTTGCGCCTGCATATCCCCGCCCGCGGCGGCATAGCATGGGGCAAGGGGGCGAGCGCATGAGAAAAATCCTGCCAATGATCCTGTGCCTGTTGCTGCTGGGCGGCTGCGCCAAAGGAGGCGAGCCGGGCATCACGCCAGAGGAAATACAGGCCCAGCTGACCGCAGATTGCCGCTTCACGGCGGCCTTTACCTACGAGAACATAGAGGGCTGCGCCGAGGTGGAAAAGACCGGCGAGGTGTTCAGCATTACACTGACGGAGCCGGAAGTGCTGCTGGGGCTCAGCTTTGTGCTGGGGCCGGAGGGCTCCCAAATGATCTACGGCGATACGGTCATCGACCTGCGGGATCACACCATCCACGAGGAAGCGCTGGCTGCGGTGATGGAGCGGGTCTTCGCTGGGGCAGACGCGCTGACCGTCACCCGGCAAAACGGGTATATCATGGCCACAGCAGACTGCACATTTTTCCATTATGAGGTGATGCTGGCGGAGGACACTGGCTATCCCACGGGCATTTCCGTGCCGGAGCTGAATATCGAGATTGCCATTACCGATTACACCCCGGCGGCCGGCGTGTAGCGGTGGGATGAACACAGCAGAATTGTAACAAAAGCCCCCCGGCTGGAGAAACCGGGGGGTATTTGGTTTATCTCTTAGGAGATTTAAGCAGTCAATAGACTGTCTTATTTCTTCAGGGAGATGGCAGCGCCGGAAACCAGAGCAACAACAGCCAGGGCAGCAGCTACGCCAACAACATCGTTAGCGCCGGTGCCGGGGTTGGTGGTGGTGCCGGTGGAAGCAGCGGTAGCAGTGATGGCCTTATCGGTAACGATAACAGGGCCAGCAATCTTAGCATTAGCAACGAGGATACCGTTGGAATTGAACTTAGCGCCCAGATCCTTAACGGTGCCGTCGGCGTTAACAACATACATCTTAGCGCCTTCGGGAGCCTTCTCAACAACCAGCTCCAGAGCAGCATTAGGAACAACGCCTTCCAGAGTGCCGAGGATGTTAGCTTCGTTGGTTACGAGATTCTTGTCCAGAGCCTTCTTAGCAGCAGTGCCAGCAGCAGGCATAGCAGTCTCATAGAAGAACAGCTTTTCACCAGCCTTCAGAGTGCGGAAAGCACCCATAACCAGACCGTCGTTGTCTTTCAGGGACCATTCAACAGTGCTGTAATACTTGCCGTTTACAGCATCGCTCTTCTCAACGGTTACGATTCTGTTAGCAGTGTTGTAGCTGCTCTCATCATCTTTACCTTGTACCTTAATGGTGTCAGCGGTGAAGCCGTAATCGAAGCACATATAGGCATAAGCAGAGGAATTATTCTTCAGGTCTGCCAAAGAGAAATAGTTCTTCATGGAAGCTTCGGCATTAGCGGCGGTCTCAACCCACTTGGTAGCAGCAGAATAGCCAGTAGTCTTACCATCAATAACAGAAGTGCCAACATATTTAGCGTCCAGCGCAGGAGCAGTTACGCCATAAACATTGACTTTGATAGCCTTAATAATGATATCAGCAACATTATCAAGAGCAGCCGTTTCGCTCTCCTTGGTGGTCAGTGCATAAACATAGTCACCGCCAAATTTTACCCATCCCTGAGAAGCAATCAGCTCAGCGCCCTTCTCGAAGGTAACGGTAACATTGTTCTTAGCGGGAACAAAATTGTTATCATCATCGTAGTAAGCTTTGTTCCCATCAAGGTTCAACTCGGAACGAGTGAAATAGATGGAATAGCCGGGGGTAACAGAGTTGAACGCATCATTAACCTTTGCAGAGGGGTCGGCATCAGGTCTAACACCATCAACCTTCACGGCCATAGCCATGGTGCAAACCATGATGACAGCCAGTACCAGTGCGAGTACTTTTTTCATTGTGATTTCCTCCTATAA
>ENA-UERK01001342-UERK01001342.1-human-gut-metagenome-genome-assembly--contig:-NODE-1342-length-18346-cov-20.858558_pt1 | contig 18346 bp, 13 predicted proteins | sample MGYA00242957_ERZ507957 | MGnify/ENA primary metagenome ERZ507957 (study PRJEB26167, sample SAMN06115538) | human gut metagenome | host: Homo sapiens | place: China:Heilongjiang | collected 2015-11-06... | reverse complement strand
AGGTAATATTTTATATTCCGATAATAGTTTTGTCAATATGTTTTCGCATATTTTTCACATTTTTTATTATTTCGAGCGGTTGCGGGCATATGCGTAATCTGCGCCGCCGTTAATCACATAAGCCCAAGCTCATTCAGCATACAGTTCACATCGCTTTTATGTTTTGCACTCAAATTTTTTATCGCGTCAAGATCGCGCCTTTTGTGCTTTCTCGCCTCGGGATTGAATATGCGAAACCAACGCTTTATCTCATAGAAAAGCTGAAGATATTTCCGTCCCTTAAGCCTCGGATATGTTATGCAGAGAAGCTCATACGGAAGCCAGATACGATTGATGATGTATCCGAGCCTTCCTTTTTCCTTCTGCTGACCGACTGCCATCGAGTTTGCCGTGCTTCCGTAAACCCCGCCGCGCAGAAGATAATCCTCCATGCGGCGCGTGACATCGGTGTGCTCGCCACTACCGAACCATACTTCGGAAAGGGCTTTGGCGGCATCAAAGAATTTCTTTATTCCGCTCCTTTCGAGCATTTCATCAAGCACTGTGCTGTCAAAAGGCATCTTTCTTTGGAGCAGATACAAATCCAGAATCGGGCGCACTCCGCATCCGCCGTGAAGGAAATGATACGACGCATGTGCAATCTGATGAAAATAGAAAAACTCGTTGGTGAAGCAGCACTCGTAATCGTCAGAAGGTGCTGCGTAGTCCCAGCAGGCCGAGAGAAGCGCGTCTATGTTTGCTTTGTTCTCTTTTATGGTGTGATGAAGTTCGAGATGCACACCGCCATCCGACATGAGCGAAATATCGTGGTATTGCTTTTTTTCGTAGGCATATCCCAGCTTTTCCACAATAATCTGTGCCGCCTGATCGACCGCTTCTTCGTGAACAAGCACATCAATATCACAGCTTGTCCTCATCCACGGCTTGGGGTAATACTGCCGTATCACAGAGCCTTTGAGAGGTATAAACGGAATCTCTGCCTCATTCAGGACTTTGCGCAGTCTCCCAAGTTCGTAGTTTATCTTCTCATATCTGTAAACGGCGAGCATCATCTGCTTTTGGAATTTTTCCTTTATCTCACCGTCTTCGATGAGGTCATTTTTTATCAGCGCATCGCCGACAAGATGGGCAAGGTCATGGGATTTTGAGAGTTTGTACTGCTTTGCAAGTTCTTCATCCGTGAGTGTATACTGCGATTTATCAATGTTTTTGCCGCAGACCTCGCTTGCAATTAAATCCATCATCGCGTGGATTATCTTCTCCATACCTGCCCTCCTTTTTGGTTATACTTTTTCTCCGAATGTATCCGGATGCTCAGGGTCAAACTGCTCGTTTGCCCACATCACGGTGACGAGATCATCTGTATCGGAAAGATTGATAATATTGTGCGTATAGCCCGGGAGCATATGCACCGCCTCTATCTTCTCTCCGCTTACCTCAAAGCGAAGCACCTCGTCTGTGCCGATCTTGCGTTCTTCAATGAGTCCATGCCCTGACACGACGATGAAGAATTCCCACTTTGAATTGTGCCAGTGCTGACCCTTTGTAATTCCCGGCTTTGAGATATTCACGCTGACCTGACCGCATTTCTCGGTCTTGAGCAGCTCCGTGAAGCTCCCGCGGGCATCCACATTCATTTTCAGCGGGAAAGCCACCTTTTCTTTCGGAAGATAAGAAAGGTACATCGAATACAGTTTCTTCTCAAAACTGCCGTTCGGCATCTCCGGTATCACGAGTGTTTTTGGCTGGTCGTGAAACCTGTGCAGGCATTCGACTATATAGCCGAGCGTCGCCTTATGCGTCACAGGTGCGGCGCAGTATCTGCCGTGCTCGGTCAGCACTGTATTAACTCCGTCAAATTCACAGTGATGTTCTTTGCCTTCCAGCGCATCAAACATCTCCGCCACAAGGTCGTCGATAAAGAGCATTTCCAGCTCGACCGACGGGTCGTTGACCGTGATCGGCAGGTCATTTGCGATGTTATTGCAGAACGTGCCGACGGCACTGTTGTAGTTCGGTTTCACCCACTTGCCGACAAGATTCGGGAAGCGGTAAACCAGCACCTTCGCTCCGGTTTCCTCTGCATAGGAGAAGAACAAATCCTCGCCGGCTCTCTTGGAAAGTCCGTATTCCGATGTGCCGAATCGTCCCGCAAGCGTCGCCTGAATCGAGGACGAAAGCATGACGGGACATGTATTATGATGCTTTTTCAGCGTGTCAAGCAGAGTTGAGGCAAAGCCAAAATTCCCCGCCTTGAATTCGGCAGGGTCTTTCGGACGGTTTACTCCGGCAAGGTTGAAGACGAAATCCGCTTTTGCGCAGTATTCGTCCAGCTCCTCTGCGGTGCTGTCGATATCGTATTCGTAAATTTCGTCAATCTGTATATTCGGGCGCGTGCGATTCTTGCCGTCGCGTATGTTCTTCAGATTCTCCGTGAGATTTCGCCCGACAAAGCCTTTCGCGCCTGTAATCAGTATGTTCATGTGTCTTTTCTCCACACCATTTTGTTGACCACACCGGTATACGACTGAATGATCTTGACTACCTTGGAAGAAACATTCTCCTCAATGTAGTCCGGTACGGGAATGCCGTAGTCGCCGTTTTTATTCATCTCGACAGCCGTATCGACCGACTGAAGCAGTCCTTTTTCGTCGATTCCCGAAAGGATAAAGCAAGCCTTGTCCAGAGCTTCGGGACGTTCGGTGGAAGTGCGGATGCAGACTGCCGGAAACGGCTTTCCTATACTTGTGAAGAAACTGCTTTCCTCGGGAAGTGTTCCGCTGTCGGAGACGACGCAGAAAGCGTTCATCTGCAGGCAGTTGTAATCATGGAAGCCGAGAGGTTCATGTTGAATCACGCGACGGTCGAGCGCAAAACCGCTTGTTTCAAGTCTCTTGCGGCTTCTCGGATGGCAGGAATAGAGGATGGGCATATCGTATTTCTCCGCCATTTTGTTAATCGCCGTGAAAAGGCTTGTGAAATTCTTTTCCGTGTCGATATTTTCCTCGCGGTGAGCGGAAAGAAGAATATACTTTCCCTTTTCCAGTCCGAGGCGGGCATGGATATCGCTTGCTTCGATTTCAGCGAGATTGTTATGAAGCACCTCTGCCATAGGGGAGCCCGTGACATAAGTGCGCTCTTTGGGCAGTCCGCAATCGGCAAGATAGCGGCGTGCGTGCTCGGAGTATGCCATATTGACGTCCGAAATGATGTCAACAATCCGGCGGTTAGTCTCCTCCGGCAGGCACTCATCCTTACAGCGGTTTCCGGCTTCCATATGGAAGATCGGGATATGCAGTCTCTTTGCCCCGATAACGGAGAGGCAACTGTTTGTATCGCCGAGAACAAGCACGGCATCCGGCTTGATTTCCGCCATGAGCGTATATGATTTTGCGATAATATTTCCGCAGGTCTCGCCGAGATTTGAGCCGACTGCATCAAGATAAACCTCGGGATCGGCGAGCTTCAGGTCTTTGAAGAACACGCCGTTGAGATTGTAGTCATAGTTCTGTCCCGTATGGGCGAGAATCACATCAAAATATCTGCGACACTTGGTAATCACCGCGGCAAGCCGGATGATCTCCGGTCGTGTGCCGACGATGATAAGCAGCTTTAATTTGCCGTTTTCCTGCCACTTCACTTGTTCAAACATTTATTTTCCCACCTTTGCAAGCTCGTCCTGTATATACGCAAGCGAAGCTATCTTCGCCTTCGTTTCTTCAACATTCAGGATGCGTGTATTGTTGGAATTGAATTCGGTGAGGGTGTTTCTCTTTTCGTCACCCTCTTTGAAATATTTATCATAATTCAGTCCGCGATTGTCGGCAGGAACGCGATAGAAATTGCCCATATCGATAGCTTTTGCGCACTCCTCGTTAGTGAGAAGCGTTTCATACATCTTTTCGCCGTGACGGATACCGATGACCTTGATATCCTCTTTCTTGCCGCCGAACAGCTCACAGACAGCCTGTGCCTGTGTGCCGATGGTGCAGGCGGGGGCTTTCTGGATAAGCAAGTCGCCGTTCTCGCCATGTTCAAAGGCAAAGAGAACGAGGTCTACCGCTTCTTCCAGAGACATGATGAAACGGGTCATGGATGGCTCTGTGATGGTGATCGGATTTCCATTTTTTATCTGGTCAATCCAAAGCGGAATGACCGAGCCACGAGAACACATAACATTTCCGTAGCGGGTGCAACAGATTTTCGTCTTGCCCGAATTGCGGGATTTTGCAACTGCGACCTTCTCTTCAATCGCCTTGGTAATACCCATGGCGTTGATCGGATAAGCCGCCTTGTCTGTCGAAAGGCAGATGACGCACTCCACGCCTGCCTCAATCGCGGCAGTCAGCACATTGTCGGTGCCGATGACGTTGGTGCGCACGGCTTCCATCGGGAAAAATTCGCAGGACGGAACCTGTTTGAGCGCCGCTGCATGGAATATGTAGTCTACACCGTGCATCGCACCGCGGCAAGACTCCAGAGAGCGCACATCTCCTATGTAAAATTTGATTTTATCCGCCACCTCGGGCATCTTCGCCTGAAATTCGTGACGCATATCGTCCTGTTTCTTTTCATCACGGGAGAATATGCGTATCTCTCCGATGTCCGTGCGCAGGAAACGGTTGAGTACCGCGTTGCCGAAAGAGCCGGTACCACCTGTGATTAATAGGGTTTTATTTGTGAATAGGCTCATTGTTGAGTATTCCTTTTTATTTTTAATTATAGTGTTCTTGATTTGAATACTATTATTTGATTAATACACCTTGCTGATTATACCATAGTTCTTTTTCTTATTAGAATCGTCTCCAACGTGATACATCCCGCTGACAGTGTAGTCATCCCACGGGTGCTCTCTCTTACGAAGAAGAATCTGAAATGCGCGAAGCACACTGCCTTGGCTAATCAAAAGCACTCTCTTACCCTCATACCGCTCGTTAATAAGATCAAGCACATCAACACAGTTTGCAATAACCATGCCCCAAGATGTACCGCTGGGCGTTCTTGCAAACATATTATTTTCAATCTCGCGAGCAATAAATGTAGGGGTATTGCAAAGTTCGTCAAATGACTTGTATTCCCATCCTGTATTATCGATACCGTGAAGCTTATGTACCTTGATGGCTTCAAACTTCTGGGGTCTATTCATAATAATCAACTGCGTATTAACCACACGCGGAATAGGACCATAAAGCGCGATATCAAAATCATATTCATCAAGTTCGGTCGCCTGCTTTTTTGTGGTTTCAATACCGTTTTCAGTAAAGCCACAGTTGTCGGAAGTATCGCACATAAATTCGTGCTTTGCAACCGCCACGGTCTCTGCATGGCGAATCAGATGGATAGATTCGCACCTTACTATCGGCACTGTCGTTCCCGGGATATAGTCAATCTTTCCGGTTTCTTGGTCAATAGCAATGCCGTATCTTAGCAAGTTCTTCGTGATGTGTACCCTCTCCGACATGGGGATCTGATTGATGTCAAACATTGTTTTTTCTCCTTATCATTTTTGCAGCAACCGAATGACCTTTTCCGTCAAACCGTTGTCCATAATATAATCATATACAGCCTTCGGAACCATTTTGCTCCAATCTTCGCCGTTAAAAATCTTTTGCCTTATCTCGGTCGAACACATTGCCTTTTCTCTCTTGTCAAAAAGCACATACGTTCCATATCCGAGTTCGCCGAGTCGGTGAAGCTTCTCGTAGCCCCAATCGTCATAGATGGTGAAGAAAGACGTTGCGCTCAACGGCACGTAATTATACAAGATCTCGGGACGCTCGATCGGATACGGAACGATCTCAAAATCCTCTCTCGGGATGCCTGCTTCAAGCAGTGCAACCTTCACCATATTGAATCTCTCATAATAGGTAAATGGATTGGAAGCAGCCTCACTTCTATGAGGATCAATCTCCTCTCGAATCAGTGCGGCATTTTCGGGGGATGTGATTCCCACTATGAGTTTCTTGCATTGTGCTTTAGCAAGCAATGCATAATTCAGATGGTCATTGTGAAACAACTGAAATCTGCCATGAATAAAACCTAATTCAACCATTTTTTATCTCCATTTGTTTTAAAATTTGTTTTCTTAATCATTTCTTTTCTTAAATACGCATTCGAAGCTTTGGCGATCCCTGACACAAACGAAACACCAAAATATCGCGAAAGCAATTGTTGATATTCATCGTCATCGCACACATAATAACTGCAATGTCGATGAAGATCAATAATATTGATCATAAAAGGCTCTTCCTGAAGCTGAAACCAGTCTCGGATTTCATCGATTCTCTCAAGAACGCTGTCCGCATTCCATACGCACAACTGAGCCATCCTCGGAGGCAAAACCGCATTATCACGAACACTCTTGATATCGCTAAAAAGCGCATTTTTCAGATCGGCTTCCACACCATTCTGCACCTCTGAGAAATACAAAGCACGGAACCCGTCCCCCACTCCCGCTTGTGCGCACAAGGCTCGAAAAGTAGTTCTATCTTCTTCTGTCGTGTTTGCAGAGGTCAGGTTCAACGTATTGTCGAGGATAGCTGCAATCAAGAGGAGGGCAGTTTCGTGGGACATCTTGTTCTGCAAGTCTTCTTTCTTCCATTCCCTGTATATGAGTGTCGCCGCCGCACCGATGAATTCTATGTGTACGCCATCTCCGATCTTTTTACGCCAATACTCTTCGAAACCGATGTGATGATCATAAACGGCAACGACACGGTCGAGCGGCACTGAACTATTCAGAAAGACGGGATCGGAAACGTCTACGATAATATAGTTTGCATCCTGTTCGGAAAAATCTTTAGGAATCTCACGCAGAAGTTGACTTTTTTCAGTAAGCGAAGAGCAAACGCTGTAATTACAGGGAGCCTGAGAGTACGCGATCGCATTCGCTCCCTGTAAATTCAACAAGTCCGCCATTGCTACAGCACAGGCGTAGGCATCGATATCGAGATAGGTTGAGCCGGCGGTAATAATCGTTGAATCATGCTCGTTTTTCATAATATGTATTTTGTCATTGCATTATTTTACAATTGCACGCTTAATTATTGATCCGAATTTATAGATCGCTCTATATGGAGATTTAAGAATACTGTTTCGATACGCCTTTTTCACAAGATCACGCATAGGTGGATATTCGGTATATTTTAAATACAAACGCATAATATCCCTGTCGCCAGTATCTTTCCAAGGCTTTGCAGCGGAAAAATGGATGATCCTGCTATTTTCTAATGCATAACCATATAAAACATTGCCCTTTAATTCATAAGCTTGAAAATTAAAACGCAAACCATTGAAATAAGTAATTCTGCCCAAAAAGAAAATATTCAGAAAATCTTGGTCTGGGCAGTAATATTCACTGCAAATGCGGCAACATTCCAAAAAAACATTTTCAAAATCATAATTTGCCCGTATATTCTTCAAATTATAAACAACAACTCCTGAGTTACAGTATACTTGCGTAGGATATTTTTCGCCAAATCGTTTTTTTCCTTGCTTATTTTCTACAAAAATATTCCCGCTTATTTCATTACCCATTGCAATCCAGGGCGTATCCAACTCAAACAACTCGTCCAGACTTCCGCAACAGATCATATCGCCATCCAAATATAAGATTTTCTCCACCTGATCTTCCAATAACCAAGGAGAGAAAACTCTCAACAAAATATTAGGAGGCCAATGTCCCGTATCCACAGAATAACTAAAACGATATACCCGAACTTGGACACCAAAACCAAGATCCAGTAACAATTGAATGTTTTTTTCGCTTAAACTCAAAGATACACAATAAAAAGAAACAGTTCTTTTTTGATTTTTAACAATTGATAACATCAAATTGATCGTTTGATTGATATAATTATCATCCAAAATCAACATAATCAAATGATCTTGAAAATGAAAAAGATCATTTTGTTTTTGAAAATTCAATTGATATATGCTATCGCAATTCATATTCTCGCTCTTTTTCAAGAAAAATCATCACCGCCTTCTCAATATTTTCATTAATTGCTTACCTTGCTCCTTATTCGTTAACAAAATTATTGCGGACAAAATAACAGCGCAAACGACAGATATACAACCATTAGCCATCATTTCTGCAAACACATTCGTAAAACTTTGCAATATAAGGTGTTCTCCAATCAGTGCAATGAAAAAGACAATTAGCATTCCATAATTTTTCAAATAGAATTTTTGGGGAGAAAGACCAAATGCTGTTTTATACAGCACGTAAGGCTCGACCACATGGCAAATCACCAAATTTGTAATAATTGTAGCAATAATAACACCCGTAACACCAACAAAATTAACGAGCAAAATGGACAATATGATATTCATAATGCCTTCAAAAAGAGGCTTCCATCGATCCCCGTAAAAGGCACCCGTTGCATCACGGAAAGTCAATGTACTGCGCCTCATAAATTGAACAAATCCATTTAATGTAATCACGAACGATATACTTTTGGATACTACCAAATCAGAGGAAAACAAAATCTCAATTAAATTATCCACAACGGCATAATATCCCAAAAAGAAAACCGTGCCTATAATGAAATTTAACAAATGGAAAACCTCGAAATAGCGTATCGCCGTTACTTTATCTTCCTCTGCGCACATATGCCCGATTACCGAAGTCAGTGAACTGAACACCAAAGTAATGACGCCTACCATAGAAGAAAGAATCATCGTATAATTGGAATATTCTCCAAGCGAAACAACTCCGACAAAAGCAGAAATTATCACGCTGTCAACCGTATTGACCAATACGTAGCCAATCTTGTGCATAAACATGGCCTTGACATTTTTTTTGACGTTGTGCTTGGTTTCAGCATCCAGTTTGCCTTTAGTTTTAATGATTGCGCCGTATTTCTTTTTCGTTATGATCTCCGTTGCAATCCACTGCATCAGAACCGCAACAATTCTGCAAACAAGATAAGCCACAAACGATTTCGTTATATATAAAACCGTAATCTGCAGAACATATTGGAACACAATACCGCCTTGTGTAATTGCAGTCGTGATGTAATTATTTTTATAAGCGTTAATCAGCGAAGTTTTGGCACTGAATAAATATGTCGCTACCACGGAAATCAAAATCAGTAAAAAGGTAACGTACATATTCACATTTAATTCAACATAATCCTTTGCAAACAAATGCAAAAACGGAGTCAGTGCAACACCTCCGCACAAAATAACCGCGCCGATAAATAAATACAGTTTCTGGAAAAGACCGTACAATGCCGAAACCACAGAATGATTTTTCTCAACGATTGCCTTATACATACAAAACGTAATCGCGCTACCAATACCGAGCTCCGCCACGGAAAGGACCCCGATGATGCTAATATATAACGCATTTAATCCATTGACTTCATTGCCGCAGATGTCAACCAGTACCATCTTCACCACGACAGCCATTATCATTGTAATAATTTTAAATACAATGGCAATGCTTACATTCAGTTTTCCTTTCTTTATATCCATCAAAAATCCCCATATTTTCGTTATCTATAATATTTAAGCCAAACCAATCGCTTATATATCGTATACAAATTGTGCTTGACAACCCAAGCCAACTCTGCATGATGTTTATTGATCGGTTTATGATACGCGTATAATTCACGCACAGTTTTTATACACATCTTCTGCGCAGAAATATATCTTTTTTCATTGGTACTACATAATACATCTAAAAAAACCAACTGGGATCTGACTTTCATATTGTTTGCACTGTCAAGAAAGGCAGGCCTATTTTCAGTAATATATTTCATTTTCAAATCACAAAAATACAATATCGAAAAATATTTATCTGAAAAGCGCTGTCTTGAGTTTGAATTATTTCGTATGTTATATTGGTATATTTCTGTATTATGTTGAACAAGAAGGGGATTCCTAGCATAGCATTGAAAAATAAAAAATCCGTCCTCAGTAATATTTTGCCCTTCTTCAAAATAAATCCCTCTTATAAAGGATTTTTTAAACAGTTTTGCGCATGATGAATTTGTATTTCTATCACCATTCAAAGATAACAATAACGGTTGATCGTCACAAAAAACAACGGTTTCTTCTTCCTTGTGGGAACTGATTGTTTTACCATTTTCATCAACCGATTTTTTTTGGGCGGATATTATGTCAGCATTATATTTTTCTGCATCATCAAGTAATATCTCAACTGCCGTCGAATATAATTCATCATCACTATCAACAAACATAATATAGTCTCCTTCCGCATTTTGTAACCCTGTATTTCTTGCACCGGAAACTCCTTTGTTTTTCTGATGAATCACGATTATACGAGGATCCTTCTTTGCATAATCATCACATATTTTCGGGCAGTCGTCGGGAGACCCATCATCCACCAAAACAATCTGTATATTCCCGTAAGTCTGCTTGCAAAGCGAGTCAATACAAGCAGGGAGATATGCCTCCGTATCGTATACGGGAACGATGATGCTTACCAAAACATTTCCATCTTTCAAATCTCTCCCTCTTTTCCCCATAGCATTTCGATCAAATCAGCCGAATGAAAATTCGTTGCCCGCTACGCGCCGCGAGGAGGCTTTGATCTTGCGTAACAGTTATCTCCTCCGAAGAGGAGATAAACAAAAGGATCAATGTGAGTTATACTATCAATAAACCAGTCTGCCGGTTTCATCAAAGTAGTGATAACCTACTTCAAGCATACAACCGTCGGGCCAGGTCTTACCTGCAACGTCTTCGGCGGTGAGCCACATCTTCTTGTTAGTTACGACCTTGCGGTAGTCGCCAACATAGTAGAAGTTGCCCTCAAACTCGATCAGAGCGTAGCGCTCGATTCTCTGGTTGTTGATGTACATGAACCCATCGATGACACCGTTTTTAATGACCATCTTACCCTCAGCGTCGAAGGTGTAGTAGCCTGCCACCATAGGCGTGCCGTCTGCATAAGTGCAGCCAACAAGGTACTCGGCGGTCAGATAAACGGTTCGGTTCATGACAACCTTTCTACCGTCACCAACGAAGTAGTAGTCACCCTCAAATGCAATAACTGCATAGCGGTTAACTCTCTGGTTATTGATGTACATGTAACCGTCGATAATACCGTTCTGGATGACCATCTTACCCTCTGCATCGAAGGTGTAGTAGCCAGCAGCCAGAGGCGTACCGTCCTCATAGATGAAGCCAACAAGGTACTCATCGGTCAGGTAGATGGTCTTGTTCATAGCCACCTTTCTGCCGTCGCTGACGAAGTAGAAGTTGTCTTCAAACTCGATCAGTGCGTAGCGGTTGACTCTCTGGTTATTGATGTACATATAACCGTCGATGACACCGTTCTGGATGATCATCTTACCCTCTGTGTCGAAGGTGTAATAACCAACTGCCAGAGGAGTACCGTCCTCATAGGTAAAGCCTACGAGATATTCGGCGGTCAGGTAGATGGTCTTGTTCATGGCCACCTTTCTACCGTCACCGACAAAGTAGTAGTCGCCTTCAAACTCGATCAGAGCATAGCGATTGACACGCTCGTTGTTGATGTACATATAACCGTCGATGACACCGTTTTTCACGGTGGTCTCGTTGATCACCATCTTACCGTCAGCACCGAAGGTGTAGTAACCAACCGTCAGAGGTGCACCGTTCTCGTAGTAGAAACCTTTCACGTACTCAGAGGTCAGGTAGATGGTCTTGTTGGTAGCAACCTTTCTACCGTCGCCAACGAAGTACAGAGCGTCCTCGAAGTCAACCAGGGTGTAGGTGTTGACTCTAGTACCGTTAATGTACATATAGCCGTCCACAACACCGTGCTTGATCTCCATCTTACCGTCAGCACCGAACGTATAGTAACCTGCAGCAAAGGGAGTACCGTCAGCATAGGTATAACCGGTGAGATAGTCGGCGGTCAGGTAGATGGTCTGGTTCATGGCCACCTTTCTACCGTCACCTACATAATAGAAGTCACCGTTCAGCTCGATCAGTGCATATCTCTCAATCTTCTGATTGTTGATATACATGAAGCCGTCGTACACACCGTTCTTGATGACCATCTTACCGTCGGCATCAAAGGTGTAATAGCCTTCAGGCAGAGGTGTTCCATCAGCAAAGGTATGACCCTGCACATACTGGGCAGTCAGGTAAACAGTCTTGTTTACAGCCAACTTGTGACCGTCACTGATGAAGTAATAGTCACCGTTGGTATGCTGGATCAGGCGGTAAGCTCTCTGCTGAATACCGTTCAGATAGTAATATCCATTATAGGTACCGGTCAGGAGAATTGCTGCACCATCAGTACCGCAATCATAGTAGGTGTAAGCACCAGTGGACAGAGCGCCGCCACCGTCAGTGGCATCAGCGAATCTCGCAACACCCGTTTTCATGTAACCGTCTCTATCAAACAGATAGGTCTTGCCATCGATTTCATAGGGTCTGGAAGAAGTGGTGTCAGGAGACATGTCTCTGTAGTAACCGGGGCCGTACCAGTAGCGCATACCGTTCTTGGTCTTGGCCCAAGAACCGCTGGTCAGGCGACCATTCTCAAAGTTGAACAGGATGGCCTTGTCGCTGTAACGATCACCGTCCCAACCTTCGTAGGTAACGGTATCAAAGAAGTACCACTCGTTGTCGACGGTCAGCCAGCCGCCTGTCAGTGTGCCGTTGACAGTATAGTAATTCTTACCATCAATGGTCTGAAGTCCGGTACCGGTGTACTCTCTGCCGCACGCACAAACAAGTTTTCTGTTTTCAACATCGACCTCATAGGTGTGTCCGGTAGCAGGAATGATGGCACCCCACTCAACAACAGAATTGCACTTTTCGCAGAATGTTCTGCCGGTGTATCCGTTTTCAACGCAAGTTGGCTGTTTGTCAACAATAGCAACAGGTGTGTGAACATGGGTTGTCCCATGCTCTGCAAAATATGCTTTATCAATTCCGTCTTTGTGGGTATACATTTCAGTGTCAACATGGAATTCCTCATTGGAGAAAGTACTGGTCGTGCCGTCAACATGAGTAATAAGACCCATATCGACATCAAGCTTCATATCCTGAGGCCAGAATTCATATGTCGTCCAGTATGTCTCTGCAGTATAACCCGGAACAAGAATATCCGTATCAAAATAAATAATGCGAATTGGAATCTTCGCCAGCACTGCGGCTCCGGTTTGGGTATTGTCACCGGTACGCGTAATAGTGATAGTTGCTGTATTTGTTTCGGCAGCGATGGTATACTCTGCCGTGAAGCCTTCAGCAAGCTCCATGTGTTCAAGTTCCCAATGGTTTACATTATTCAGATCAATTACGGCAGAAACAGTTTGAATTGTTTCAATCGAATTTGCCTCAAGATTCATCCAGTAAATAGAACCGAAGGGAATTCTGTCAAGCGTCGTATCGGCAGGACCAAATTTCAATGTAGAATCGCTCGTGCCGGCTTCAACCTTGACTATACGTATGACAACAGACTTGTTGCCTGCATTATCACAGATTTCAAATCTCACACGGTGATATCCATCTGCCACGGCAATATCGGTTGCAGAAAGAACGCCCCCTGATAAAGAAGAAGGAACTTCAACGCCATCGATATATACTTTAGCCGAATTAGGATTCAATCCAGAAGCATTATAAAGCGGAACCTCATTCTTATTGGCGTCAAGCTTTGTGGAAGCATCCGCAACCTCTGCCGAAAGATTAAGAATATTGCTTGTCGTAACAACAACATCGCGCTTAATAAGTGCGGTGGTTCCATCAAGATAAATCTTGCCTATTTCAGGGTTTTCTCTGTCATCAACAGCCTCTGAATAGTCTACCGTAAAGTTATCAAGATAGTATGTATACGGACCGTTTATTGAGCCGTTTTCCTGCCAAAGCTTATTATTGATTGCTTTATGAAAAACAAAGGCAAGGAAAAATTCACCTTTTTCACCGGATGCACCGTCGCTGGGGTCTTTATCAAACTGCTGAGATGCTTTCAGTGCAACTTTTTCAAATGCGCTGATATCCATAGACAGATAGTGCCAACCGGACTCATCAATATTGTAGTAAACATTCTCGGATTCCATCAAGCTGACAACATTTTCAGTATCAAATATGCCATCTCCGTTGGAGTCTGTCATGTAGTGTGCCTGCACCCAGCACTGTATGTTGTCCTCCGGCACATAAAGCCAGAATCCAAAGGAACGTGCATTTTCAAGTATAAGTGCTTCACCGTCTACACCAAGTCGGATCCACGCATACTGTTTAGAGTGTGAATCTTTTGAATGTATGCCGTTAGTTTCAAGGCGCATAGAGTAGTTGCCATCATGAACCTGACCGTTTGTACGATCTGCCAGTGACAGTCTGAGATCATAATCCCAATGAGTACCCTTTCTATTATTGATGACATTCCATTCATCAATATCTGTCTGACCGCCTTCAAAGTCCCAAATAACATGAGAAGCCCGCCCCAACTTGAGTTCAACAGTTGTTGTCGGATTTGTACCCATATTAAGGGTTGCTGAAAGCGTACCGGTGGTAACCGCGGGAGCATTCTCTTCGTCTATGGCTATAAAACTGAGTCCTTCAAAAGTGCCAAGCTGAGCATTGTCCGTGGCAAATGTTATGTCATTCTCACCGAGACCAATTTCAAAATTAACACCGCCTATGTTTGCCGTTGCCTTCAGTGGGATTCTTGCAGTCTTTCCGAACGGAATGGTTACGACAGGTTGCTCAAAGAAGATTCTGTCCGGAACAGCAATTGTGATCTGACGTTCGCCAACGACTTCGTTATTGTATATCATCTGAGCGGTTACCGTTCCGACTGTACCGTTAGATGTGAAAACGCCGTTCGCTATCGTGCCCATTCCGTCCTCTTTTACCCGCCACTGAACATCATCGGGAATTTCGACCTTTGTTCCGACGACATCGGTACCGAGGGCTTCAAACGATACAGTGCTTCCCGGAGTATAGTAATCATATTCGGATTCAATCGTTGCACGCGCGAATGTTCCGTCTGCGGGAGCCGTTGAAATAACAAGGAATGTATTTGTTGTCGGTCTTTCACCACCGTCAGAAAGTGAGCAATTGACTTTAAGATCCTCGCCGGGGCGCTGTGTGCAAAACGTAGTAGAGCCTCCGCCATCACAGTTGGCAGCATAGATGCAGCCCATCTTAATCATATAGTCGCCCATTTCATGCATGGTAAAGCCTGTGGAGTAAGGAGCCTGCTCGCCATCGGAAACAGAAAGAATAATTTCTCCTTTTGCTGTAATGCCCACAAAGGTTCTTGATGCAACGCCGCTACCATGATCAACGCCATACTGATTGACAGGCTTTCCGTTTTCATCCGGCCTTACAAGGAAAGACCAAACAGAAAGTGCATTTTCTTCCCAACCGGTAAGAGGATCGCTCATATAGCGCATCTGCACCTTCGGCATATCATCAGGTCTCTTTTCGCCTGTTAAGGGATGATAGTCGTAGTTAATAACAACTACAGCATAGCTTCCGCTCATCAATCCAAGCTTGCCTTGGCTGTTTTCGTAGTAGTAACCATTCAGAATGTTGTATCCTAATGGCTCGCCAATAAGCTCAGGATGTGCCTTGTAGTACGCGCTGTCGTACCAGCTCAGCATAGCATTAGTTGCGGCAACAACATTGCCGTAACCGAGCTTTTCAGCATTCAGAGCCTGCGCCGATGTTGATTCGGTTCCATAGTTGCCTGCCGTCGGGATCATACCTTTATAACCCGGAATGACTTTTGTATATGGATTGTTCATATCAATCTTAACTGTATGAACAACCTGTCTCCGCGTTCCGTCGGCGTTATTCAGTACAACTTCAGTTTCCTCAATACCAGGCGCAAGATCCCAGTCTCTTTTTGAAATCAACTGATAGTAGTTTGTGCCGCCATGATTGTCATCGTATTTTATGCTTGCTGCTATGGTACTCAGCGGCAACATCATAACAAGCATTATTATAGCAAGTGACAATGCGATGAATTTGGCTAAATTGCTGGTTTTCATTTCTCTCTCCTTAAATTAAATTTTATTTATATAAATAGTCCAGGACTACTCATATCGCAAATTATAGACGATATGCCTTAAAGCTGTGATGCGTCTTTCTCTTTTCGACCGGCGGCTCCGGCATATAATCACCGTATAGGCATGTTAGATATGTATCATAACCTGCCGGAGCGGGAAACATCTCACCTTCAAATTCTACATATGTCGTATCGGCAAAAACCTCGGCAGGAATAATACCTCGCTCACCGTACACACACCAAACTTTGCACCCAAGATAGTTACTATTGCTTTTTGAGGACTTACGGCTTGCTTTTAAAATTTTCTTAATATAATGTTTGCTTCCGAGCCCTTTGCAAAAAAACATGACGATGCCTTTGATTAGACGTTTTATCGAACTTTTTGAGTCCGGCTTATACAGCTTTGAAAGCGTGAGCAGCTTCATCTGCCGGCCTATATATCGAGCTTCCTTTTTTGCTTTTCTGAGATTGCTATTCCACTCGTCAAGCGGAAACAAATCAATATCAATGCCAAGTTTAACCCCGTTATTATACCCGCTTTCCTCCTTTAATGTGGTCATATCGCAAAGTTTTGCCATTGGATAGTAATAGTTTTGGTTTTTTTCAAATGCAAACAATTGATAGCGGCCGTTGTCTTTAAACAATGTAATCATTTTGTTGTAGTCTTCGCGCGGAATCAGCAAGTCCACATCATCATCCCATGGAATGAATTTTCCATACCGAATGGCTCCTAAAAGTGTCCCGTGGGAAAGATAATACTTAATGTCGTTTTCCTTGCAAAAAGCATCAAACATTTTTAATATATCAAACTCAATTTCCTTCAGCTCCTGCAGTGTTAATTCTTTCATAAAGTTTCAAATACTCCTTAAATCTTTCATTTTTGTCAAATGCCTTGGCTTTTCTAATACAAGCCTCTTTTGAATAGGGCTTGTCGGTGCAAATCCGTATAATTTCGCTTTCTAACGCATCAATATCTCCGCACTCAACAACCGAGCCACAGGTTTCATCAAGCATTTCAGGACTTCCTCCCGTCCGAAAAGTCAGAACAGGAGTTCCACAGGCTAGGGCTTCCATGTTTACAGTAGGATAGTTTTCTTCCCGTGTAGGATTAACGAATATGTCGGCAGTTGAATAAATCTCCGCAAGTTCATCTGCGTTTTGTGTGCGATGGATAGAAATAATATCCTTGGGCAAGTATTTATCAACCGCACCATCTGTACCTATCAAAACAACACGGTAATCCTCCGGCAATGTGTTTGCTAAATTAACGAACACATCTAAACCCTTGGCGGAATTCCATATCATGGAAACGCCCAATATGATTTTTTTATTTTGCACAGCATATTTTTCCCTGAAGCAGCCTTCTCTTGGGCGAAACACAGACAAGTCTATTCCATTGTTGATCACCCGAACGGGATAATTTTTCAGAAAAGACTGCTTCACCAGTCCAGCAAGCCATTCCGATGGCGTGATGACAGTCAAATCAAGCCCTGAAAGAGCCATCATCTTTTTTTGTAGGTTCTTCGCACTTCTATCAAAAAACCAGCTGTACCGTTTTCTAAGAGGGCAATTCCCGCAACCTTTAAGCCATCGTTCACACTTCGCCATGGCGAAATGCGGACAATATCCCGTAAACGCCCAGCAATCATGGAATGTATAAAAAACCTTTATGTTATTTTCTTTTAGATAACGAAACAACATTTCAAAATGACAATCGTGGCTGTGAATATTGTGTATGTGGACAACATCAGGCTTGAGCTTATCCAGTTTATTGATTAGCCATCGTGTTGACGCAGCTGAATTAAACCCGTAAGTACCAAACACTCTCGATTTCAAAGCCTGAAACTTAGTGTAAAGAAAATTTCCGTATTTCAAATAATTTGGTTTATTTTGCGGATTGTTTCCATAAACATAAAATATATAATTTTCTACTTTCTTTTCAGATAAAAGTTCGCTAACTGCATCGCAAATTTTTCCTGTACTCCCCCATGTGCATGATAAATTAATCTGTACAATTCTCATCACCGAACACTCCAACAGAATTTATAAGGAAAAACGTTAAGCAAATTATCGGTTGAAAAATACGCATTGTAAAAGAAATACGTAAAAAAGAAGAACGACATAACAAATACCGCAATTTCCGAAATGCTTTTCATATTTTTTTTTGGTGTCTGAACCACCCTCAAGATGGATACAGGCGTAAACACAATAAAGTAATAACTTGCTCTTTGAATCAATCCGTGAATCGGAACAAAAATCTGAAACACCGTTGCAATCAACAACATATTACGCATAAAAAAGTCTCTTTTTGACATAGCGTTTTCGTCCTGGATAATAAAAGAAAATGAAAAGCATTTCGGAAAT
>ENA-UERK01001340-UERK01001340.1-human-gut-metagenome-genome-assembly--contig:-NODE-1340-length-18359-cov-19.611804_pt1 | contig 18359 bp, 20 predicted proteins | sample MGYA00242957_ERZ507957 | MGnify/ENA primary metagenome ERZ507957 (study PRJEB26167, sample SAMN06115538) | human gut metagenome | host: Homo sapiens | place: China:Heilongjiang | collected 2015-11-06... | reverse complement strand
AGGTTCTTCAGTCCTGTTTGGAAGTAGCTATTGAAGTAGGCGTGGCGCAGAATGCGGTTTGCCTTGTCCTCCGTGCCATCCACGTTCACGTGTCGCTCCAACACGATGTGGTCCTGCGTCAGCGTGCCCGTCTTGTCGGTGCAGAGAATATTCATCGCGCCGAAGTTCTGAATGGCGTTAAGGTCCTTCACGATAGTCTTCTTGCGCGACATGGCAAGCGCACCCTTCGAGAGGTTCGCCGTCACGATCATAGGCAACATCTCCGGCGTCAGACCCACAGCCACCGATATGGCGAAGATGAACGCCTCCATCCAGTCGCCCTTCGTGATGCCGTTCACCAGAAACACGATAGGCACCATTACGAGCATGAAGCGTATGAGCAGCAGACTCACCTTCGTGATGCCACGGTCGAACGCCGTAGCCGCACGATGTCCCGCCACGCTCTTCGCTATAGTGCCGAGGTAGGTGTGGTTGCCCGTAGCGAACACGATACCCTTGGCAGAACCGCTCACCACGTTAGAGCCCATGAAGCAGATATTATCGAGGTCAACGATGCTGCCCGAGTGCTCATGCGGCTTCGAGAGTGTGGCGAACTTCTCTATCGAGTCGGACTCGCCCGTCAGACTTGACTGGCTCACGAACAGGTCCTTCGACTCTATAAGGCGCACATCTGCCGGAATCATGTCGCCAGCCGATAGCATCACAACGTCGCCCGGCACCAGTTCCTCGTTGCTTGTCTCGTCGCCCGGTGTTCCGCCTCTGCTTGCCGTGCCTGCACGCACCACGTAGCACGTGTTCGTCACCATCTTCTGCAGAGCCTCGCTCGAACGGTTAGCCTTCCACTCCTGTGTGAAGCGCAGCAGCGCACTCAGCACAATCATCGTCGTCACGACAACAATGGAAGTCCAATCCTTGTCACCCGGGTCAGCCATCCATACGTCCATGACGAACGAGATAGCCACCAGCACCGTCAACACACCCACGAACGGATTGATGAACGCCTTGGCGAGCATCACCAACGGGCGCTTCTTCTTCTCGTGCTCAATCTCGTTCTTGCCGTACAGCCCCTGGCGCTTCTCCACCTCCTCGTCGGTCAGACCCCGTGATCTAGTCTGGAAGTGGGTGTATACATTCTCGAGTGGCACCTTTGCTGCCATCAGTACCCTCTCGGTATTGAAGGCAATCTTACTGTTTTTCTTTTTTGTCTTCCACATAATTAGTTCATTTTAATGGGTTGTTGTTTTCGTTTCGCGCTGCAAAATTACTCACACAATCCGATAGCGTCGGTTAGAAAACTATTAGAGCCGTATTAGAATTCCATTAGAACAGGCTCTAATGGAATTCTAATACGGCTCTAATACATCTCTAATATAATAAAACAGGAAAAGACCGTAACTTTGCCGAAAAACAAATAGTTATGATTCTCTTTACTGAATTTCTTACAAGAATAGGATGTGCTTTTCTTATGGGTACACTGATTGGAGTGGAGCGACAGTACCGCCAGCGCAATGCCGGACTGCGCACAAACATTCTCGTTGCAGTAGGCGCAGCCGCATTTACGGTGTTGTCCTATTCGATGACGACAGGTAGCGGCGATCCCTCACGTGTGGCTGCGCAGATAGTGTCGGGCATTGGCTTTCTGGGTGGCGGATTGATTCTGAAAGACGGCTTCACCGTGCGTGGGTTGAACACTGCTGCTACGATATGGTGCTCGGCAGCCTGTGGCACGCTCTCGGGTGTGGGTGCCTACTGCGAGGCTGCCGTATTGGTGGCGTGCGTGTTGATTACGCATTGCCTTTTCCGTCCGTTGTGTACATTCCTCGAAAAGCGTACAGCCAAGGTGTACCACTACTCTGTGCGTGCTGAATGTCAGCGCAATGCGTCAGGCAGCGTGCAGAAACTCATCATGGATACGCTTGCTTTCGACCAGGACGTAAAGCTCAATTCGCTTTTCTATAAAGGCGATGACGACCAAGTAACTGTTTGTTGCGACATAGAAACGTTAGGCGAACACAAAGTGCTCTTAGATCTCGTTGTGTCGCGACTGCGCTCACGCTTGGAGGTGTTCAACGCAGGATGGGAGAAAGAAGAATCGCCACAGGAAGACTTCTGATTATTACATATTGCTTAGAGTGATTTCCGATGTGATTGAAAGTTAAATACGTTAAATATTCACCTTTTCGTATCTAATCAGAATCCATACAGTCACTTTTCTACCGTTTAGAGCGTATAACACTGATAATCAACTAATAATAAATTCGAATAATGCAATAATCTCACTTCGATAATTGTGTCAAGAAACAATTCTGAGTATAAATCCATCAATAATTGTATCTTAACCAAAGATGGAAAAGAACTCGTATTATGTCGGAATCATAACATTCCTGATAGTGTGACAATTATTGGATATTTTGCATTTAGTGGCTGCACTAGTCTACAATCTATTGAAATCCCTGATGCTGTGACAATTATTGGAAGTTTTGCATTTGGGGGCTGCACCAGTCTACAATCGATCGAAATCCCCAATAGTATAACTGAAATTGAAGGACATACATTTAAAGGCTGCACCAGTCTACAATCAATTGCTATCCCTGATAGTGTAATGGTGGTTGGAGAGGCGGCATTTTGCGGCTGCACCAGTCTGCAATCAATTGAAATCCCTGATAGTGTAACGAAAATTGATGGGCAGGCATTTAGGGGCTGCACCAGTCTACAATCTATTGTAATCCCTGATAGTGTAACAACGATTGGATATTCGGCATTTAGGGACTGCACCAGTTTACAATCAATTGTGATTCCTGAAGGTGTAAATGAAATTAAAAATTGGGCATTTGCAGGCTGCACAAGTCTGCAATCAATTGAAATCCCTGATAGTGTAACAACGATTGGATATTCGGCATTTAGTGGCTGCTCTAGTCTGCAATCAATTGTAATTTCTAATAGTGTAACAAAGATTGGACATGTAGCATTTAGGGGCTGCTCTAGTCTACAATCAATCGAGATTCCTGATAGTGTAACTAAGATTGGAGTGTCTGCATTTGACGGTTGCACCAGTCTACAATCGATATCTATCAAAACTAAAGAAAAAGATCCCGACTTGTCTAGTGGAAAGATAGAATACTTATTACAGACATTATCTAAATACTCAAAAGAGATCTGTCTTAGAGTGCCTATCGGCCGCGGTTATGCCTATAGGCATCATCCCGCATTTGAGGGAAAGTTCAAAAAAGTCATCGCTGATATTGATGCCTGATGAATACGATAGAGTACAGGAAACTCATTGTTGCTTTGGCCATAAACAATTGGTAATTACATAGAAATGTGCTTAACTTGGACATAGTCAGACACATTTTCTTATATTTGCATTTACGAATAATATACCAGTTTATGGATACAAAGTAATAGACGGATAGACCATTCTAATTTGATTATTATGAAAAGATTATTATCAGTTATATCTTTTACGATGTTGACCGTGCCTTTATTTGCGCATGCAGGTATATTCGATAGGTTTCTTAAACAGATGGTTAGCTATCAAGCTATTATAGTAACTATATTGACGGTTCATATATTATTATGCATAGGTGTCAAACTATTGAATAACAAGTTATCAAGATATAAACGGGGATTACTTAAAGCGGTAGAACATATCAGACAAAAGAGGATATATACAATTACATGTTCTTGGATTTTGTGTTCTTTTGTTTATGGGGTGTATGTATGTTTATTAGCTGGTCAAATATTCTTTTGGGGTGGTTTGGTGATAGAAATATTTCTACCCACATTTGCTATATTCTTTTTACGCAAAAAATGGAGAGAGAGACATCTTTTTGGTCGGCGTGCAATATATTGTTATTTGCAGTCATCAATATTTATGGCTATCGGTATATCAGTGTATTTGATATTATGTAATTGTGAATGGTTTAGATCTTGTCTTTCATATACGGATTTAGAATACCAAGTGGCAGATTTCTATTTATATCCTGAAGCTGAATACATTATCCAGTTGGCTGATGATACATTCGCATTCGCCATTATACTTATTATACCTTATTTGGTCTACTCATTTTTTAATATTTGTAAAACCTCATACAGTAAAATACAAAACATGCACCACGAAGGTTAACTATAAGTCGACCGTATGCTGAACGCCGTAATAATTTACCCGATGCTGAGCTTTTGTCGACAACGACCACGTTGTTCGTACCTGATTTATTTATTGCGTCTTTTGCGTACAGACATAACTGAAAAGGTTGCAAAAGGTGATGCGGTTACCCTAAAAAATCATTGCTTTAATATATTATTGATAATCAAGCATAAGAAGATAGCCGATTTTTAGCTGTCAAAAGTCAGGAAATAGAGAAAGGGCGTCTTGAGCCATATTCAAGTCGCCCGTTCTCTTTAAAACCACACCGGATCAGTCGACGGTCGTAATACACGAACTGGCCGAGACTGTCTCACCTGACTCAGTGTATGATGCAGTGATAATCGTCCATCCGCTGTACTGGCAAGCCGTGACCACGCCGTCGCTTCCGTAAATGACGTGCTGCACTCCGTCGTCCTCGACTGACCATCTGCAAAGCGAAGGAGCTATCTCCTTCCGGTCTCCGTCCGGATAGACGGCAAAGACCTTGAGGCGCACGGACTCGCCCCTTTCAAGCGTCACCTCCGAAGGTGACACCTCCAGCGACATCATCTGCTTGTCCTCCGCCTTGACGGTGAACGTGACAGGCTTCTCGAACACGGTCGGCGGTGCGGACAGGTTGCCGTTCCTGTAGAGCCTCACCTGCGCGTTTACGGTGGCTGTTCCCGGGGCGATGCCGAGGACGCCGAGTCCTCCGTCCGCCCTGACGACCTCCGGGTTGTCGGAAGTGCAGAACGCTTCAAGCGTAACAGTCTGGCCGTCGTCGTAGAGAAGAGTGCCTTCGACCTTTGCCGTTTCGCCGATACGGATGGTGTAGATTTCCTCAGACGGTGTCCAGGATACGGCAGCCTTCTCCTTAAACCCGGTGTTCTGCTCCTCCTTGTTGCAGGATGTGCCTGCGATTGCCGCGACTATTGCGGCGGTGGCAATCGCCACGATTCCAAATCTCGATCTCATTGAATGGTTGTTTTAAATGTTGATATTGTCTTCACCGTCTTCCTCAGTCCGGCATCTGCCCGATGATGAATCCCGCAAGAATCAGGAATACGGCCAGGGTGAACTTCACCGTGCCGAAAACGAACTTGAACAGTCCGGAAAGTAAATTTCTCATCACGAATCCCTCCTATAGTGTTATTTATTGTTTTTCTGACCAAGACTTCTATAACCGTCAACAAGACCCTTCAGGCATTCCGCTGCGTCCGCTGCCTCGTCCATTCCGCATCTGAGCGTACCTGCCGTACAGTTGTCGAACATCCCGGCATCAATGGCCCTGGCATATTCCCTGACGAACTCCCGGCACGAGGAGATGCTTCCGTCGATGGAGCCTTCGACTCCCTTGACTTCCTCAAGACAGAAAAGGGCCTCCTCCAGACTCGTCCTGGCTCTGGAAAGCTCATTGAGCACGGCAGGCGCCGTCTCTTCCGAAGCCCTCCTGTGTGCGGTGCCGACGATCCTGCTGGCCCTGTATCCTGCCGCCAGAGCCCTGCCGATGGTATCCTTGTTTTCTTCTTTTCTGTCCATAACAAGCGTCAATGTATCCTTGTGGACGGCGGAAAGCTGAAAAAGTGTCCGCTTCTGTCCGCCCGCGTCCATAAGATTATAAAAACAATATAAATATACTATTATTCATTCACTCTGCAAAATTATATCAATACTTTATGTTAATTTTAGATAAACAATAGATTAAGCAGGACGATACAATTAAGGCGACCGCATCTGCGGCCGCCGTCTTTGGGGTTGAAGGTACGACCATCAGTCTTCAGTTGACGAGCATCGGTACCCCGATACAATGAATCCGAGGTGCTCCTGCGCGGTCTCGGCGTAGGACTCGGCATCCCTAAGCGTACCAAGTTCAATCCGGTCAAGTTCCTCAAGGTCACTCATGGCCTGTCGCAGTTTATCTAGGTAGACTGCGCACCTATGTTGACAGTCCTCGATGGAGGCTGCTGCACGCAGCACGTCCTCGACCTCGGCGACGGAGGTCTCCAGGCAGCGGATGGTCTCGTCCAGTTCATTGATGACATTTGGTTGTGTGTCCGCCGACAGCAGCCTTCTGGCGCGGCAGATAGATTGATGGCAAGCGGCTCCCTGTCTGGCAGCCGCTTCAAGTAATACATTTTTTCTCATATGTATTATTAGATTGATTGGTTATCGGGATGGACACCGCGTCCTTCCCTTCACTGGCGCAGTCGCCGCCGGAGAAACGTTCTCCATGAACCTGCCGCAATCTGTACAGTCATCTCTTGAATATTGTCCGGTGCTCCCGTAATGGGACGCACTTGGGATTGATACGGCAGTTCCGCCCCAGCAGACTGCCGTGGGCTGCGGCCATCGGGACTCCGGAATGGACGGAGCCGAATGAAAAGTGAAAGCTGGTTCTCTAGCGGTGTTTTCGGATTGGCGCGGGATCCGTGTCCGGATATGGGCACGCGCGTCTGAAGAAGGCCCGGAGGTTTATCTGTACGGACAGGTAATGACCTGTTTCCTCCAAAGGACTTGATGTATGAAAACTGCGGACAGAATCACGACGTCACGGATTCTGCCCACGATAGTAATCTTGTCTCCTCTAGATGATTCCTTGTCCGTATACCTTCATCACGCTCAATTCTGACACTATACCTGCTGAAAAGCGAAAATGTTGCAAAGATAGTTCACCCCAGCCGTTGTTCGTAATTATTCGAAACAAATACGTATTTTTCAGGACAAGAGGTATCCTGACGCGTATTTACGGTAGTTCATTATCCAAAAGAGAAAGGCGCCGCCGCGATTCACATCGTGACGCCGCCGCCCGTACGTACAGGCTTGCCGTTAGAACTTAAAAACTGATATAAATAAGCATCCTTCTGCTATCCCTCCGGCATGTCCTCTTCCCGACTCCTCTTCGCGAGAGGCTTCAGGTTGCCGATTATCGGGGTATACTGCTTGACGCTGTCCTGCGTCAGCCCCATCTCCTCACGCTTCTTCCTGCCGACCGAGAGCTTGACGAAGTGCGTGTTGCCGTATCTGTTGTCGGGCACCTCCCGCACTTCGATGTCCATGTATATATGTCCGCCCTTCTCCTTCGAGCCTACGAATATTGAAGGATTCCCCGACACGGGAATGACGACGGTCTGGTTCCCGCCCGCCGTCGTCTCAAGACGCGCCCCGTTGAGCGCCGAGAGGTCGATATTGCCGACCAGTGACTGGTTGTTTGCCATGTTCTTGTGGTTTTATGTTGGTATTGTATCTTGCCCGACCTGCCGGAGCAGTTAGTCCGTCAGGTCACGGCAAATATAAGAATAAATACTTTAAGATTATTATTTGAATACTATTTAATTAGGAATTTTCTACTTCCGCTCACTTTCGAAGAGAATCTGGCGTATATCTCAGGCTCAACCTTCTCCAGGGATTTCCTGTCGAGGGTGACCGTCGTCTCAGGCTTGCCGTACTTCATCCACTTCTCGGGGAACTCCTTCTGGAAGGCCTTCTCGTCAAACACCTCCTTGAGACTGCTCTTCCATGTGGCCAGGGTCCTTACCTCTCCGGTGTCGGTGTCCGTATAGGAGAGGGTCTCCGCCTCTCCCGTAGCCATCTTCAGCGCATCTGTAAGATTGGCCTCGCGTTCCTCGAGCTCCTTGAGTTCTGTCCGACAGTCCTTGAGTGACTTCCACAGTTCGAATGTGGCCTTGTCAGCATCCGCCGTGAGTCCTTTCCTCGACTTGGGATAGCGCCTCAGCGTATCCGCGGCATTGGTGTCTGCCGGCGGGATATCCTTCCCTATATTCTCGTTCCAGAAGCGGTCGATCCTTTCTATAAGCGCGTCGAAGAACGGCCGGTTGAACGGGACGTCCGCATAGTCGAAATGCAGCGTCGGGGAGCCCGTGATCCAGCAGAGCGTGCCGGCGTCGGCTCCCAGGATGCCCATCTGGTACTGTATCTGGCAGTACCAGTAGTCGGGCAGGTCATCCTTGTCTACAGTCTTTGACGTGGACTTTATCTCAAGCACCCTCGCGTTCCTCATCGTCTGCTCCGCCGCCGGAGTCCCTTTCGGCCAGTAGAGTCGGTCGGGGCTTACGCGGAGATAGTCCCTTTCAGTATCCACCGCCATCCAGTCTCCCTCGGACGTGATGTCGACGATCGAGCCTGTCTTTCCGGAGAACCATTCAGCCACGGCCGGCTCAAGTATATGGCCGTTGAACATGGCGTCGCTCTCCTTGACGGGTTCGGCCCGTCCCGTCTTCAGCAGGTACAGCCCGTACGGTGTCTGGAACGGGCTCGCGCCCATTATTGTTCCGGCGTCGGACGACCCGATGCCCCTCTTTCTCTCTTCAAGCCACTCCTCGTGGGTGGCCGGTCTTATGACTCTGTAACTCATTTCTTTGTCTGTTTTCAGTTTAACTTGTCCTTTATGTCCTTGTAGTCCGCGAACCTGACACGCTCGCTGAACCGCTTTCCGCTGTGCCAGAAGTCCTGCCACAGGTCGTCCGAATCCTCTCCGTCCCCGTTGACGCGGACCGTGATTTCCGGATACGCCCTCGACAGCCGCTCCATGTCCTCCTCGTAGTCATACCATTTTGCGTAGACGGACTCGTACAGCGACAGGTCGTCGCATGAGAGAATCCCGTCGATCTCCCTTGTCATGCTCCGGTACTGTTCTTCCGGACCCTCCTCAAGGGTGAATACGAATTGTGTATAATATCCCATAGCATCTGTTGTTTAAAACCACTCTATCCTTATGAAGCCGTTTGACTTGTCCGAGGAATCCAGCCATTCCCTGAATACGGAAATGAGGTCCTCCCTTGTGTATCCGGCGTCGAGGACGGCGTCCGTCTCTTCCGGTGCCTCTCCGTTCTCCAGCGAGGCCACCAGCGACCCAAGCCCTTCGCGGCTCAGCTCCATCACGGTCTCCTCGGCGTCGCAGTATTCCACGAGGCTCTTCCTGCCGCCGTCTCCGTCCGGATATTCATAATTCTCAAGCAGGCGGTTGACCGCGTCGCAGGCGCCGGCCGAAAAGCATCCTGTACCGTACTGTACCCGGTATGTCGTGCATACATGTACCCTGTAACCCATATGTGATTTGATTTGCGGGCCGCCGCGGAAGCGGCCCAGTTGATAACCTAACAGTCCATGAACACTGCGAAGCCGATGCGGTTGCCGTCATCATCAAGGCTGTTGTTGTACATGTCAACCAAGTCGCGGAACTCCTGCGAGCGGAAGAACGCCGCGTCTGCACCGGGCGGCAGGTCAATGTATTCTCCGGCGTGTTCCCGCATCTGCGGAATCTCGTCCTCGGAGTAAAGGCAACCGTCAAGGACGAATGCCGGCAGGTCGGTGAACCCTTCCGGATTGCATGTGTTGTGGAAGTTGCCGAACTCGTCGGTGGATGACCAGGCGAATTCTATCGACGGGAACTTGTCCCTGATGAACTCCTCAATGTCGTCCGACTTGCCCCACGCAGAGACGGTTGAGAACCTCAGCCTACCGTCAGCGTCGACGGAGAACTCATCCTTCTCGTCAACGTCCGGCCCGCAGAAGCAGGCTACGGCGTGGAAGTTCGGGTCGAATGTCCCTCGGCAGTAGATCGGGCTTTCGTCAATCTCCTCCCTCGTCATTCCAAAGGCGGCCAGGAGGTTTCCCATCCAGTAGCGTCCGAAGCTGAAAGGATTTCCTTCCAGAAGGTTCGGCATTGTGTTGAGTGTGCGGACGAACTCCTGGAGTTCGTCCATGTCGCCGGTGGCGATGTAGTTTGTGCAGGCCCAGTTTGGCATAATCTGTATTGTTTAGTTGTTTGACGTCTGTCTTCCGGAGAGCCTCATCAGCTCGTTGAAATTCTCATCCGTGATGTTCCACTGCTTGCGGATGGCGCTCTTGAGTGTCCACGAAGGCTTGTCCTTCGGTTTCTTGGCAGCCCAACTTATGAAGGCGTTCCACCTGGGATGCTCGGGACTCAGTTCCGGTAGTCCCTTCGGCTGCTCCGGCAGTGCAGGTGCTCCGGCGAGCTCCGTCGTCTCCTTTACGGACGGGCTTGTGACAGTTGCCGTCTGGCTGGAGTACTTGGTGTCGTTGCGCCCGCGATAGATATCCGCTCCAAAGCCGAGCGACTTGCAGGCCACTCCCAAAGCATCCGTATAAGACTTTTTGTAGGCCTCGTCATCAACGAAGAGCCCTTCGGCCGTCATTAGTACCAGACGGTTGCCGCCGGTTCCACGTATCGGCTTGCTCCATTTGCCGGTCTTCGAGTCCTTGAGATAGAGATTGAGGTCAGTGAACACGCAGATCTCCCCGTTCTGGAGGGAGACTTTCTCCTGACGTGTGACTTCCGTGTACCAGCCTTCTCCCGCCGGCCCGAAGAGCCTGGTGAGCTGCTCTATTCTCCACATGGGGTCAATCTCGGTAAGGCGCTTTCCCCAAGGCGACTCGAACGGCTTCTGCGCGTCTTCCGGGACGTTCTGCACCTGCTTGAAGATATGCAGGTTGTCCGCATTTTTCAGTTCCATATTGCAGTTGATTTTAAGTTGTACTTTCTCTGCCTCAGGCATTGTTTTTCCTTTCCCTTGACGGGCTGCCTGTGATGCTTTGAAAGGACACGGACGGAAGAGAAAGGCAAGGGCGGCTCAGGGAAACCGATGCCTGCAGGGTGTCTGTTTCCCGGAACGAAGGAACTGTCCCTTGACGCCGGACGGACGCGTCCAAACTTTGCAGAACAGGTGGACTGACAAGGGAACAAGGACAAAAAAATCCTCTTAATCGACAAAATTGCTTATTTTTGTTATCAACAACATTGTTATTGGAAAAATTTACGGAACATGATCAATATTCACGAGATAATCATGGCGACTTCCGATAAAACGGAGACAGCAAAGAAGACCAATTTGATAAAGAATGGCAAACTTAGAAAAATAGCGCCTAAGGTTTATACTACAAATATGGATGAAGATCCTAAAATATTAGTGAAAAGGAATCTATTCTATATACTTGGTCAATTGTATCCAAATGCGGTGATAAGCCATAGATCAGCATTCGAGTTCAAGCCCACAGAAAATGGAGATATATATTTGACATATAAATACTCTAAGATTGTTTCCTTGCCTGGGATTAAGGTTCATCTGATTGAAGGACCTGCCGGAACCGAATATGACAGACCTTTCATTGGAAATCTGTTTGTGGCAAGCAATGAAAGACGCATTCTTGAGAATCTCCAAAAAGGTCGTGCCAGAAATGGCAGTGATTCAAAGTGCCTACCTCGTGAGATCATTGAAAACAGCCTTGAAAAGATACTTCAAGTAAATGGCGAAGCCGGAATCAATGAGTTCAGAGACAAGGCGCGATCTACATCGATACTGCTGGGAATGACGGAAGAGTTCGAAACCTTGAATGGAATAATCGGCGCCTTGCTGTCCACTAAGCCATCTGCTATTCTCACGTCAGACAACGCAATAGCCCGTGCGGCTGGGCTTCCTTACGATGGTGACAGGGTGAAGTTGTTCGAAGTCCTGTTTGAAGCTTTACACAATGAGATATTCCCGGTTATTGATGAACCGAATCAGACAAATTCTGAATTCAGGAACTTCGCTTTCTTCGAAAGTTATTTCTCCAACTATATTGAGGGCACTGAATTCGAAATCGAGGAAGCCAGAGCAATAATTGATACAGGGCAGCCAATGCCGGCAAGAAATGCAGATTCTCATGACGTGTTGGGCACATTTCAGATTGTATCTAGCCGACGTGAAATGCGACGTACTCCGCGCTCTGCAGAGGAATTGATAGAGATACTGCAGGAAAGACATCGAATCATGATGGCCGCTAGGCCTGATCGTGATCCAGGAATGTTCAAGATGAAGAACAATCATGCTGGAGATACGCATTTCGTGGACTATGGGCTTGTGCGTGGCACCCTGACGAAAGGATATGAATATTACCGGACTCTTGAATCTCCTTTCTCAAGAGCTCTTTTCATGCTTTTTATGGTAAGTGAGGTTCATCCTTTCAATGATGGTAACGGACGGATATCGCGTATCATGATGAATGCTGAGATGGTCAGTGCTGATCAGTCTAAGATTATCATACCTACCGTATTCCGCGAAGACTATCTTAACTCTTTAAGACGGCTGACAAGACGCTGTGACCCGTCCGTGTTTATCAGAGCCATGTCCAGAGCACGCGAGTTCAGCGCTAATCTTATAGGTGATAATTTCATCGCAACAAAGACTTATCTTGAAAAATGCAATGCATTTAAGGAAGGTGAAGACTATATACTTCGCTTTTAGTCTTAATCGACAAAATTACCCTGAAAAAGGCCTCTTATCCGACAAAATTGCTCATTTTTGTTATCAACAACATTGTTATTGGAAAAAATCAAGGAGTATATTTTTTTAGTTTACACCACATAGTCCCTGTCCAGTTCCACAAGGGTATCAACCCTGAAGCAGCGCCAGTCCCTGCGCTCAAGGTCGAAATACGAGAAGGTACCGTTAAACGCAGGCTTGCGTTTTGACGGGGCCTTCTCCTTGTTTTCATAGCGCCCGATGATATCCGTGGCCCTCGTCCCGTACGCATCTCGATGCTCCCCGTTGACCTTGGTGAACACGAAATGGCACATCCCGTCGGTCATGAGGTTCTTCATCTCCTCGATGTCGGAATATATCTCAGAGGCGGCCTGATGATGCTCAGTGTTTGCAAGGTAGGCGGCAATCCTCTTGAGTTCCTCGTCATTGTCCTTGGTGTATCTGTATTCCAGTCTTTTCATTTCCATTGTCTTTTTGAGTTGTCCATAATTGCTTTCTTGATCATCTTCCCCAGTTCCGGAGCCAGCCTCGACATGTCCGTCATGCTGACATGGTGGTCATACATCGCCGAAGGGTCGTACTCGAAGTCGATGCCGATGCTCACGAAGGAGAATCCGTCTCTGGAGAGTTCCTTCACCGCCTTCCTGACGTTCTCGGCAGGCTCGCATGGGGCGCCGTCTGAGACCACGAAGAAGAGGCACTTTTCCCGTGTCCGAGCCCTTACACGTGACGCGGCCTCACGGATGGCCTTCGAGTCAATGTTGCTCCAGTCCGCATCAATGCTGCCGAGGACATGCTTGTCTATCGGTGCCTTGCCTTCCCTGTAGGCGTTAAGCTTGACGAACTGGCCGTTTTCCGTCGTGTGGCCGTAGATATACAGGTCCACGTTCCTTATGCCGGATATGGCCTCGTTCAGGAGCACTGCCGTATCCCTTGCAGCCTCGATTTTCTCTCCCTCCATCGAGCCGCTCTCGTCCACGAGGACGCAAACGGCCATCCGGTCAGCCCTGACCGTCCGCTTCTGACGGTAGATGTTCTCGACGCCCTGGACCGCCTCGGCCAGCTTGCAGGTGTCCAGACGTCCGCTCCGCAGCCCGCGCAGGTCAAGGCTCCGGTCAGTGCCGTTGCCTCTCAATGCGGTGGCCATCGCAGGGACGAACCGTCTGACTCTTGACAATGACTCTTCATAACGGGACCTGTCCGCATCCGGACGGTGTATGTTCACCCTGTCCGTCGAGCCCATTTCAAGTTCTCCTTCCAGGGCACGGCCGAGCCGGTTCCCGTCCTTCATGATTTCTGCCGACATGCGGCTGTCGTCCAGCCGTGAAGGTGCCTTTCCGTCTGAAGGAACCTGTATGACATCCTTCTCTAGCGATTCAAGGACCTTCTCCAATGCCTTCTCAACTTCAGAATCCAAAGAGCTGCCGGCCTTTCCGCCCTGTTGCGGATTGTGCCCAGACTTGTTTTCCTTCTCGAAGAAAGCCTTTATCTGTTCATATATGCGTTCGGCTGCATCCAGCACGTCCCGGCAGGACTTCGGAAACGGAAGGACAGCCTCGCGGACATCGTAAAGGGTGTCGGCGAACTCACGTGCGTCATCCATGTCAAGCGCCTCGGGATAGCGAACCATTGCCAGTATGGAGTTCATGAGCCTGACCGTACGGCTCAGTCCGATGCTTCCGGAACGGCCTCGCATCCTGGCAGAATGCCTGTCAAAGTAGTAGTATTTGGCGCATCCTAGGAAACCTGCCAGTCCGGGACGCTCTTCTCCGGTGAGCATCTCTATGCGCTCGTCCTCGATGATGTTGAAGAGGTCAGCCACCACACGGTTTCCGGACCGGGACATCATGTTGAAGTCCGTATAAAGCAGATGACTGCCTTCATGGACGGCAAGCCCCGTGAAGATGTCTATCTTCTGCGCGGCTGACAAGTCCGGATTGTCGAACATGTCGGTAGCGACGCTCACGACGCGGCCGTCAGTGCATGAGACATCGGGAGTAAGCGCGATCCTGACCCTGAACGGAGTGTTCATCGCAACTATCATGTCCCTTGCGTGGCCGTATGCCATCCTGTGAAGGTCTGCGCTGTCCTTAGGTGAAAGCATCGCGGCGGAGTATACCGCACCTGACACAGATGCGTCCTCCTGTCCGAGCCTTCCGTTTGTCCTGACGCTGGTGTAATTCCGGCCGGTCCTCTGGAGGATGTCCTTCTCCAGAACTTCGATTTTCTGTTCGGTTGTCATACCTGCTCCTCCTCATCTGTCTCTTCACGGTTCACGTCGTAAAAGTCCCTCGCAAGTTCAATGGTGTCCCTGATGATCTGGGCACCAAGAATCAGTATGCAGCCTCCGAAGAAGAAGGCATAGAGCGCCCTGTAGGCGATGTCTGACAAAAGTTCCATAATAGATAAAAGATTATTGGGCTTCCCTTGTCGGGGAATCCTGACGCTGCCGCATGGACGGGAAAGCGGCAAGGGTGGCGTCGGAACTGATGCGCCAGTGTCCGTTCCGACGCATGAAAGGCGAAGCCGGCCCTTGCGGACAGGGACCGGCCATAACTTTGCGGAAAGGATTACCGATATGGGAAAGGACGTGTAGCCCTTCCCCAAGGCTCATATTTTTCGGAATTCATCCGTTCCGGGAATCAGCGCCAGTCCGCCCCATGTCCCGTGGATCTGTCCAAGGGAGTCGATGGACTCAACGACCCCAGTCCTTCCGTCATAGCTTTTCGCCTGGAGGTCCTTGCCTCCGTCGTCATCCATCCTGACGATGAGGATGGTGTCTCCTATAGTTATCTTATCCATAACAAGTTCATTTGCAGGTTGTCGCATCAATTGCATTTCAATGCCTCCGCTATTGAAATGAGCGTAGGCAGCTGAAGCCCGTAGAACCCTTCGTCAATGACGAACCAGCCGGGAATGTATGATTCCTTTGCCAGGTATTCCATGGCCTCGTCCCTTGAATAGTCGTTAATGTCGCCGTCGCAGGTCATGAACACGTACAGGTCGCCGTCAATGACCTCAAGCCGTCTGACCTCCATCTCCTGTATCGAGTCGCTGCATGGATTGAACACATATCCGAAGACCTTGTCGTACAGGTCGAGAGTCCATCCGCCCATGGTGAGGCGGATAATCTCATTCCTCAGAAGGACGGTGTCCTTCCTGATTGAATCGAGCGCCCTCATAACACTTCAAGGCTGTCCGCCACAATTTCGGTCTCATTCCTCTCGGCGTTGTTGATGTCCACGAATCTGCGGCATCTGATGCGTCCCGTCAGATGGACCGCCGTTCCTTTAGCAATCCTGTCAAGGCCGCTGACGTGCCCGCCCTCAAATGCGATGCAGCTGTGCCAGGTGGTCTCGATGACAGGCATCCCGTCGGACGCCCTGTAGACGTAATTGGTGGCAAGGGAGAAGCGGACGATCCGTCCTTCTCCAGTTTCGTTAATCCGTGCGGTGCCGACTACTCCCCGGAGCTCGACACGGTTAATACATTTAGATTTCATAACATAATAGATTACGCATCCAACAGCAGATGCTTACGATGCTTTAAAAGAGCATTGCTAGCGAGTGAAAAAGAAATATGCTGAAATTGATGCACGCAGTGTGTGCCATTTCAGCATATTAGGTTTTGTTGAACCGGTCTTTTGAACGAGAAGATATGCTCTACCTTTGCAGAGTGAGCGAAGAATGTTGGAGCCGAACCGTTTTTCTTAGATCAGTCGCCTTTTCTTTAATTGCAAGTCTTTTCCGGCGTATTTGACGATATCATTACCGAGAAGGTACGCCTCAGTGCTATACTTCGCAGGGCTGTCTCCATTCCTCGTGAAATTGGCCTTAGAGTTTCGGATGGCGTCCTCGATATAAATAGGCATTAGCCCGCTGTCAAATCCTCCTGAGATCTTGCTGTTAACATATTCCTTGAACGAGGTGTAAGATGAGACATCCTCATCATTTGGCTTGGTCCCGTAGATATGATAATATAGCCATATCTCGAAGGAAGGATTACTTTGCGCAACATTCCAAGCGATGTAATTCTTTCCGGTATTCTTTTCTGCACAGAATGTACGCAGACGTTTAATCAGGCCTTGTTCTTCCCATTCGTCAGTATCAACTACAAACCAGATGATATCCTTTTGATCGTAATCAAGGGTGTAAACCGGTGTCTCTCCTTCAAACAATTCTTCAGCACGCATCATCAGATTATTTGGAGAAGACCTATGATTGTATGGTGTGATAGCGATAACTTCAAGATTGGAAGACAACCCACTGAAGAAATCGAAATAATTCTTTTCTCGGTCATCACCCTCGCAGAACACATAAATCTTCTGCGCATCCTTGGAAGGCAAAGCCTTCTCATATATTCTTCTTCGCTGAATCATCGCACCTACCAGTTTAGGTCTTTCAAATTGGAGAGGAAAGGTATTCCGCCGTAGCGGCCATTTAAATATCCGTGTTCGATATTGGCAGTCTTGTGGATATTAAAATCGCTCAGAGGGTATATCTGCGTTGCCTGACTGCTATCCTTCTGAGTAAGCCATATCTCATCTGCCCTCAATATCTTCTGATCAAGGAGGCATGACTCATGCGTCGTGAATATCAATTGTCCCCGACAGGACTCCTTTTCAGAAATCTTGGATATGATTGCCTTAATCATTACAGGATGTACACTCCTCTCAATCTCGTCAATGAAATATGTCTTATCCTCGATGAAGATGCTGTAAATGAACGGAATGTAATCAATAATCCTTATTGTTCCGTCAGATTCACTTTCCAGCGGCATCTGACAATCATTCCCGGAGATGTCAACATGTATAGGCTGCATCATTTTGAGAAGACATTCTCCGTGCTCATATACAACTGACGCATAGACGCGTGAATCGAACCTGTTTTCAGCGGGGATTGCCACACCTGGGGTTTCCTTGGCTATCTGCATCCGTCTGCGCAGGCTGGGGGACAAAGTGTCGTCATTCTCCTGAAGGATAGTCGTTCTGATTACAATTTTGGATATGCCGGTATTCATCTCAGGAAGGAGTCTGTTGAGAAGTTGAAGCATTTCCGGATTCTTGTCAAGCTGATGTGCAGTTATCCCGCTCATTCCGTTAGGCTTGACAATCGTTATGTTATTGAAGAGCCAGTCATAGGCCTTTGATATTGCCTGTATGTCTTCAGGGTATTTCTCGCCCATGAATGAAAGAAGCAGGTCGGTCTTTCCCAGTATCTTATCCGTAAGAGCATCGGCAAATACTGCGTTTGATGAGTTCTGCTCCAGATATCCTTTGTAGAATTCTATCTTCTGAATACCCTTCTCATTACTTCTGGAGAAGACGAGTTCGTCATCTTTTTCCCTGGAAATGTACAGTTCCTCTTTAACTATGCTGTCCCTGACGAAGGAAAGTGTATAATAATATATGACTCCATCATGATAGAACTCGACAGCTATTGAAACAGGAGAGTTCTTTGTGTCTTCATTTAGCAAGAAGGGAATTTTGTAAAAACTGGAAGAGATGTTTTCAACAGTCCCGTCATGCACGATGTCACGCAGGATGGATATCGCCTTGATGAGATTGCTTTTCCCGGCACCATTGGCACCATATATTGCACTCAACCTGACAACCTTAGTATGATCCTGACGTACAATATGGCCCGGCAGTTGCTGAGAACGGCTGCTAGGAAACAGATTAAACTCCGTCTGTTCTTTGAAAGAGAAAAAATTCTCAAAGATAACCCTCAATAGCATATGACAAATCTTAACGGTTAATATACGCAAAGGTATATTATTTCTGCCACAATTCAAATATACTTCTACAATATCCGTTAAATTTTAACGGATATTGCCTATTTCTTAATCTTCCACGATATCTATCTCGCGCAGAACATCGGAAGTTTGACACTTTAAAATCCGAAAAAAGTTAAAAATATTTGATAGAGTTCGTTCAGAACTCTTTTTTTTGT
>ENA-UERK01001332-UERK01001332.1-human-gut-metagenome-genome-assembly--contig:-NODE-1332-length-18436-cov-3.778419_pt1 | contig 18436 bp, 12 predicted proteins | sample MGYA00242957_ERZ507957 | MGnify/ENA primary metagenome ERZ507957 (study PRJEB26167, sample SAMN06115538) | human gut metagenome | host: Homo sapiens | place: China:Heilongjiang | collected 2015-11-06... | reverse complement strand
TAATGGTTTTAATTGGTTCTGGTTGGTAATTGGTTTGGTTTCGAAATACAGAGTGCATGGTTTGGGCCGTTTTTTGGCCGGATGTGTGTTTTTTTGTAGGAGCAAATTGAATTTAAGGGTTTTGTGGACTATTCCATTTGCAAATATAGAAATTATGCAATAAAATGCAAGCATTTCTTTGATTTTGATTTTTTCTTTTTGGAAGAAGGCGTGTTTTGAATCGAAATTGATGCGCCTGCGTCGCTTCCGGGTGGAGTTTGCCGGGCGCGGGGTGCGTTCTTCGGAAAAAATGGTTACTTTTGCCGAAAACAATCCGGCATGGAACAGCACGAAACCGACGAAAAATTCATGCGCCTGGCACTAAACGAGGCGCAAAAGGCGTTAAAACAACAGGAGGTGCCCATCGGTGCGGTCGTCGTGGCCGGCGGTGCGGTGATCGGGCGGGGGCACAACCTCGTCGAAACCCTGGCCGACCCCACGGCCCACGCCGAGATGCAGGCCCTGACGGCCGCTGCCGCGACGCTCGGGGGCAAGTATTTGCAGGAGTGCACGCTCTACGTCACGGTCGAGCCGTGCATCATGTGCGCCGGGGCGATCGGATGGGCGCAGGTGAGCCGCGTGGTGTGGGGTGCCGACGATCCCAAGAAGGGCTTCCGGCGTTACTCCGAGGCGGTGTTCCACCCCAGGACGACCGTGGCGCGGGGGGTGCTCCGGGAGGAGTGCGAGGAGTTGATGAGCGGTTTTTTCGCGGGTTTGCGCGGATAGATTTGGTAAAAAAGGAATTTTTTTTATACTTTTGCATCCAACGCGTTTCGGACAGGGGCGCATGAACTGAAAAACTTATAAAATCGAATAGAAAAGCAATGAAAAAGTTATTTGTATCGGTTGTCGCGCTGTTGGCGGCGGTGTCGCTCTCGGCGCAGGATGTTACTGCAATCTACAACGAAGCCGCAGCAGCTTTCGGCGCCAAGGATTTCGCAGGCGCGGCCGCGAAGTTCGAACAGGTGATCGAGCAGGGGCTGGACAGCGAGGAGGCCGCGTCGCTGGTGGCCACGGCCAAGACGACGCTTCCCAAATGCTACTTTATGATGGGCGGCGGAGCGATCCGGACCAAGAACTACGACGAGGCGCTGAAGAATTTCACCAAATCGGCGGAGCTGGCCGAACTCTACGGCGACATGAGCCAGATGGCCAAGGCCAACGGCTGGGTGGCCAAGATCTATCAGATCCAGGGCGGCGACGCTTTCAACAACAAGGACTATGCGACCGCCGCAGGCGTGTTCGAGAAGGGCTACAAGGCCGACCCGGACAATACCGCGATGGCGCTGAACCTCGCCATGAGCTACTGCGAGATGGGCGAGTACGAGAAGGGTATGGACATCTACGAGGCGGTGGCCGCCAAGACGCACCCCAAGTATGCCGATGACGCCGCCAAGGCCAAGGAGATGATCGCCCTCTACACCAATAACAAGGTGGCCACGCTTCAGGCTGCCAACGATTTCGACGGTATCATCGCGATGGCCGACGCGCTGCTGGCGAAGAACGCCGAAAACGCTCTGGCACAGAAGGTCCGCTTGCAGGCCTATGCCAGCAAGAAGGATTACAACAAGGTGATCGAGCTGGGCGAGGCTGCCGCCAAGGTGCAGACCGATCCCGAGGATGTGAGCCTGATGTACCTGACGCTGGGCGCCGCCTACAACGCCAAGGAGATGAAGCCGCAGGCCATCGAGGCCTTCCGGAAGGTGACGGCGGGACCGGCTGTCGAGAGTGCGAAAGCCGCGTTGGCCGAACTGACCAAATAGCCTGCGGGCCGCAGGAGGAAGAGGGCGGCCTGCCGGGTTTTCCGAAGGGCCGCAGACAGTGAGCCTCCGGCCCCATGAAATAAACCGCAGAGCGGGTTCCGGATTTCCGGAACCCGCTTTTTCGTGCCGGAGCGGGGGCTGGTTCAGCGTTCCGACGGCTCTTCGGGTGCGGCGTTTCGAAGGGCGTTTTCCCGAATACGGACCAGTCCGCTGCGCGTCAGCGGCGTGCGGCCGCAGAGGGCTTCGAACGCCGCTTCGTCCATGCCGAGCCACGTCGCGGCGTCCATCGCCAGCGGGTCGAACACGGCATCGAACGCCGCGTTGCGGTGCTGCGGGGCGCGGCGGTTCCAGGGGCAGAGGCTCTGGCACGCGTCGCAGCCGAAGATCCAGCCGTGAAGGTCCGTTTGACCGGGCTGTTCCCGCTCGATGGTGCGGCACGAGATGCAGCGGCCCGTGTCGATGGTCCTGTCCGGAGCGACGGCTCCCGTGGGGCAGTTGTCGATGCAGCTGCGGCAGGTTCCGCAGCGCGACCCTTCGAACGGTGCGTCGTAGCGGTCGGTCTCTTCGGTGAGAATCAGCTCGCCCAGCACGACGTAGCTCCCGTATTGCGGCGTGACGAGCAGCGACTGCCGGCCGATCCACCCCAGCCCGGCCTCTACGGCCAGCTGCTTTTCGGCCAGCGGCGCGGTGTCGACGAAGGCGCGGCCTCCCAGACCGGGGTGCGCCGCGCGCAGGGCGTCGAGCATCCCGCCGAGCATCGTCCGGAGGGTGGCGTGGTAATCCGCCGCGCAGGCGTAGGAGGCCACCTTCGTCCGGTGCCCGGGCGGATAGCCCTCGCCGACGCGGTTTTTGTACGACACGGCGCAGACCACGGCCGTGCGTGCGCCTTCGACCAGCCGGCGCGCGTCGAAGCGTTTGTCGACGTTGCGTTCCAGATAGCCCAGCGACGATTGGCGGCCGCGGGCCAGCCATGCGCGGAACAGCGCCTCGTTTTCGGCCAGATGGCGGCACGGGGCGATGCCGCAGAGGTCGAACCCTGCGCCGGCGGCGAGCCGTTTGATGTACAGATGGTCGATCATCGTGATAATTTATGTCAAAAATAGTGTTTTTTAGCCGGAAATTAGTAATTTCGCCCCGAACTTTTGCGTTATCCGAACGTAGCTAAAAAAGAACACATGATGACTATCAATACACTGTACGAACTGGTCCGCAACAGCGTGGAGAAGTTCGCGTCGAAAGTCGCTTTCTCGATGTACGAGGGCGATGACGTGACTTATGCCGAGGTGGGCCGTCGTATCGCCAGGGTGCAGGAAATCCTCACCGGAGCGGGGCTTCGCGCCGGGGACAAGGTGGCTCTCCTGAGCAGCAACATGCCCAACTGGGGCATCAGCTATTTCGCCGTCACGTCGGCGGGCATGGTGGCCGTGCCGATCCTGCCCGACTTCTCGGACGAGGAGCTGGACATGATCATCGAGCATTCGGAGGCCAAGGCCCTGCTCGTGTCGGACAAACTTTTCACCAAGCTCTCGAAGCAGACCATCGAGCGGCTCAACGTGGCGGTCCGCACCAAGAACCTCGGCGTCATCTCGCAGCGCGTCCGCGGGGAAGGCTCGACGGGCGTTCCCCGGCCCGACGACCTGGCCGTGATCATCTACACGTCGGGAACCACTTCGAAGCCCAAGGGCGTGATGCTGACCCATGCGGCGCTCTGCGCGCAGGTCGACATCTCCGCCTCGATCTTCCCGGTCGACGGCGGCGACACGTTCCTTTCGGTGCTGCCCCTCTCGCACACCTACGAGTGCTCCATCGGCATGATCTATCCCTTCTCGATGGGCGCGCGGGTGGTCTACCTCGACCGTCCGCCCACGGCCTCGGCGCTGATGCCCGCCCTGCGGGCGATCCGCCCGACGGTCATGCTGATCGTGCCGCTGATCATCGAGAAAATCTACCGCCACCAGGTGCTCGCCAAGTTCAATTCCAACTCCTTCTGGCGCACGCTCTACCGCATCGGCTTCATGCGCCGCTACCTCCACCGCGTCGCGGGCGGGAAACTGATGAAGCTCTTCGGCGGCCGTCTGCGCTTCCTGGGAATCGGGGGTGCGAAACTCGACGGCGGGGCCGAGAAATTCCTGCTCGAAGCCCGCGTCCCCTATGCCATCGGCTACGGGCTGACCGAGACCGCGCCGCTGCTGGCCGGCGCGGCCCCTTCGATGGTGCGGCTGGGATCGACCGGTCCCCAGGCCCCGGGCGTCGAACTGCGGCTGGAGAACGTCAACCCCGAGACCCGTCAGGGCGAGATCGTGGCCCGCACGCCGAGTGCGATGGTGGGCTATTTCAAGAATCCCGAGGCTACGAAGGAGGCTTTCACGGCCGACGGATGGTTCCGCACGGGCGACCTCGGGGAGCTGGACAAGGACGGCTGGCTCTACATCAAGGGCCGTCTGAAGAACATGATCGTGGGTCCCGGCGGCGAGAACATCTATCCCGAGGACATCGAGACGGTGCTTAACTCGCACGTCTGCATCGCCGATTCGATCGTCACGGAGCAGGAGGGCCGCCTGATCGCCCTGGTGCACTTTAACCGCGAGGAGATCGAGTCGATGATCGACGACTGGCGCGAGGAGTGGGAGAGCAAGAAGGAGGCCTGGGAGGCCAAGACCGAACAGCTGAAGAAGGAGATCATGGATTTCGTCAACGCCAAGGTCAACCGTTTTTCGCGGATCTCGGAGGTCGTCGAGGAGAAGGAGGATTTCATCAAGACCCCCACGCATAAGATCAAGCGTTTCCTTTACAACAAGAACAAGAACGGCCAGACTCCGGACCAGCCTGCCGCCGGAAAATAAGCAAAGCCCCCGCTCCGAGAGCGGGGGCTTTTTCTTAATCCGGAGCAGCCGGAGCGTTTCCGCGGGGCGGTCGGCTTTCGGCGAGGGACCGGGGCGCTTTCGAGGGGCCGCCTCACTTGAGGTGGATGCCGTGGGCGGCGCACTCGGCGATCATCCGCTCGGGCCAGATGCTGACCTGGACTTCGCCGATATGGGCGCAGCGCAGGTAGAACATGCAGAGGCGCGACTGGCCGATGCCGCCGCCGATCGAGAGCGGCAGCCGTCCTTCGAGCAGCAGGCGGTGGAACTCCATTTCGCGCCGCTCGGGACATCCGCAGATCGCAAGCTGGCGTTCGAGGGCCTCGGCGTCGACGCGGATGCCCATGCTCGAAAGTTCGAAGGCGCTCTCCAGCACCGGGTTCCACACGATGATGTCGCCGTTGAGTCCTTTGTAACCGCCTTCGGTCGGGGTGCTCCAGTCGTCGTAGTCCGGGGCGCGTCCGTCGTGCCGCTGCCCGTCGGAAAGTTCGCCGCCGATGCCGATGAGGAACAGCGCGCCGTATTTGCGGGCCGCCGCCTGCTCGCGCTCCTTGGGCGTCAGCGCGGGGAACTCCTGCAACAGCTCCTCGGCCTGCAGGAACGTGATTCGCTCGGGCAGTATGGGCGTGATGTGCGGATAGAGTTCGTAAACCTCCTCCTCGACGGCTTTCATCGCCTCGTAGATCGTTTCGACGGTCGCTTTCAGGAAGTTCAGGTTGCGCTCTTCGGGGCGCATCGTGCGTTCCCAGTCCCACTGGTCGACGTAGAGCGAGTGGATGTTGTCCAGCTCCTCGTCGGCGCGGATGGCGTTCATGTCGGTGTACAGCCCGTATCCCGGGGCGATCTTGTAGGTCCCCAGTTTCATGCGTTTCCATTTGGCCAGCGAGTGCACCACCTCGGCCCGGCGGTCGCCCAGATCGCGGATCGGGAACGACACGGCGCGCTCCACGCCGTTCAGGTCGTCGTTGATGCCCGTGCCCGAAAGGACGAACAACGGCGCCGTGACGCGGCGTAGGCGCAGGCGGCGGGCCAGCATGTCGGGAAAAATCTCCTTGAGATAGGTGATGGCCTGCTCCATCGTTTCGGGAGCGAGCTTGGCCGTATAGTCTTCCGGAATGAAAAGCGGCATAAGTTCAGGGTTTGGATTCGTGAAAAACGGTTTATTTTGCAAATATAGTGAAAGGTGAGGGCAATTGGGAGTGTTCAGGCTCAAAAAATGTCGGTTTTAACCGCGGAACCGGATTTTGGCCTGCCCGAAATCCGTTCCGGGTGGGCGGCCGCATAAAAATAACGCACGTAACAGAAGCGTTACGTGCGTTATTTCATTTCCGGTTCCGGTTATTTCGCGGCGGGCAGCAGCGCCGAGTCGGGCTGCTGGCGTTTGTCGCCCACGTCGATCAGGTTCTCCTCGGAGACCCCCAGCGAACGGTAGTAGTCGTTCAGTTCGGCCACCACCTCCTTGCGGTCGGCGTAGCTGGCCAGGTAGTAGATGTCGCCCAGCTGGTCGAGCTTCTCGTCGATAAGGCCCGAGACCATGTCGCCCTGCGCCCCTTCGAAACGGAGGTAGTGCTCGATGTATTCGATCAGCGTCTGGGCATACTCCCTCAAGAGGGCGTCGCCCTTCGCGGCGGCTTCCTTGTCGCCCATGGCCGAAGCGGCGTAATAGGCCTCCAGGAAGGGGTAGGTGTTGGTGTCGGTGAAGCGCACCTGCGAGGTTGGCATCCGCTCCAGCCCCAGGTCGAGCAGCTCGACGGCCTCTGCGACGCGGTTCTGCCGCAGCAGCTCCTTGGCCACGCGGGCGAAGGCGTCGCGGGCGTGCGAGGCCGAAAGGTTGTACTGGATGAAGTAGTCGGCGTAGACCCGCGGGTCTTCGAGGTTGCCGTAGCGGAACGTGTCGCGCAGCAGCGGCGCGGCGTAGTCGGCGTCGATGCGTCCGATCTCGTAGGGGTTCTGCGTCGGGGTGAGGATCGGCACCAGGCGGTAGGCGTAGCCGTCGAACTGGAGGTAGTCCATCAGCCCAAAGTCCTGGAGAATGTAGACCTGCGTCATGTAGATCGGGCGTTTCCAGTCGAAGTTGGCCAGCATGTCGAGGATCATCAGCTGGTTCTTGTCCAGCGAATTCTTCTTGATGTTGATGAACACCGTGTCGACCATCTTGTCGCGGTCCTTTTCGGCCACGATGCCCGACGCCAGGGCGTTCTCCTTGTTCACCGGCAGGGCGATGCGCTTGGCGGGGATGTAGTCGGCCAGCGTGCCGTCGGCGAGTTTGACCTTGCTGCGGGGGTCGTCGCTGCGCACGAAGTCGATCACCTCCTTGATCTCCACCGGGCGGTCGATGCTGTTGGTGACGTAGATCATGTCGTTGTTGAAGGTGTACTTGTGCTTGGGCAGCGAGAAGGGGACGCCGGGGGCGTCGTTGGCCTTGGTCTTCATCTCGTCGATGTACCACTCGCCGCCGAGGTAGGAGGTGTTCATAATCCGCACGTCGGGGCGCACGCCGTAGACCTCCTGATTGTTCCACAGCGGGAAGGTGTCGTTGTCGCCGTAGTTGAGGATGATCGAGTTGGGGAGCGTCGACTGGAGGTAGTTCCAGCCGATGTCGCGGGCCATCGTGCGGTGCGAACGGTCGTGGTCGTCCCAGTTCTGGGCCGCGAGGATGGCCGGGACGCTCATTGCGACGACCGTTGCCGCGGCTGCCGTCGCCACGTTGTCGCGCTTCGAGAGCCGGGCGATCAGGTCGCGCAGGGCCAGCACGCCGAATCCGATCCAGATCGAGAATGCGTAGAACGATCCCGCATAGACGTAGTCGCGTTCGCGCGGCTCGCCGGGCGAGGTGTTGAAGTAGAAGACCAGCGCGATGCCCATCATCACGAACAGCCACAGCACGATCGAGAAGTTGCGCTGGTCGCGGTTCAACTGGTAGACGAGTCCGATGAGTCCCAGCAGGAAGGGGAGGAAATAATAGGTGTTCCGGCCCTTGTTTTCGGCGATTTCGCGCGGCAGGTTGTCCTGCGGGCCGACGTATTTCTCGTCGATCCAGCGGATGCCCGAGAGCCAGTTTCCGTCGGTGATCGTCGTGCGCGAAGGCTGTATGTCGCTCTGGCGTCCCACGAAATTCCACATGAAATAGCGCCAGTACATGTACGAAAGCTGGTAGTTGAAGAAGAAATGGACGTTTTCCCAGAACGTCGGTTCGGTGACCGTGCGGGTTTCGCCGTAGGAGTCGGTGTAGGCCCGTTTGCGTCCGAAGTCGAGCGTCTCGCCGCGCATGGGACGCCCCTGTGCGTCGCGCAGGACCTCGCCCTTGTCGTCGCGCAGCGTCTCGGTCTTGGTGCGGTAGGCGGCCCACTCCTTGTAGGCCTTTTCGCCCTTCGAGTAGTTCCACATGCGGGGGAAGAGCTGCATGAACTCCGGAGCGTGGGTGTAGCCCGTGAGCACCGTGGCGGTCTTGTACTTGCCGTCCTCGTCCAGATACCACACCTTCTTCTCCTTCACGCCCTCGGGGGGAGCCGAATACTGCGCGCCGTACAGCAGCGGGCGGTCGCCGTACTGGTCGCGGTTCAGGAGCGACAGCAGGGCGTGGGGGTTGTTGGGGTTGTTGGAGTTCATCGGCGGGTTCGCCGCGGCGCGGATGGTCACCGAGGCGTAGGACGAATAGCCGACGAGAATCATGGTCGTCGAGAGCAGGATGATGTTGAGCAGCACGCGGCCCCGTCTGTGGGCGGCCCATGCGGCCCATCCCAGGCCGATGATCAGCGCCAGCGCGAAGAGCGTGATGCCCGAGTTGACCGGCAGGCCGAACGTGTTGACGAACAGCGTGTCGATCTGCGCCCCGATCCAGACGGTGTAGGGGATGATGATGTTGTTGACGAAGACGATCATCGCCCCGGACACGAGCGTCGAGAGGGCGATGCCTCGCCAGGTCACCGTGGCGGTCTTGCGGAAGTAGTAGATGAAGACCAGCGCGGGGATGCAGAGCAGGTTGAGGATGTGCACGCCGATCGAGAGTCCCATCAGGTAGGCGATCAGCACGATCCAGCGCGAGGAGTGGGGTTCGTCGGCCTGCTCCTCCCATTTGAGCATCAGCCACACGACCAGCGCCGTGAACATCGACGAGAGCGCGTAGACCTCGCCCTCGACGGCCGAGAACCAGAACGTGTCGGTGAAGGTGTAGGCCAGGGCCCCGACGGCTCCGGCGCCCAGGACGGCCCATGTGTTGGCGGCGGTGAGCTGCGCGCCGTCGCGCGTCACCAGACGCCGTGCCAGGTGGGTGATGGTCCAGAACAGGAACAGGATGCAGAAGGCGCTGGCCAGCGAGTTCATGGCGTTGACGGCGATGCCCACGTAGTCGGGGTTTCCGAAGGCGAAGAGCGTGGCCAGGCGCGCCAGCATCATGAACAGCGGTGCTCCGGGCGGGTGTCCCACTTCGAGTTTGTAGGACGTCGCGATGAACTCCGAGCAGTCCCAGAGGCTTGAGACGGGTTCCATCGTCATCAGATAGACCATCGCCGCGACGGCGAATACGGCCCAGCCCGTGATGTTGTTCCAGCGTTTGTAAAAGTGCATATCCGAGAAAACTTTTTTCGTAACTACTTATCGTGCAAAAGTAATGATTTAACGCGTTTTTTCCAACCTTATTACGCGAAATGCGTTTACAGCCACCTTTTCCACCATTTTTTCTGCGGGGCCTCGGCCGTTGCCGCCGGCGCGGCGATGGCGGCGGCAGCCGCTGCGGACCCGGCGGCGTTCCCCGACCCTCCGCGTTTGCGGCGGCGGGACGGCTTTGCCGAAGGGGCCGGAGCCGGGTTGGGGGCGTTTTTCGGCGCTGCGGTGGCGGCGGATTTGTTCCCGGCGGCTTTCGCGGCGTTGCCGGAGCCTTGCTTCGGGGCTTGCCCGCGCGTCGCGTCGGCGGGGCGGGAGGCGGTTTTTCCGGCTGGCTCGATGGGCGTTCCCGGTGCGGGACGCGTGCCCCGTCTGCGACGCGGGCGCGACGGGCGGGAAGTCGCCCCGGCCTCGGGCTGCGCCGGATTTTGCGCAGACTGCGGCGTCTTCGCGGCATTGCGGGCGGCCTTCTGCTCCGTGTTGCGGGCCGGCCGCTGCGCGGGCTGCTGTCCGGCGTCCGCATCCCGGGCGGGACGCTGTGCGGATTTGGCTCCGGCGTTCCGGGCCGGTTTCGGCTCCTGGGTGCGGGCGGGACGCTGTGCGGCCTTCTGCGCGGGTTTCCGCGCCGGGGCGGCCTTGCGCAGGGCATATTCGGGAGCCGGTCCCTCGGTGGGGATCGTAAGTCCGGTGAGTTTCTGGATGTCGCAGAGATACTCGAACTCGTCCTCCGAGCAGAACGACCACGCCGCGCCCTCGTGTCCCGCGCGGCCCGTGCGGCCGATGCGGTGGACGTAGGTTTCGGCCACCTCCGGCAGTTCGTAGTTGATCACCAGCGGCAGCTGGTCGATGTCGATGCCGCGGGCGGCGATGTCGGTGGCGATCATCACCCGGCACTCGCCCGACTTGAAATCGTTCATGGCCTTCACGCGGGCGTTCTGCGACTTGTTGCCGTGGATGGCGCACGACCGGATGCCGGCCCGGTTCAGGATTTTGGCCAGCTTGTCGGCGCCGTGCTTCGTGCGCGAGAATACGAGCACCTGCTGGGCGTCGGATGCCGAGAGCAGGTCGATCAGCAGCTGGCTTTTTTCGGCTTTTTCGGCGAAATGGACCGTCTGCGCGATGGTCTCGACCACCGACGCCGGGGGCGTGACGGTGACCAGCACCGGGTTGCGGAGGATTTTCGCGGCCAGCGCGGCGATCGACTCGGGCATCGTGGCCGAGAAGAAGAGCGTCTGACGCCGTTCGGGAAGCAGCGGCAGGATGCGGCGGATGTCGTGGATGAAGCCCATGTCCAACATGCGGTCGGCCTCGTCGAGCACGAAGAAGCGGATCGTGTCGAGCGTCACGTAACCCTGCCCGATCAGGTCGAGCAGGCGGCCCGGGGTGGCCACCAGCAGGTCCACGCCCTTCTGGAGCGCGTCGACCTGCGGACGCTGGTTGACGCCGCCGAAGATCACGCAGTGGCGGATGGGGGTGTAGCGGGCGTAGTCGCGGCAGCACTCGTCGATCTGGATGGCCAGTTCGCGCGTCGGGGTGAGCACCAGGGCGCGGATCGGGCGGCGTCCCTTGGGGGCCGGTTCGGCGGCTAAAAGTTGGAGCATCGGCAGCGTGAAAGCTGCGGTTTTGCCCGTTCCGGTCTGGGCGCAGCCCTGGAGGTCGCGGCCTTCGAGTACGGGAGGAATGGCTTGTTGCTGAATGGGGGTGGGATCTGTGTACCCCTTTTCTCCGATGGCGCGCAACAGCGGCTCGGAGAGTCGTAAGTCTTGAAATTTCATAATAATCGGCGTAAAGGTACGATTTATTTTTCGGTTTCCGTGTAAAAATTCGTACCTTTACCCGTTCAAAACGTTAATTTGCGATTATGGATTCCAAACTCGTACTTTACAATACGCTCACCCGCCGCAAGGAGGTCTTCGAGCCGCTCGTTCCGGGCCGCGTGGGCATGTATGTCTGCGGTCCCACGGTCTACGGCGATCCGCATCTGGGCCACGCCCGGCCCGCCGTGACGTTCGACCTGCTGTTCCGTTACCTCAAGGCTTCGGGCTACAAGGTGCGCTACGTGCGCAACATCACCGACGTGGGCCATCTGGAGCACGACGCCGACGAGGGCGAGGACAAGATCGCCAAGAAGGCCCGGCTCGAACAGCTGGAGCCGATGGAGGTGGCGCACTACTACACGGAGCGTTACCACCGGGCGATGGACGCGCTCAACGTCGAGACCCCCTCGATCGAACCCTATGCCTCGGGACACATCATCGAGCAGATCGAGTTCGTGAAGAGGATTTTGGCCGACGGCTATGCCTACGAGGCGAACGGGTCGGTCTACTTCGACGTGGAGAAGTACAACGCCAAATACAACTACGGCAGGCTGTCGGGGCGCAACCTCGACGACATCGTCGCCAACACGCGCGAGCTGGACGGGCAGTCGGACAAACGCCACTCCTACGACTTCGCGCTGTGGAAGAAGGCGTCGCCCGAGCATATCATGCGGTGGCCGTCGCCCTGGGGCGAGGGTTTCCCGGGCTGGCACATGGAGTGCTCGGCGATGTCCACGCGCTACCTCGGGGAGCGTTTCGACATCCACGGCGGCGGCATGGACCTGATGTTCCCGCACCACGAGTGCGAGATCGCGCAGTCGACCGCCGCGCTGGGCCACGATTCGGCCCGCTATTGGCTGCACAACAACATGATGACGGTCAACGGGCAGAAGATGGGCAAGTCGCTGGGCAACTTCATCACGCTGGAGGAGTTCTTCACCGGGTCGCACCCGAAGCTTTCGCAGGCCTATTCGCCTATGACGATCCGTTTCTTCGTGCTCCAGGCCCACTACCGCTCGACGCTCGATTTCTCGAACGAGGCCCTGCAAGCCGCCGAGAAGGGGCTGGACCGCCTGATGAAGGGCATCGAGACGCTCGGGAAGATCAAACCCGCGGAGGTCTCGACGGTCGATCCCGCCGAGCTGGAGACGCGCTGCGCCGAGGCGATGGACGACGACCTGAACTCGCCGATGGTCATTTCGGCGCTGTTCGACTGGGTGCGCACGATCAACCAGCTGGCCGACGGCTCGCAGACGATCACGGCCGCCGACCTCGCGGCGCTGACGGCTACCGTGCGTCGCTACGCTTTCGACATCCTGGGCCTGCGCGACGAGAAGGCCGCCGGGACGGCTTCGGGGCGCGACTACGTGACGCCGCTGGTCGAGATGCTTCTGGACGAACGCCTGAAAGCCCGTGCGGCGAAGGACTGGGCCGCCTCGGACCGCATCCGCGACGGACTCACGGCCGCCGGCATCCGCGTCAAGGACCGCAAGGACGGCACGGACTGGGAACTGGAATAAAACGCCTGCTGGTATGGGGAATCCGGACAAGATCGTAGCCGTCGGACTGGGCGAGGTGCTTTACGACCACGATGTCGTGACGGACGAATATACCTTCGGCGGCGCGCCGGCCAATTTCGCCGATCATTTCCTCAAGTGCTCCCGGCTGATTTCCGGTCCGGATGCGGCGGAGGTGCATGTGGTCAGCGCGGTCGGGGACGATGAGCGCGGCCGCGCGGTGTCGGCCGAACTGGAGGCCCGCGGGCTTTGCGACGGGCTTTGCCGCGTCGGGGAGCTGCCTACCGGCGTCGTCGACAAACGCCGGGATGCCGCCGGGGTCAACGCCTACGAGATTCTGCCCGGCGCATGGGATGCAATGACGTGGTCGGATGCGCTGGCCCGGCTGGCCGCCCGGACCGATGTGGTCTGCTTCGGTTCGCTGGCGCAGCGCAGCGCGGCGTCGCACGCTACCGTCGTCCGGTTTCTCGACGGGGTGATTCGCCGGGAGCGGCCGACGCTGCGCGTGTTCGACGTCAACCTGCGGCAGGATTTCTTCTCGCGGGAGGTGCTGGAGGAGTCGATGGCTCGCTGCAATATTTTGAAGATCAGCGACGAGGAGGCTCCGCGCGTGGCCGGATGCCTGACCGGATGTCCCGCCGCCGATCCGGGCGGGCTGTGCCGGGAGTTGCTCGACCGCCGGGAGAACCTCGAAATGGTCATCCTCACCGAGGGCGCCGAGGGCAGCCGCGTGTTCACCCGGAACCGGATTTCGGCCTATGTGATTCCCCGCGGGGAACGTGTCCGCCCTGTCGACACGGTCGGTGCGGGCGATTCGTTCACGGCGACTTTTGTAGCTGCTATTTTGAAGGGAAAGCCGGTTGCCGAGGCGCATAAACTGGCTGTTGAGGTTTCTGCATACGTATGTACGCAAAACGGGGCTATGCCTGAGTTGCCGGCTCGTTTAAAGAATGAGTTGATTTAAATTTTAATGGTTGCGGATACTCATTCAAATTGGATTGGAAATCATATTGTCTGAGGCTGTATCGCGAAGAACCTGTAAATACAAAGTAGATGTAATCAGGTTCTTCGCGATGTTCTTTTTTTACTTTCTCTTGCAGATGTTTGTTTTATTGGCGGTTACCTTTTATCTTTGTTATCTATAAATACCTTGAGGAACATGAAAAAACATCTTTTGTTTTTGATTTTATGCCTTATGGGAATTCTGACATCGTGCAGTCAGAAACATACGCGCTATTACATTGGTGTTTCACAATGTAGTGATGACGAATGGCGGCATAAAATGAATCATGAAATTGTACGTGAAGCCTTGTTTTATGATGGGGTGGAGGTGGAGATCCGTACCGCGAAAGATAATAGCCGGAATCAGATAGAAGATATCAACTATTTTATTGACAGGAAAGTTGATTTATTGATTGTCGCTCCGAATGAGGCGGCGGCTGTCACTCCTGTTGTGGAGAAGGCATACGGGCTGGGAATACCTGTTGTGGTAATTGACCGTAAGATTTTGTCGGACCGTTATACGGCTTTTGTGGGTGCTGATAATTGTGAGATTGGCAAAGATGTGGGACAATATATTGTGAACCGTTTGGGTGGAAAAGGGAAGATTTTGGAGATAACGGGACTGGAAGGTTCCACTCCGGCTATGGAGCGTCATAGAGGATTGGCGGATGCCTTGAAGGCAGAGCCTGGAATAGAAATTGCCGCCAGCGTGGACGGAGCCTGGCTGCAAAGTGTGGCTGGGGAGAAAATGGATTCCATACTTCAAGACAATAAGGGTATAAATCTGGTTTTTGCCCAAAATGACCGCATGGCTGTCGGGGCTTATTTGTCGGCCAGACAGCGACAGTTGGAAAAGGAAATGTTGTTTGTCGGTATTGATGCGTTGCCTGGCAAGGGGTATGGAGTGGAGCAGGTACTGGAAGGGGTGTTGGATGCCACTTTTATTTACCCTACCGGAGGAGATAAAGTGATGCAGGTGGCGATGGATATTTTGGAGAAGCGTCCGTATGAACGGGATACTAAGTTATCAACAGCCCTTGTTGATAAAACGAATGCCCGTGTCATGCAGTTGCAGACAGACCACATTGCCGAACAGGACGGAAAGATAGAACGGCTGAATAATCAGGTGGACGAATATTGGTCAAGATACTCTGCCCAGACCATGTTTCTGTATGCATGTCTGATTATCCTGTTACTGTTTGCTGCCTTATTGGCGATCATCGTCCGTGCGTATTGGACAAAGAACCGGATGAACATGGAGTTATCCCGTCAAAAGAAACAATTGGAGGAACAACGCGACCAACTGATCAGCCTCTCCAAGCAGTTGGAAGAGGCGACTCATGCCAAACTGGTCTTCTTTACGAATGTTTCTCATGATTTCCGTACTCCGCTTACTTTGGTTGCCGATCCGGTGGAACAGCTTTTAGAGGATAAAGACTTGACCTCTAAGCAACGATCCTTATTGAAAGTGGTACATAAGAATGTGAATATTCTGTTGAGGCTGGTCAACCAGATTCTTGATTTCCGTAAGTATGAAAATGGTAAACTGGAGTTGGTGAGAACCAATATGGACCTGCGTGCGCAATTACAGGAATGGAGCCATGCATTTCAAACATTGGCTTTGAGAAAGCATATCCATTTTGTTCTGGACGTGAACGATGACCGGACAGACTGTCTGATGGCGTTGGATGCCGAAAAGATGGAACGTGTCTATTTTAATTTGTTGTCCAATGCGTTTAAGTTTACCCCGGAGAATGGAACTATCACTGTCACACTTTCTACTTTAATAAAGGAGGAAAATAGAAGATATGTCCGTCTGGTAGTTGCTGATACCGGTTCGGGAATCTCTGTCCGGCACATCCGGCATATTTTCGACCGCTTTTATCAGATGGATGTGAACCATGCGGGCTCAGGTATTGGTCTTGCTTTGGCAAAGGCTTTTGTCGAGTTGCACGGCGGGGTGATAACGGTGGACAGTGTGGAAGGAAAAGGAACAGTGTTTACGGTGGATATTCCTATGGAGATAGTGGAGGGGCAGTCTGTAGATCGGATACAGGAACCGCACACTACACAGCCGACGGTGGTGGAGGAATTGGAGGAAACGGAAACAGAAGAACGGCTTCCGGATGAGAATAAGGAATGCATCTTGATAATTGACGATAACGCGGATGTACGTGGCTATGTGAAATCATTATTGAAAGAGGAATATACGGTGATAGAGGCTGCCGACGGACATGCCGGATTAAAGAAAGCTATGAAATATGTGCCTGATGCCATTATCTGTGATGTGATGATGCCGGTGATGGACGGATTGGAATGTTGCAGGAAGCTGAAAATGGAATTACAGACTTCTCATATTCCGGTGATGTTGCTTACTGCCTGTTCTTTGGATGAACAGCGGATACAGGGGTTTGAATGTGGAGCGGATTCTTATATTTCCAAACCTTTTAATTCCAAATTGTTACTGGTGCGTCTTCGGAATCTGATTGATAACCATAAGCGGTTGAAACAGTTTTTCGGAGATAAGATTACTTTGTCTAAAGAGTCTGTAAGCGAGGTGGATAAAGGATTTATGGAGCGATTCAGAGAGATGATAGAAGCAAATTTGATAGATTCTGAGTTAAGTGTGGAAGAATTAGGCAGTAAGATGGGATTAAGCAGGGTGCAGCTTTATCGTAAGATTAAGGCACTTACCAATTATTCTCCCAATGAACTGGTGCGTATTGCCAGATTAAAGAAAGCTGCTTCTTTGTTGGCTTCTTCTGAGAAAACCATATCCGAGATAACGTATGAGGTAGGTTTTACATCTCCTTCTTATTTTACCAAGTGTTACAAGGAATATTTCGGAGAAAGTCCTACGGATTTCTTGAAACGCAGAGGATAATTGTGGGGGCGGACACGCAGCTCCGCCCCTACAAGGAATACTTTAAATCAGTGTTGATAAATCTTTTTCGGCTACAAAAGAGAGATTATTAAGAATAATCACTTCCCTTGCTCTGTCCGGATTGTCTGTCCGGAAAATCAAGATGCCTTTATTTCCTAACAGGAAGGAATACAGATAAGTAATGCCTATTTGGGCTTCACTGAAAATGGTGATGGCGTCTGCCGCCCGCCCCGGCTGATTGTCTAGTGTGATGGCGAACACATCGGAGAGTGCCACGGAGATTCCTGCCTCTTTCAGCGTCTCGTATGCGCGTTTGGGTTCCGAGCAGATGATACGGTAAATACCATACTCTACTGTATCGGCAATGGTAGAGGCAATCAGCTGTATGCCTGCTTCTTTCAATAAGTTCAATACTTTCTGTAGTGTCCCCGATTTGTTTTCGATGAAGACGTTGTATAGTCATAAACTTATTTTTTAAAAGGTTTTACGTAAGTGTTTCACACGGACTGCTTTACCTTCCGATTTAGGCAGTGCTCCTTTGGGTACCAGTTTCACACGTGGGGTAACCAATATCTCATCTTTCAGTTGGCGGGTAATTTCCCGGGTCAATGCTTGCAGGCGTCCATAGTCATCGGTGAACAGTTGGCTCAATTCCACTTCTACAGTCATTTCGTCATTAGATTCGGCGGTTTCGAGTGTGATCAGATAGTCACTGCCCAATTCTTTGAATTGCAATAAAATCGTTTCAATCTGAATGGGGAAGATATTGACCCCTTTCAGGATAATCATATCGTCGCTGCGCCCTTTCATTCTGTCCAGACGTTTGTGATGGCGGCCGCAGGGGCATTCCCCCGGCAGAATGCGGGTCAGATCACGGGTACGGTATCTCAATAACGGCATCGCCTCGCGGTTGATGGTGGTCAGTACCAGTTCGCCCACTTCACCCTCGGGCACAGGTCCCAATGTGTCGGGGTCGATGATTTCTACGATATAATAGTCTTCCCATATATGCAATCCGTTTTGTTCCTGGCATTCAAAAGCCACACCGGGACCGCACATTTCGGACATACCGAAAGAGTTGTAGGCTTTTACACCCAGCATATCTTCGATGCGGCGGCGTTGTTCTTCGGAATGAGGTTCCGCTCCTATGATCAATGTTCTCAATTTGGTGTCACGACGCGGATCAATCCCCATTTCCTGCATTACCTCGTACATACGGGCTGCGTAACTGGGAATGGCGTGCAAGGCGGTGGTTCCGAAATCGGAGATGCATTTCAACTGGCGTTTGGTGTTTCCGGCAGCGGCAGGTACAGTCAGCATTCCCAGCCTTTCAGCACCATATTGAAAGCCCAGCCCGCCGGTGAACATTCCATAGCCGGAAGAGTTCTGGAAAATATCTCCCGGACGTAATCCTACCATATAAAGACAGCGGGCCACTGCATTAGCCCATTCGTCAAGGTCTTTTTGGGTATGCAGAATGACAGTGGGATTTCCGGTTGTTCCACTGGATGAGTGAAGGCGGACTGTTTTTTCCAAAGGTACGGACGCCAGTCCGAAAGGATAAGTGTCACGTAGATCTTGTTTGGTGGTAAACGGGATTTTCTGTAAATCATCCAATGAACGGATATCTTCCGGACTCAGATGATTTTCGGCAAACCGTTGTTTATAGAAAGGGGAATTCATGCAATGGCGGACAGTCTTTTGCAGTCGTTCCAATTGTAGTTTCTCAATTTCGGGTCGTGTCAGGGTTTCTAACTCTTTGTGTAAATACATAGCATTTCCTGTTTAGTTGGTTATCAGTCCGACAAAAATAGAAAAAAATATAATGCGGTTGGGAATAAGCTGACAAAATATGTATCTTTGGAGGATTTTAATTTGAAAATGTGATGAAAAAGAAATTGTTGGTAATAGGTATGTGGTTATGTGGGCTTTCATTGTACGCTCAGGATAT
>ENA-UERK01001328-UERK01001328.1-human-gut-metagenome-genome-assembly--contig:-NODE-1328-length-18466-cov-17.631029_pt1 | contig 18466 bp, 19 predicted proteins | sample MGYA00242957_ERZ507957 | MGnify/ENA primary metagenome ERZ507957 (study PRJEB26167, sample SAMN06115538) | human gut metagenome | host: Homo sapiens | place: China:Heilongjiang | collected 2015-11-06... | reverse complement strand
TCCGCCTCGCTGGCCAACAGCGGGATGTTGATTCCGAAGGAGACGTTCACGTTCCTCGGCCTGACCGGGTACGGGGAACAGATGCTCAAGGAGTTTCGCAACGCGCTACTGGAAGGGAAGGAGGGCGGTCTGATCGGAAAGATCCTCGACAACGCCGACGGTCTGAGCTGCAATGTTTATAACATTCGTCAAAGGCTTGAGCGCTCATGTGATTGCTCCCCGTCCGATTTGTTGTCAAAACGGACGGGGAGCAGTCATGATAGCTTTTCCCATTTTGAGAAGTCCGACCACAGTGCAGACATGGGAAGGGCGAAGAGTCCGTTTCCACCGGATCGCACTTCATTGCCGGCGTAGAGAATGATCCCGTTGAAGTTGTCTTTGCCGACGAGATCCTGGAACCATTTCAAATGCCTGAAGTCATCGGAGCTGACGCTTTCGCTAGCCTTCACCTCAATACCGACAATATGTCCTGTCTCGTTCGTGATGAGAAAATCGATCTCATGGCTACGAGAACGGAAGTAATTCAGCTGCCAGGTTGGGTTGAGGTCAACTTCCGGCATAAGTTGGTTGTAGGCCCATGTTTCAACAAGCTTTCCACCTTCATTTTGAGATTTCTCATTACTTTCCAGAATCATGGCTGGATTAAGAATGTGGAGGTAGTGAGCCATTAGGCCGCTGTCCGTCATAAAGCCTTTGGGACTGGATCCAGGGCGGTCGTAATCTTTTTTAGTCCAACCGTCGACCATGTCAACGAGAAACATGGCTTCAATGGCGGACCAATATTTGTCTAGCGTCTGCCAGGCAATGGCAAATTGATTGGCCAAGGCGGCTTTCTTTAACTCACGGCTGGAGAAGATGGCGGCACATTCCATGACCTTCTCGCAGATGGGCATTTTGCGCGTATCCCATTGTGCCCTCATGTCCAGAAGAACCTGGTTTTGCAAATAGGACGCGTACCATCGGCTTCTTCCTGCCTGGGTCTTGATCGACAGTATTTCGGGATATCCGCCACGGATGGCGGCTTCTAGCACCATTTCCTTGCTGCATTCAAACTTGAGGGAGAGCGGAAGGAGCCCGTCGAACAATGCTTGTAAAAAACCAGGCTGCATGCCGCGTTGTTCGGCTTCGGAAAACGTTCGAACACGAACCAGACCGGCACGACCGGCCAATGACTCATTGGCTTGAGGAAGCTTTCGGTAGTCCGACGACCCGGAGATGATGTATTGCCCTTTTTCCGGATTCCGGTCGACCTGGAACTTGATTTCTCCGATCAGCTGGGGAACCTTCTGAATTTCATCGATGACAAAAATTTCAGGAGATGTGCGCCGAACGAAATAACTGGGATCGGCTACGGCTGCGGAAAAGTTTGCCTGCACGTCAAGAGATTGAAACTTGACGTTGGGCAGTGGAGTTGTTAAGAGTATCGTGGTTTTGCCGGATTGGCGACACCCAACCACGGAAACCACACGATGCGTTTCCAATTGAGCTAGAAGTTCGTGCATTGCCCAACGCGGGATGATCATAGGAGAGCCTGCCATGGAGAAACTCTAAAGTTTGAGATGGAGAAATGCCAAACTATCACTTGGCTTTTTTCTAAACTAAGATATGGCAAAATTATAAACTATCTGATGGAGAAAGTCTAAACTATAGATCGAAAAATACTGTACAACAGCGGTATTTGTCGATTAGCTTTTTGTGGCTAAAGAGGTGAAAAGATACCTTCCAGAACCGTGTCTTTTATCGCGTGAGAATGGCGTTTTTTGCTCTCTTAGCGTACGCCCTAGGCGCACACTCCTAACCCCGCTCCATCCTTGTCGTTTTTGGTTCATTTCCTCCATAATTAACAGTATTGTTAACAAAGGATCCAAAGAGGACGGCAATGCTCGTGGGATACGTGCGGGTCAGCTCGCTTGACCAGAATCCGGAGAGGCAGCTCGAAGAGCTGAATGCCTTGAAGGTCGAGAAGATTTTCATGGACAAGTTGTCCGGGAAGAACATCGAGCGTCCGGAGCTGCAGAAGATGCTCAGTTTCGTGCGCGAGGGCGATACGCTCGTCGTGCACAGCCTTGACCGACTGGCACGCAATCTCACCGATCTCCTCACGATGGTTCAGGATCTGACCGGTCGCGGCGTCAGTGTGCGCTTTCTCAATGAAAAGCTCGACTTCGATGCTGGCAAGGAAGCCTCGCCCGTCGCGAAGCTAATGCTCAGCATGGTCGGAGCCTTCGCCGAATTCGAGCGCAGCATGATCAAGCGCCGCCAGGCCGAAGGCATTGCGCTCGCGAAGGAGCGCGGCGTCTACAAGGGCCGTCCGCGTTCCGTGACGGACGAACAGATCAAGGAAGTCCGCTCCATGATCGACATGGGCGTGCCGCTCTCGAAGGCAGTCAAGAAGGTCGGGATTAGTCGGACGACCGCCTACAAGTATTTGAAGATTGAGCAGGGAGAACAGTAATGGACGACAAAGAGCAGAAACGTGCTGCGAAAAAGTTTGTCGAGTTCTGGCATGGCAAGGGCTACGAGAAAGGACAAACGCAATCGTTCTGGCTTTCGCTTCTGAGGGAAGTTTTCGGCGTTGCAGAGCCTGAGAAGGTCATTTCGTTCGAAGACCAGATCGTTCTGAAGAATACGAACTTCATTGATGCGTACATCCCCAGTACGCGCGTTCTGATTGAACAGAAGGGCAGCCACATTGATCTGACGAAGAAGATCAAGCAGTCGGACGGCAGCATGCTTACGCCGTATCAACAGGCTCGTCGCTACATCTCCGGTCTTTCCTACAGCACCTATCCTCGTTGGATCGTTGTGTGCAATTTCACGGAATTTCATGTTCACGACATGGAGCGCCCGGATGCACCGCCAGAGATCATCAATTTGGAAGACTTGCCGGACGAATGCCATCGCTTGCGTTTCCTGACGCGAGATCAGAAAGAATTGATCGCTCAGGAAAAGGAACTGTCGGTTCAAGCCGGTGAACTCGTTGGAAAGATCTACGATGGTCTTTTGCAGGGGTACATTGATCCGACGTCCGCTGGATCACAGCACAGTCTGAACATTCTGTGCGTGCGCCTGGTGTTCTGTTTGTACGCCGAAGATGCCGGCATCTTCGGTCGAAAGCGCATGTTCCATGACTACGTCGCAACGTACAAAGATCGCCCGCGCGATGTTCGGCGTGCCATTCTGGACTTGTTCGAAGTGTTCGATACTCCAGTCGATAAGCGCGACCGATATCTCGACGCTGAGCTTGCTGCATTTCCATACGTCAACGGCAGTTTGTTTGCCGATGCCCAATCCCTTGAAATTCCCAATTTCTCTCCGGAGGTGATCTCCCTTCTGCTTAATGAGGCAAGCGAAGGCTTTGACTGGAGTCGGATCAGTCCGACCATTTTCGGTGCGGTTTTCGAGTCGACGTTGAATCCGGTGACACGCCGGAAAGGCGGAATGCACTACACGTCCATCGAGAACATCCACAAGGTGATCGACCCCTTGTTCCTTGATGATCTCAAGGACGAACTGGCTCAGATTCGCGCCATTAAAACGCTGACGACCAAGAATGAGCGGTTGAATGCGTTCCATGACAAGCTGGCGTCCTTGACCTTCCTCGATCCGGCTTGCGGTTCTGGCAATTTCTTGACGGAAACCTATCTCAGTCTTCGCAAGTTGGAGAACGAGATCATTCGCATCCAGTCGAAGGGACAGACGGCTTTCAATCTGGAAGGCCTGACGCCGACTAAGATTTCGCTGAATCAGTTCTACGGCATCGAAATCAATGACTTTGCCTGTGCTGTGGCAAAGACTGCCCTTTGGATTGCTGAAAGCCAGATGCTGAATGAAACGGAAGACATTCTTGGACGGAATCTTCCTTTCTTTCCACTTAAAACTTTGACAAACATTGTTGAAGACAATGCATTGAGAAACAATTGGGAAAATTTAATCCCAAAGGGAAAGCTCAATTTCATCATTGGTAATCCGCCCTTTGCCGGAGCTCGTCTGATGACGGCAGAAAATAAGTCTGACGTTGAGCACACATTTGGCGAGGATTGGCCGAATGTTGGCAACCTTGATTTGGTTACGTGTTGGTTCAAGAAGGCTGTTGAGTACATGCAGGGGACTACAACACGGGCTGCTCTTGTTGCGACAAACTCTATCTCGCAAGGAGAACAAGTAGCGAACCTCTGGAAACCTTTGTTCGAAAACAAGGACGTTCAAATTGATTTTGCGTGGCGGACCTTCCAGTGGGATAGCGAAGCAACAAGCAAAGCTCATGTGCATGTTGTGATTGTCGGCTTTAGTGCTGATGTGAATGCCCGAAGGGGGAAGGTCGTTTTTTCAGTAAACGAGCCTGAAACGCAAGTGAAGAATATCAATGCGTATTTGCTTGATGGTCCCAATTGCTTTGTTGAGAGTCGAAAATTACCCCTTTGCGGTGTGCCAGAAATGGGAATTGGCAGCAAGCCAATTGATGATGGGAACTATCTGTTCCAAAAGGAAGAGATGGAGGAGTTCGTAAAGAAAGAACCTTCTTCTAAAGGCTACTTCAAGCGTTGGTATGGGGCCGAAGAATTTATTAATAGACGTCCACGATACTGCTTGTGGTTGAAGGATTGTCCTGCAAGCATCTTGCGAAAGATGCCTAACTGTATGGAGCGTGTGGAAGCAGTCAAAAGGTTCAGGTTGAAAAGCAATAGTGCTGGGACTCGGAAGTTGGCTGAAACGCCGACACGGTTTCATATTGAAAACATACCGACCTCAGAGTACATATTAATTCCGTGTCACTCTTCTGAAAAACGCAGATATATTCCGTTTGGGTTTATGAGCGTTGATACGCTAGCCAGCAATGCTGTTCTTATGCTACAAAATGCCGGTGTTTATCATTTTGGCATTTTGACTTCTTCTGTCCATATGGCATGGATGAGAGCTGTGGCGGGTCGATTGGAGATGCGCTATCGCTACTCGAAGGATGTTGTGTACAACAACTTTGTTTGGCCTGTTGTTGACGAAAAAACAAAGGCAAAGATTGCCAAAACTGCTCAAGACATTCTTGATGCTCGTGATAATCATCCTGAATCCTCCTTTGCGGATCTCTACGACGATCTACTGATGGAACCGGATTTGAGAAAGGCACACAAAGCGAACGATAAGGCGGTTCTTGAGGCGTATGGTTTGAAGGCCGATGCAACTGAATCTGAAATCGTTGCACATCTCATGCAACTGTATGTCGAGAAGGTTGCCGAGGTTAATAAGAACGAGGCCATGGACGCCGCTGTTCAAAAGGTCCTTGGCAAAAAAGCGGAGGCCGTTCCCGACTGGATGCAGGAGCTTCGCCAGCTATGTCTCGACGGCAGGATCACGCCCGACGAATTGATCGTCCAAGGCAAGGCCCGTATTAAGGAGGAGAAGAAGAAGGCTAAGGCTGCAGAAAAGGAGGCGGCCAAAAAATAACGTCGTAGAACGGATGTTCTGACTGGATAACTGACCCCTCGGCGTGCTTGCCCGCCGAGGGTGCTTCTGCAATTAAGTCAGCCTCTTAGTTAAGGTCGATGCGGAACGACAGGTCGAACCACTTCGAAATGCGCAGGCGGAATGCGATGCGCAATTTCCTTTGTGCTAAGATGTAGGCATGGCGAAAGATCTCGTACATCTTCGCTAACCTCCAAAGCGCCCAGGGACACGAACCTTCGGGCGCTTTACTTTTGGCGGCTTTGAGTTTTCAGCCGGACGACAGGATGCCGCCGACGACTCGGAAGAAACCACCCCTTCCGAATCCTTTGACGCGCTAGACCTCCGTAGCGCTGGGACCAGTAGATATTACTACAAGTAAGTTGAAGACGTCTGTTGAATCTCTCCAACAGGCGTTTTTGTTTTGAGAGCAACAAAAACACCTAGGTATTACCTATACACTACCTAGGCAATACCTAGGTAGTGTATAGGTAATTTGCTCGTGATTCTGGTATACTGGTCGCATCGAAAAACACATGAGGAGCACCGGCTATGAAACCCAAAATCATTGCAGTTGCAGCCACCAAAGGGGGCGTTGGCAAAACCACAATCGCTTTGCAGTTGTCGATCGCAAAGGCAAAGAAAGGTGCTGATGTTTGGTTGATCGACGGTGACAGACAACGTACCGCTACGATTGCGCTGACACTTAGAGACTCGCAAAAGGTGAAGCCCTTGGTGGCCTGTGCTTCGTACCCGGAAGGCCAGCTGTTGAAATCCCAGGTTCAATTACAAAGAGACAAATGGGATGCGATCGTTATTGATGTCGGTGGCTTCGATTCATCTACGCTCCGTGCCGCACTGTTGCTTTGCGATGTTTTGTTGGTTCCCTTCCAGCCTAGAAGCTTCGATATTTGGGGACTTTCTGCCATGTCAAAGCTAGTTCAAGAGGCTAAGACGGCTCGCCGTGGTCGACCGCTGAAGGCTTATGCGGTTCTCAATAGCGCCGACACAAGTCCGTCCGGATCGGAAAACGAAGACGCCGTGATGGCGCTTCAGGATTTTCCTGAACTAACACTATTGGATACGAAGCTTTGTCGACGGAAAGCCTATGCAACCTCGTCTGGTTTTGGGATGGGAGTTAGCGAGCTAAAGGTGAAAGACAAAAAGGCGATGGCTGAAGTCAATGCGTTGGTTGAGGCCGTTTTTGCTGATTGGGAGACTGAATAATGCCAATTGCTTCATTCAGAATGGTTGAAGCAGCCAAGTTGAAGCTTGAAGATAGTGAATTGGAAGATCGCTTTCTTTCCGGTGCGCCTGATGCTGGTTACCGGGAAGGAGTTTCCAACTTCGAAGAAGAGGAAGAAGAGACTAAAAAGAAGGAAAAAAAAGTTCGAAAGCTTCGTGGCCGGAAAGCCGTTATCACACTGAACATCGATCCAAAGTTGCTTGATGAGTTCGATGAACTCTGCGAGGATCTTGATCAAACCAGGTCGCAGATGCTAACCATGCTGATTAAGAAAGCGGTAGATCGTGTGATCATGTAAGCGGTCACAGAAACAGCCGCAGGAAGCCTCCGAATTCATTCGGATGGAGGAATGCGGCACTCATCCATACCCGAAAGCGCCCCTGCGCAGGGGACGCTCATTTCGCAACCCTGTGCTAAGGTTCTTCCATGAGCACGAAATCCTTCATCATCAATCTACCGATCATCACCGGAGATCAAGACCGCCGTCGGCTGCGGAAGAGTTTCAGCTTCGGCTGCAACCTTCAGAACGCCGTCATGGGCGGTGGATGGGATCGTGTTCTGTGGATGCGTGCCACGCCTGAGTGGCAGGCCGCAAGGGTCATGCCGAAGGGCAGTGAAAGGACAAAAGCCTTCCGTGATCTTCGCGTGCAGTTCCGCTTGAGCGAGTACGACTTTCATGCCGACGTCGCCAAGCACCGCAAGGCTTCGGGACGTAGCCACCTGCTCGGTATCAACGAATCTCAAAAACTTGCTTCGAGAGCGTGGATCTCGGTGGAGCGCCACCTCTACAACAGCGGCTCTCCGAGGTTCATCAGTTCTCGACGCGGACTGCATTCGATCGAAGGGAAGACCAATCGCACCGGCATCATCTGGAAAGCAGATCAGCAGTGCGTAACCGTCTGCAAGCGAGTGTACCGTGTTCGCGTTGACAAGCGCGACGACTGGCTCACCCGAGCTTTGCAGGATCCGACGGATCCCACAAAGCCCAGAAAGGTGAAGTATTGTCGGATCGTGCGTGAAATGCGCAAGGGCAAGGAGCGCTTTCTCCTGCAACTTGTTGCCGAAGGAACAAGCCCTCTGAAGCATGCCTACGCCGGCAAGGATCAGCGCATGGCGATTGACCCCGGCCTTGGATCGCTCACATACGCGACTGAGGACGGGAAGATTGCCAAAGTGCAGATCGCGCCCAACGCCGATACGGATCACCGTGCAGTGCGCAGGATCCAGCGTGCGATGGAGCGAAGCCGTCAGGCGACGAACCCCGACAACTATGAAACGGTTGACGTCGTTCGTCACGGCAAAAAGCGGCAGTCTCTGAAGGTGAAGTCCGGAAGACTTGAGTGGCGCTTTTCGAAGCGCTATGAGAAGCTCCGGGCAGAACTCGCGCAGACCCATCGCCTTGCGGCGGCCACGCGCAAGCGTGAGCACGGCGAAGTCTGCAACTGGCTTCTGGGCCATGCGGGCACCATCATTGTGGAGGACAACTCTTTCAAGGCGTTCCAAAGGGGACAGTTCGGCAAGTCCATCGGGCGACATGCTCCGGCGGCGTTCTACACCCAACTGACGAGCAAGGCTGAAAGCGCCGGTTTGCAGGTTAAGGTTGTATCGCCAAAGAAGCTCAAGCCCACGCAACACAATCTGTTGACGGGACGGTTTGTCAAACACGAACTTTGGGAGCGCCGCGTACAGCTCGGTGATCGGACCGGCGTCTGCTGGATCGACCGCGATGCGGCGGCCTGCGTGAACCTGCTGTATGCAGACCTTGATCAACAAATCTACGACCCGAAACGGATCCGAGAGGCCGTTTTAGCCGGAGTAACAGCCTGGCTTGACGCCGGTGTCGTAGTCATTCAAGCCCGAGAAGGGATCACTGAGCGCGAGTTCAGGAGGTTCCGACGGCGGGGGATTCCGTCCCTCGCCGTACAAGGGCTGCGTCAGAAAGGATTTCGTGGTCGAAGTGACAGCAAATCGGGGGCAATCCCCGAGGCGAAAAGCCTCGGCTATATCGAAACCTTCCCTCTTTAGAGGGGAGTTGTTTAGTAGTCTTCATGACCCACAAAAGAGGGGGCGTTTCTCAGAGAGAAGAAGTGCCCCTTATTTTTTTTGCAAATTGTTGATCGAAGTCAATCTGTAAGGGAGAGGACGGCGGACATGTTTTGAAACAAACACCTAGGTATTACCTAGGTATTTATGAGGGTTAACCCTTATAAATGGTTGTTTGAGTCTCGTTGCAGTTCCCTTTGTGTTCGCTTTGTGTTCGGATCTTTTGAGACGTCACGAAGACTTCAAGTTTTCAGAAAAAGCATTAAACTTTGTTCATAAAGAAAGACCGCGTTGAGTTCGCACCTCAACACGGTCTTTCAAAAGAGTTTGTTTCGAACTTTTAGCAGAAGTTCGGAACAGTGGTGAGTCTTACGCATTTCTTTGCAGGGAAGGACGTAAGAACTCAATGAAGACGAATGCAGATTCATCCTTTCATCCTAGATTCATCCTTCATTCATCGCTCATCCTATGCGTCATTATAGCCAACTCCCCCCCCCCCCTACAAATCGAACTTCACCAGAATTCGATCTCCCAGTCATCGAGCCCTACGCTGAACCGTTTTGGTACTTAAACGATGCGGAGGATGGCTTCTTCTTCGTTATGACGAAGAACGAAGACTCAGACTTCTTCACTGAAGCCTATCCGGTTCATCGCCTTGAAGAGGTTCTAGCGCTTCATCAAAATTCCAAGTCTGACGTTTGGATCTCTCAAGCAACTTTCTATCGCACTCGACGCACTGTTGAAAATGTGCGCTCTGTTGGTTTGAGCTTCGTTGACATCGACTGTGATGATCTACCTTGGGCTCAGGACCTCACGCCAGTAGATCGAGCGAATTTCATCTTGCAGGTCTGCGACGAGTCTCGTATTCCGAGACCATCGGTGATCGTCCACTCCGGACGCGGTCTTCATTTGAAGTGGCTTTACACGAAAGCCATTCCTCATCCTGCTCTTCCTCGCTGGTCTGCAGTTGAAAAGCATCTCGTTGAAAAATTCAGAGCTTTCGGAGCTGACCCGAAGGCCACAGATGCTGCGCGTTTCTTGCGACTAGTTGCTACGACGAACACGAAAGCGGCCAAGCAGAAAAGTCGTTGCGAAGTTGTGTACGTCAACGTCGAAAGCACGCTGGACGGCTCGATCTGTCGCTACGAATTCGACAAGTTCGCCGATCAGGTACTTCCGTTCACACGTCAGCAGATTCGTGAGTTTCGCAATCGGAAGAAGGAGCAAGCGCAATCCAAAGAGACCAAAGCCCAAAAAGTGAAGTGGAATCCGCAGAGCGTCAATGCTATGCGGTCGGATGATCTTGAAAAGCTCGTCGAAATCCGAGGCGGAATGCCAGAAGGTAAACGCATGATTTGTCTCTTCTGGCAGATGAATTTCATGTGTCTTGCCGGTCGTGTGACGGATGACAATTTCGATGCGATGGCTTCGCTGTTGGCGAGGAAGATCGATCCGAACTGGAACTTCCGTCTTGGCGACTTAGTGACCGTGCGCATGAAGATGCGTTCGACTCACAGAAAGTCTCAGGACGTGAAACGCATCGAGCTGTACACCCCGAAAACCGAGAAGCTTATTTCTGATCTTGAGATCACTCTTGAAGAGCAACGTCAGCTCAAAACGCTTGCTTCTGCATCTGTGAAGCATGAGCGCCGCAAGGAAGCACGTGAAGCACGTCGACGGAAAGCGAACATCATGCCGCGCGCACTGTATCTCAGTCGCGCAGAGCAACGCTGTGCGAGAGCACATGAGCTGCGTGCTCAGGGCTTGTCGATTCGAGCGATCGCTAAAGAGCTTGAACTTAGTCCTGCTTCAATCGCCGGCTATCTGAAAAAAGAAATTCCCTCAGCAAAGGGTGTTCAAAGTGCTGTCTATTATCTGGGATACCCTCTGCGCCAAGCGCAGGGAGATTTGCCTCTCGAGGTTATCGAGAGAGGACTAGTCGAGAGAAAGGGGGGTAAGGGGGAAGGAGAGGACCCAGGAGGGAACTTATCCACAGGTTTATTTGCTCTTGATCTTGAAGAGTGGAGGATTGGCTATGCCTAAGAAAAAATTTCAAATTTCAAGAGAAAAGATCGCGTTCTTGAAAGCAATGCCATTAGTGTTGGTGCTTGAGGGCTTGCATTTGTACGTTAAGAAGGATCGTGATTTTCATCCGACAGGAAATTTGAAAACGATCCGGGTTATTGCTTCTGAACCTAGCGGATTCCAGCATGAGCTTGTTATCACTGATTCGCTTTGGTTTGATACGAGAAAACAGGTGGGCAAGAAAGGAGCAATTGATTTGGTGATGCACTTAACTGGCTGTACTTTCAAAGAGGCAATTAATCGGTTAACGGAAATTCACGTGTCGGCAGCAGAGCGCAGTAACGTGTAACGCGCTACATGTTACATATAGTGCTTCGTGCTATGAAAAAAGCCCCGTTACTGGGGCTTGCTTGATTTTTTCAATTTTCTTCTTTTTTCTTGCGCCGGATGGCTGCAAATCGAGCATTCCTCGCTCGCCTCGTTGCAGCATCTCGCTCTCTCTCAAGAGCGCGGTAGTCTTTTTTGCCGCTAGTGAGGCCTTCTAGCCGACCGCGAAAAAGTCCCTCTTGAAAGCCTTTCTTCCTCTGTTCTTGGATCTGGGCTTCCGCGTTTTTCTGCAGATTGTTCGTCTCCTTTTGCTTCCAAAGCAGAAAATTCTCGCGATCGAGCCGCAGTTGAAAGCTGGCCTCGTCAAGAAGGTTCAGTTTAGCTTGCGCCGAAAGTTCGATCTTGAGAGCTTCTTCTTTGCGCAAATGCGCTCTTTTGAGTTTTTCGGCAGCTTCTCTCTCCCATTGAGATACAGCGGTTTCACGCTCCTTGAGGCGTTTCTCTCTTATATTGAATTCCCGTTCGCGCACATTAAGCGCTTTTTCTCGTGCATTAAGTGCTTGTTCGCGTTCTTGGAGAAGTCGTTCTCGTTCATCAAGTTTGGCGGATTTTCCGAAACCGAACATGCTCACCTCAAATATGTGTCAGTGATGTCGGGTCTAAAATGCCCGACCTCTTGAGATACAGTTTCTTTTGCGACCGGCTCATGAAGTCCTTGTTTGCGCAATTCGTCCATTCGTTCTTGAGCGTAGGTATGCCGAAGGCCGTGAGCACCATGAGACCAACCGAAAAGTTTTTCAGAGACTCTGGTAACTGACGCTGACCACGCGTTACCACCGCCGATTCCGTACCAGGTTTCACGGTAGATTCCGCGGTCTTGCACGACGACAGGTTCTGGGAGGCGCATCGCTTCCAATCGTTCGGCTAGCGCAGTAGGGATTCGGACTTCTCGTACTAATCCGCCTTTTCCGTGGACGGTGTAGGCAACAGAATCTTCTCGACCGCTGAATTTTGTCTCAAGTGTGCGGTCGCGACCGTCTCGAAGACGAATGTCCGGCGTTCGGTCTTCGATTGGTCTCAGCGTCAGCAATTCGGATGCACGCAGACCTGTCGCGTAGGCAATTTCAGTTGCAAGCGCATTTTTCGGTTGCTGGTTGTCCGCAATGGCCTGAACCTGCTCGGGAGTGTAGATGCGAGAGGAAAGTTGTTGAGGAATGCCTTGGACCATTTCAAGGCGTTCGTTTTCCTGGAGCTTGTGTGTGACATGCTGCATCATGCACTGAAGCGCTTGTCGATTAAGATCAATGGTCTTTTGTCCGACTTCTGTGCTTCGTTCTTGGAGGAAACGAACTGCGTCTTCAACGGACATGCCGCGAAGACCGCCTTCAATGCGATTTTCGTGAGCCCAAGTTGCGGCTACGCGAAGAGCAGATTCGTAGTTGCGTACGGTGCCGACTGATTCGAGGACGTTGCCGCGTCCTTGTAGGCATTTCATGACAGAGGCGGCTTGTTTTTCAGGCTTCGCGAACTTTGCCATTACGTCTTCACCTCTGGCTGATGCCAGCCCTGCTTGATGACGAAGCGCCGGACGGTCGAATAGGCGATGCCACGAAGCCCGCGTCGACGGCAGAGAAACTGCCAGACCTGATAGATCGTTAACTGTTCTGAGAAAAGAAGCTCGTAGATCGTAGCGCTGTGGGGGGCAAGAACGGACGTCCGCTCCTTGTAGGGACGTGCCTGACGACCGATGCCGGCCATGTCTTTGAACTCTTCGACTTCGTCATGCAGCGTCACGCGGACCTCCTGAATTTTCAAAGAACTTCTGTAAGAACTCCTCTTCTCTCTTTCGAGAGGAGAGCGGCAACCACGAAGCCAGGCTTCGCAGCTCAAGCTACCTATTCGCCCCAGTATCGCTCGGACTGTTCTCGCGTCTCCTGTTTTCGCCTGAGAATGGCGCTTCCTTTTCTTTCGTCTGAAAGCTGACGAGCATTTTTTTCGTGAGCGGGAATGCGTTCCCAAATGTGCCTCTGGCACCGTTCCCCTCAAGCCGAAGCGAGGAGGCCGGATTCACGAACCGGTCTAAAAATATAAGCACTCCAAAGGGTGCTTTTTACATCCCAAGACAAGGGGGGTGGTCAGCGCTTCTGATTCAAGTCGCTGGTCTCGACGTGTAACGTCCGTCGGTTTCAGACCTAGTGTCGACGCGCAAAAGATCGATTTGCGAACGAGGTTCGTTGGGGTGAACCACTCCACTGGAATGCGATAATTTTACATCAAAACTATGAGCGCGAAACTATGAGCGCGAAAGTGTTCTAGGTTTATGAGGAGTTTACGTACGGGAATAGCTCATTCCTTGCGTAGAAACAGATGAAGTTCAGGAAGTTTTGAACTTTTTTATGGATGAGGAGTTATGGACAACTTTAAAGGGGAAAATCATTGTCCAAATTTCAAACTTGGTTATCGTCAATTTCTTACTTGCAGAGGGATAGAGCGTAGAAAAGTGGGTGTAACTCCTCATGTCTCCCGCTATGTGACGGCGAAGACGTAACATAGCGGGAGACGGAGCGGACGAGGCCGCGTGTCTCCCTGCAAGTGTCGGCCCGCTTGCGGGTCGCACTTTGGCGCGGCAATCGCCGCGCTAGGGGGGGGGCAGGGGGTATCCCCATGCGCGGCTCTGCCGCCGGGCGACGAAGGTCGCCGCAGCCCGGGAGGGCTGCACATCGGAGCATGGGCGACGAGCGGGAGCGAGTACGCTACATGCGGAGATGCGGTCCGCGTGGAGCGGACCGAAGAGGGGGCCGGGGATGCGTCCCCGGGCAGCCCGCAGGGCTGCGGGAGGTGGTAAGGGGTGCTCCCCTACGCCAGGGCCGCCCAAAGGGGGCGGGGGAGCCGCAGGCTCCCGTGGGGTGCAGGGGGTATCCCCATGCGCGGCTCTGCCGCTGGGCGACGGTAGTCGCCGCAGCCCGGGAGGGCTGCACATCGGAGCATGGGCGACGAGCGGGAGCGAGTACGCTACATGCGGAGATGCGGTCCGCGTGGAGCGGACCGAAAAGGGGGCCGGAGATGCGTCCCCGGGCAGCCCGCAGGGCTGCGGGAGGTGGTAAGGGGTGTTCCCCTACGCCAGGGCCGCCCAAAGGGGGCGGGGGGCCGCAGGCTCCCGTGGGGTGCAGGGGGGTATCCCCATGCGCGGCTCTGCCGCCGGGCGACGGTAGTCGCCGCAGCCGCAGAGGCTGCGCATCGGAGCAGCGTCATGAGCGGGAGCGAATGGACGCGCGCGGAGATGCGGTCCGCGTGGAGCGGACCGGGAAGGGACCCGGGGAAGTGTCCCCGGGCGGCCTGCTTGCCGGGACGCGGGGTGCAGGGATCTCCCTGCAAGCTGCCGAGATCTCAACCTCGAGGCTGCTTCGCTGCTGTCCCTTTTGAGCACGAGCGCAGACGCGCTCGTGCAAACGAGCGACGACACGATTGCTGCCTCCACGCCGCTGCGCGTCGTGCGCGGCCTGATCGCAGACCGGTTGCTGGCAAGGCGTGTGGGGATCGCAGGCGGGGGCGGTAGCCACCGAGGCCGGGAGCGCGAGGGTTTGCCCCTCGCTTCGCCGATGCGTTAATCGCCGTTGCTAGAGAGCGTGGCCTCCTTCTTTTCCGCGGCCTTGAGCTCGGTCGCCAGCTTCTTGTTTTCAATCGTCAGGGTGGCGTTGAGAGCCTGCAGAGATGCGAGCGCCTTCTTTGTCTCCTCGAGCTCGGATTCGAGCATGTAGCTGTGTTCACGAAGACTGTCGATTTCTGCTTCCCGAGCCTTGCGCGTCATGGTCTCGGTGTCAAGCTCGCGTGCGAGCCAGCCTTTGTCCTGAAGGTACTGGTCCGCTCGCATTTCGGCCTCGAGCGCACGGTCGCGCAGAGTAGCTTCGCGATCGGCAGCTTCGAGTGCGCGCTGTTTGTCTGCTTCGGCATATTGCTCCATCGAAGCGCTCAGTGCTTCCGCAACGGCTGCGCGGATAGAGGCCATGGCGTCGTCAATCGTCTTGGAAACGCCTTCATCAAGAACTCGAGACGAGAGAGTATTGATTTCGCGGGCCTTCTGTTCCGCCTTGAGCTGACGCCACAGCTTCAATGCCGGGCTGACGTGGGAGGCGGACGCGTGGACTTCTGCAGCAATCACACGGATGGATGGGATGGGTTGGCCCTTTGCATCCAGAATGTCGAGGAAGGCGAAGATTTTGTCTTTAGTGGCTTCTGGGATAGTGGTTTCGGACATGAGCAACTCCTTTGTTTGATGAATCTATTATAGCATAAAAAGTAACGTGTAACACGTTATATAATACAAAAGTAGGGTGGAGCGCGCCAAAAAATCCAAAATTGAAAAAACAAAGGCCCAGCCGGTTACCGAGAGCTGGGCCTTTGCATTTTGGGGTGGTTCTTGGCTTCAAAAAAGCTAGAACCAAGGAAAATAGTAGCACGCCTTCTTCGGCGACAACAGAATTGCCCCCTCAGGGTAGATAGGAAGAGACAAGAAAATGCGGAAGCAGCTCAAAAAAAATCTCATTGAGGACATTGTTTGGCCACCCTACAGACGTTGGCTGGAGATAAAAGAGGACGGCATCGACGAAATGGTTCGAGCAGGAATGCCGTTGCCAACATCTGTATCGGAGGATGCCGACAGGCGCGTTTTTGAGGAACATGCGCCCAACGTTGCACCGTTTGTTGAGCAGGCGCTGAGGGTGCCGTTCTTCTCAAGCGAGGCGGAGGCTCGAAAAATGACGCTTGAACATTTCGTGCCGCCGTTCTTGAGAACTTGGCTGGAGCCGCAGTGGGCGATTCAGAAAGTTATTGGGGTGGTGCCTTCGAGTGAGCTTGAACAACTCTTGGGGACGAAGTGGTGGCGCGACTACACGACCGACTTCATTCTTGAGCGGTTCAAGCCATGGTCTATCTACATCAGCTTCAATGACATGGCAGATCCGACGGGGAGTGATCGCTTGTATGAAGGAGCATTCGACTATTCCGCCGAGCAGGTTTTGCGGCTGCCGTAGTCACCGCGAGCCTTACGGGGGCTGCAATGTATGGCGGGTTGCTCCTTATACCGATATTTTTGCAAGACAGTTTGCATCAGTCTCCGACTGATGCTGGTTTGATGTTGTTTTTGATGGGCTTGGGGTCAGCGGTCATCTTGCCAATCGCAGGCAACCTTACTGACCGCTACGGCGCTCTCGCAGTTTGTTTAGTCGGAAGCACAATACTACTGCTAAGCACGGCAGCCTTCTTTTGGCCCTCAATGCTGCCACTCGCCTTAGCTTCTATACTATTTGTCCGTGGAGGTGGGTTGGCATTGGCACAAATGCCAGCCATGACTGCCGCTTATGCCGCTGTTTTGAAGAATGAGACAAGCGACGCGGCGACAATTATCAACATCGCCCAACGTCTTGGCGGTGCGCTGGGCGCGATCACCACAGTCATTGTGCTTGAGCAAGCCGCGACGACGGACAAGCAACTGGCTTACGGATGGGGGGGCGCTCTCTTAGTCGCCTTCGCAGTTGCATCAATGGTCACATCGACGCTGTTGAAACCGCCATTGAAACAATCCGATTAGTGGTGAGTGATGCGTCGTCGTGCCACACATACGATTGATCGCCCATGGGGAGCGCCGACCGCGCTCGGATCGCGCATCCCCCTCGCGTCGCTCATCCAGACGCTCGCCGTCGCCGAATATCTCAATTTCCGCCACGCCGCCAATGCGCTCGGCGTGGCCCAATCGAGTGTCAGCGCCCGCGTGAAGGCGCTGGAAGAAGACCTTGGCATCCTCCTGTTCGAGCGCCATGCGCGGGGCGTCCGGTTGACCGAAGCCGGACGCCACTTCGTGGAGAGGATCGCGGCCGGCGTCGATCAACTCGACCATGCGGTGAAGACCGCAGGCATGGCGGCGGTAGGCGAGTGCGGCCGGCTTCGTATCGGCATCCACGCCCTAATCCCGCGCAGTTTCCTCGCCGATCTGATCGGACGGTATCGGGAGGAACATCCCGGCATCGAGGTCGAGATCGCCGAGGGCACGGCCCGCGATGCGATCATGCAGCTTCGCGCAGACCGGCTGGACGTGGTGTTTGTTGCCGGCACGCCCGCACTGCCCGACTGCCATAGCCGCCCGATCTGGACCGAACCGCTGGTGGCGGCGCTGCCGGAGGGGCATCCGCTCGCCGGGCAATCATCGGTCACATGGGCCGATCTGGCGAGCGAGACGTTCCTTGTCCGCCATGGGGGCACCGGCCCGCAAGTTCATAGCCATATCGTGCTACGTCATGCCGGGCGCTGGCCCGCCCCGTCGATCCTGCGCTTCGACATTGGGCGCGGCGCGCTGCTGTCCATGGTCGGACAGGGGTTCGGCATCACTATCGCCGGTGCGGCTACGTCGCTGCTGAAAACATCCGGCGTCGTCTTCGTCCCGTTCGCGGATGAGCCGGAACCAGTTCCGTTCTCGGCCATCTGGTCGCCGTTCAACCGTAGCGCGGCGCTTCGTAACCTGCTCACCCTCGCCAGCGACATGGGCCAGCTAGTCCGCACCGACTATATCTAGCCGGCTGGCGGCCGACCATCGACCGCCAGTTGGGCCAGGAAGTCATGGGCGTTGTGCAGGACGGATCGGTGTCGCGGCAACTCGGGCGGCAGAGGGGGATAGCCTCTAATCTATTGTAGATAAATGTAGCCGCTCGAAACCGGTGATGAGGCTGTCGAGTCCGAAGTTGAACGCAGCATCCGTGCCGTCTGCTTCCAACTCGTGAAACAGATCGTGCAGGAAGGATGACGGTGCTTGCTCGGACACATCTGGCCTGTCCGAAATTCTCTCATCGGCATCAGATGCCTGCTGTTCGAGAACGGAACCAACCACATAGTGACTGACCGCCCGGAGCGCCCAAACGGCGCGCTTCGGGCTAAAGCCCGCTGTGCAGAGAAAGCGTATTTGTGCCTCGGCGGTGCCAAAATTCGGTTCTGTCGGTCGGGTGCCCGCATGGATACGCGCGCCGTCGCGATAAGAGAGCAACGCCGTTCTGAAACTCAGGGCGTTTTCTTTCAGGTACACCCGCCAGTCCTCGCCTTCCTTGGGCAGGGACCGGGTGTGGCGTTCCATCAACATCGCCTCCGCAAGAGCGTCAAGCAGCGCGCGCTTGTTCTGGAAATGCCAGTAAAGCGCAGGCTGCTGAACCTTGAGGCGTTCAGCGAGCTTTCGCGTCGTCAGGTTGTCCATGCCAACCTCGTTCAGCAGCTCCAGCGCCGCTGCGATCACGGTGCCCTTGTCCAGTTTGGTCATTCACGTTCCTTCGCGGGAGTGTCAGGATTTCTGTGTCTGGGGAGGTTATTCCAGGGGCAGCCCAACGAGGCTGCCCTTTGTATTTGAGA
>ENA-UERK01001325-UERK01001325.1-human-gut-metagenome-genome-assembly--contig:-NODE-1325-length-18512-cov-5.662436_pt1 | contig 18512 bp, 19 predicted proteins | sample MGYA00242957_ERZ507957 | MGnify/ENA primary metagenome ERZ507957 (study PRJEB26167, sample SAMN06115538) | human gut metagenome | host: Homo sapiens | place: China:Heilongjiang | collected 2015-11-06... | reverse complement strand
GATCTGCGCCGCAAGGAGTACTACCAGAGCCCCAGCGTGCGTCGCCGCAAAAAGTCGGAGGCTGCTCGTAAGAACAAGAACAAGCGCTACTACTAAGTCATAAAAAATCCTGCATCCTCGGATGCAGGATTTTTTCTTTTCATGCCTCAGGTCTCCGGGGCATATACCGGCAGGTCGACATATGTCGGCGCGTGCGCCAGCGCCGGGATGAGCACGTCGACGGCGTCCGCCATGCGCAGCTTGAGCGTGGACGTGTTGATGCACGGGTGGCAGCAGAGGTACGCGTCGTCCAGCAGGTCGCGGTCGATGAGCAGCCGCACGCGCGCATCGTGGTCGTTCATCAGACCCAGCACGCTCACAGAGCCGGGCGTGATATCCAGCAGCTCGAGCATATGCTCCGGGGAGGCAAACGACAGCCGCGCGCTGCCGATCTGGTGCGAGAGATCCTTTGTGCGAAACGGCTTATGTCCCGGCATCAGCAGCAGGTAAAACGCCGTCTGCTGCCGGTTTGTGAGAAAGAGGTTCTTGCAGATCCCCGCACCCAGCACCTGCTCCACGGCGGCGCAGGCCTCGATCGTGTCGGCAGCATCGTGATCGACGCGATCATAGCTCAGCCCCAGACGGTCGAGCAGGTCGTAGCAGCGCAGCTCCTTATCGAGCCGACTCGCGTCCTCGGCCCGGCCGTGATATACGGTTTGGTCAACAAACATGGTGTCACTCCTTGAAAAGCAGTCTGCCGCTATTATAGCGGCTTTGCGCTGCAGGTTCAAGTCCCGCGCAGACGGTTGACACATCGGGTCAAAATGAGTACAATATATGCTGTGAAATTGTGCAGAAAGGGATTTTTCATGGCCTATCAGCTCATCGCCGTCGATATGGACGGTACGTTGCTCAACTCAGAAAAAGAGATCACGCCGCGCACGGCTGCCGCCGTGACGCAGGCGCTTGCGCGCGGATACCATGTCGTCATGGCGACCGGGCGCTGCTACCGGCAGATCGCACCGTATATGCGCCGGTTCCCGGCCATGCGCTATGCCATCACGTCCAGCGGCGCGGCCGTGGCTGACTGTATGGAAAACCGCATCATCTCGTCGCAGAACATCTCTGCCGATACGGCGGCGGGCGTCATGCGCGCGTTTGTCGGGCTTGACGGCTTTCCGATCATCTTTTCTAACGGCGAGGCCCTCTATCGTCCGGAGCTGCTCAATGACCCGCAGCATTTCGGCATGGACGCCTATGTGGATAATTTCAAGGCCAACGGCACGGCCGCCGAGGAGATGGAGCGCAGCTTTCTCGCTGCACCTTATCCGGTCGAGAAGCTCGACTTTTACTTTACGGACGCGGCCGAGCGCGCCAAGTTCCTCGCGCGCGTGCAGGGTGCGCCCGCATGGGTCGTCCCGTGTGAGAGCGCGGGCGTGGAGGTCAATGCCACCGGTGTTGACAAGGGCAGCGGCCTGCAGGCGCTGTGCCGGTGTCTGAACATCCCGGTCAGCGCGGCGATCGCCATCGGCGACTCGGAAAACGACCGCTCGATGCTGCGTGACGCGGGGCTGCCGCTCGCTATGGGCAACGCCATTGACGATGTGAAGGCGGCGTCGGAGTATATCATGCCCGACTGCGACCATGACGGTGTGGCCGAGGCCATTGAACGCTTTCTGCTTGCGCAGCGTTGACCCGCCGCGCGAAGCGTTGTATGATAAAGCGTGGCTGTTTACGGCCGGATTTTATAGGAGGCGGAGTTCATGGATAACATTCAGCAGCTCAAACAGTGGATCGAAGACAGTGACCGGATCGTGTTTTTCGGCGGCGCCGGTGTCTCAACCGAGAGCGGCATTCCGGATTTTCGCAGTGTGGACGGCCTCTATAACCAGAAGTATGACTATCCGCCCGAGACGATCCTGAGCCACTCGTTTTTCATGGCGCACCCGGAGGAATACTATAAATTTCATCGGGACAAGCTCGTCGTGGACGGCGCCAAGCCCAACCGCGCGCACCTGCGCCTTGCGGAGCTGGAGCGCGAGGGAAAGCTGCAGGCCGTCATCACGCAGAATATCGACGGGCTGCATCAGGCGGCCGGGAGCAAGAATGTGCTCGAGCTGCACGGCAGCATCCACCGCTGCTACTGTATGCGCTGCGGCCGGCCGTATCCGGCGGAGCGCGTCAACCACGGCACCGGCGTGCCGCACTGTGACTGCGGCGGCATCATCCGGCCGGACATCGTGTTTTACGAGGAATGTCTGGATGAGGACGTTTTGTCCAAGTCCATCCGCTATATCCGCGAGGCGGAGGTGCTCATCGTCGGCGGCACGTCGCTGGCCGTGTACCCCGCGGCGGGACTTTTGAATTACTACCGGGGCAATAAGTTGGTGCTCATCAACCGCAGCGCCACACCGTATGACGATCAGGCGAATCTCATCATCCATGAGAAGATCGGCGAAGTCTTTGCTCAGGTATAACGGAGGAAACAGGTTTTCATGCGAATTGATGTAATGGGCGTCGGGTTTGACAGCCTGACGATGGATGAAGCGGTCGCGCGTGCGCGTGACCTGATGGCGGAGCGGCGCGCGGCCTATGTCGTCACGCCGAATCCCGAGATCGTGATGCTCTGCCGCGAGGATGCGGCGGCCATGCAGGCCGTGCAGAATGCGGATCTCGTGCTGGCCGACGGTGTCGGCGTGATCTACGGCGCGAAGATCCTCGGCACGCCGCTGCGCGCGAAGCTGCCGGGCATCGACTTTGCCGCGGCGCTGATGACGCAGATGGGCCGCGAGGGCAAGCGCGTGTTTTTGCTCGGCGCGAAGCCCGGCGTCGCCGACGCTGCGGGCGAGAAGCTGCGCGAGCGGTTTCCCGGTCTCGTCATCGCCGGCACGAACGACGGCTATTTTCAGGACGATGATCCCGTTGTGGAGAAGATCAATGCCGTGCAGCCGGATCTGCTGCTCGTATGCCTCGGCGCACCGAAGCAGGAGCTGTGGATGCAGCGCAACGCCCCGCGTCTGCGCGTTGGTCTTATGGCGGGTCTCGGCGGCAGCCTGGACGTGTTTGCCGGCAACGTCAAGCGCGCACCAAAGTTTTTCCAGAAGCTCGGTCTCGAGTGGTTTTACCGGCTCATCAAAGAGCCGAAGCGCATCGGCCGCATGATGAAATTGCCGAAATTCCTGTTTGCGGCCATCGGCCGCAGGCTGCGGGGGAAGAAACACCATGGCGAAGGGTAAACTGATCGTATTGGAGGGCATCGACGGCAGCGGAAAGTCCGCGCAGTACCGTCGCCTGTGCGCGCGTTTTGACGAGGCGGGCATGGCCTACCATCATATTGTGTTCCCGCGCTACGACCAGGAATCGTCGGCACTGATCCGGATGTACCTCAACGGCGCGTTCGGTACGCACCCGTCGGACGTCAACGCTTATGCCGCGTCCACGTTTTTCGCGGTCGACCGCTATGCGTCCTACCGCACCGACTGGGGCGAGATCTATGAAAACGGCGGCCTGATCCTCTCCGACCGCTACACGACCTCCAACGCCATCCATCAGGGCTCGAAGCTGCCTGAGGCGGAGCTGCCGGCCTTCTTTGACTGGCTGTACGATCTCGAGTACGGCAAGATGGGCCTGCCGCGCCCGGATCTGGTGCTCTATCTGGACGTGGACCTGCCGACCTCGCTCAAGCGGATGCAGCACCGGCAGGAAAAACTCAACACCAAGGCCGACATCCATGAGCAGGATGAGGCGTATCTGGAAAACTGTCTGCGCATCGGCCGCCTTGCCGCTGCGCACTACGGCTGGACGGTCGTGCCGTTCATGAAAGACGGCGCGGAGCGTGCGCTCGAGGAAAAGCACGAGGAGATCTTTTCGATCATCCGCAGCGCCCTATGAGCATTTCCGAGGAAAAGTCCGCCCTGCGTCAGGCGCTGCGCCGGCGGCTTGCGCAGAGCAATCCCGCGGACAATGCCGCGTGTGACGTTGCGATTACGATGCAGGTGCTCGCACTGCCGGAGTTTCAGGCAGCGGAGCGGATCTTTGCCTACTGCAGCGTCGTGCCGGAGGTGGACACGCACGCCATCCTTGCGCAGGCGCGTCGCCGCGGGAAAACGGTGGCGCTTCCGGTCCCGGAGGCCGGCGGGCAGATGTACTTCGCGCGCTATGACGGCGCGCTCGTGCCCGGACGCTACGGCATCCCGCAGCCGCCGCACAGCGCACCGGTGCTGCAGCCGCAGCCCGGCGATCTGATGCTTGTCCCGGCGCTCGCCTATGACCGCACGGGGCGGCGTCTCGGCCGCGGCGGCGGGTACTATGACCGCTGTCTCGCGCAGCTTGACTGCTGCGCCGTGGGGCTCATCCGTGCGGAATTTTTGCTCGACGCGCTGCCGACGACGTGGAACGATCTGCCGGTCGCGGCCGTCGTAACTGAGCAGGGCATTTTGCGCCCGCAGGAAAAACCGGGGCTCCCGGAGGAGCCCCGATCCCTCACCGGCTGTTAGCAGCCGCAGCCGCAGCTGTTGTTGTTCTCGCAGCCGCAGTTGCCCCAGCTGCCGCCGCCGCAGCAGAAGAGCAGGATCAGAATGAGGATGATCCACAGACAGCTGTTGTTATTATTTGCGCAGCACATAACCAAAACCCTTTCTCCGCGCAACGGATTTTTGCGCAGCCAGACCCCGCGCGGTGCATGGATCTGACGCGAAGTTTTCCGGCAGGACCGGACAAACGGCGCCGTTTCCGTCCGTCGCCTTATCTTATGCCCCAAGGGGAAAGGGGGTTCCTGCGCCGAGAGGCCGCAGGGACGCATTCCAAGTTGACAGGGAGATCAAGCCATGGCCGATCATTTTAAGAACTTTGACGAGCTGTTTCGTGACGAACGAGAGCCATCCCGCCCGCAGCGCCCACCGCAGCGTCCGGCGCAGCCTGCCCGCCGCCGTCCGCAGCAGCAGGAGGGACAGCCGCGCGCTGCCCGTCCGCGCCCGGTACAGCAGCAGCACACAGCGCGCCCGCTTCCGGAGCAGCCGCACGTCCAGCACCGCACGGAGCGGCCTGCCCGCCCGCATCCGGAGCAGCAGCATGTCCAGCACCGTACGGAGCGGCCTGCATGCCCGCAGCCGGAGCAGACACACGCCGTGCACCGCCAGCCGGCGCCCCGCCATGAGCCGACACAGGAGCTGGAGGTGCAGCAGCGCGCCGGACGCAGCGGCTGTCTCGGCGGCCTGATCTATTTCGCCTTCGTCGTCAGCGTCAGCATTATCCTTGCCTGTGTCGGCTGGATGGCGGCGTCGGATGTGCTCGCGCTCAACAAAGAGCCGGTCACGGCGACGGTCACACTCGACAAGGCGGAGTTTCAGGACGTCACCATCTCCTACACGGACTCTGAGGGCAACGCCAAGGAGCGTGCCGGCCATCAGGTTAGCGTCGGCTACGTGGCAAAGCAGCTCAAGGACGCCGGTATCATCAAGTACAAGGGCCTCTTCCAGCTCTACTGCAGCGTCTCGCACGCAAAGACAAAGATCGATCCCGGCACGTATGAGCTGAGCACGAACTACGACTACCGCGCGCTCGTCAAGAAGATGCAGGTCGGTTCGGGCGCAATGGTCACGACCAAGGTCACCATCCCCGAGGGCTATACGATGGAGCAGATCTTCCGCAAGCTCGAGGACGAAAACGTCTGCTCGTACGATGACCTAATGGACGCTGCCGCGAACTATTCCTACAACTACTCGTTCCTCGACCAGAGCATGCAGGGGGACGCCAAGCGCCTGGAGGGCTTCCTGTTCCCGGATACGTATGAGTTCTATCAGGGCATGCAGGCCTCGAGCGCCATCAACAAATTCCTTGAGAACTTCCACAACCGCATCACGGCCGAAATGCTCGAAAAGGCAGATGAGCGCGGCATGTCTATGCAGGAGGTCGTCACGGTCGCGTCCATGATCGAAAAGGAAGCCGCCAACGACGATGAGCGTGCGATGATCGCCGCCGTCATCTATAACCGTATCGCGGCGGGCATGCCGCTGCAGATCGACTCGACGATCATGTATGTCCTGCCGGAGCATAAGGATGTGCTCACCGTGGAGGACACAAAGATCGACAGTCCCTACAACACCTATCAGAACACTGGCCTGCCGCCGACGCCGATCGCAAACCCCGGCCTTGCGTCCATCAAGGCAACGCTCTCGCCGGCAAGCACGAAGGCGCTGTACTACGCGCTGGATTCGGAGTCCGGCACGCATAAGTTCTTCACGAGCTACGGCGAATTCCAGGCGTTCGTGGCCAAACAGAGTTACTCACAATAAGCGGAGGGGTGGCATGAACAAACCGGAGTTGTTGTGCCCCGCCGGAGATCTGGAGCGCCTGCAAATGGCGCTCCATTTCGGCGCGGACGCAGTGTATCTCGCCGGAGCGCAGTTCGGTATGCGCGCCGGTGCGGAAAACTTTACGCCGGACGGCATCCGCGCCGCCGTGCAGCTTGCGCACGCACAGGGCGCTGCCGTGCACGTGACGTGCAATACCCTGCCGCGTGATGACGAGATGGCGCAGCTGCCCGCGTACCTCGAGCTGCTCGACGATGCGGGCGTGGACGCGATCATTGCGGCTGATCTCGGTGTGATCACGCTGGCCAAGCGCCATGCGCCGCACGTCGCGCTGCACGTCAGCACGCAGTTCGGCGTGGTCAATTCGGCTGCTGCCACAGCGCTGTACGATCTCGGCGCGCAGCGGGTCGTGCTCGCGCGCGAGCTGTCGCTCGCCGAGATCCGCACCATCCGCGCCAACACGCCGCCGGAGCTGGAGCTTGAGGCGTTCGTCCATGGGGCGATGTGCGTGTCGTTTTCCGGCCGCTGCCTGCTGTCGAACTACCTCACCGGGCGCGATGCCAACCGAGGCCGCTGCGCCCAGCCCTGCCGCTGGAAGTACGGTCTCACGGAGGCCAAGCGCCCCGGCCAGGTGTTCGATATTACAGAGGACGAACAGGGAACGTATATCTTTAACTCCCGCGACATGTGCATGATCGAGCATCTGCCCGCGCTGCTCGATGCCGGCATCACGAGCCTGAAGATCGAGGGACGCACAAAGAGCGCCTACTATGTCGGCGCGGTCACAAATGCCTACCGCCACGCGCTGGATGATGCGATCGCCGGCCGCCCGCTCGACCCGGTCTGGCAGCGCGAGGTGCTGCAGATCAGCCACCGCCCGTACAGCACCGGCTTTTACTTCGGTGAGCCGGGGCAGTATACGGCAAACTCCGCCTACTTTGCCGGCGCCGAGGTCTGCGCCGTCGTAGAGGGCACCGCGCCGGACGGACGCGCCGTGCTGACGCAGCGCAACAAGTTCTGCGCCGGTGATACGCTCGAGCTCATCACAAACGACGCGCCGCCTGTGACCTTCACGGCCGAGGCCCTGCGCGATGCCGACGGTCTGCCGCTTGAGACCGTGCCGCACCCGATGCAGCGCTTTACCATGCCGCTGCCGTGTGCGGCTGCGCCGCTGTCACTCATCCGCCGGAAATTGCCCGCAGAAACGGTTGACATCCGGCTCGAATGTGGTAGAATATAAAAATCCAGACGATAACGCTGTGATGGAGAAAAGCTGTGCAGCACCCGGTCAGCAGAGAGAAGGGGACGGTGGAAGCCCTTCGGCCGGCAGCATGGCGGCCGCTCCGGAGCGGCCTGGGACGACCGGGACGTCTGTCCGCGTTAAGGACGACTTGAGACGCCGCGTGAGCGGCAATCAGGGTGGTACCGTGAAAGCAGATTGCCTTCGCCCCTGTGTATGGGGCGGAGGCATCTTTTTTTGAGGAGGTATGTTATGAAATGTCTGCGTTGTAACGGCGAGATGGAGCATCTGGGCCATGAATCCCTGCAGCTTGGGCAATACGGCTTTTTTACCGGCCACCTGTCCAACCTCTTTTCCGGCGCGCTCGAGGTCGATATTTATGCCTGCAAGTCCTGCGGCAAGCTGGAGTTTTATCGCGCGGACGCACCCAGCCTGTCCGAGCGGCTGAAAAACGAATGAAGCAAACACAATTGGAGGATAGATGATATGAAATCTTATGGTCTGAATGAACTGCGCGAGATGTTCCTGCGCTTTTTCGAGACGAAGGAACACCTGCGTCTGCCGAGCTTTTCGCTCATCCCGCAGGACGATGCAAGCCTGCTGCTCATCAACTCCGGCATGGCGCCGATGAAGCCCTACTTCAAGGGTGACAAGGAGCCGCCGCGCCACCGCATCTGCACCTGCCAGAAGTGCATCCGCACCGGCGACATTGAGAACATCGGCAAGACGGCGCGCCACGGCACGTATTTTGAGATGCTCGGCAACTTCTCCTTCGGCGACTATTTCAAGCACGAGGCCATCGCCTGGTCGTGGGAGTTCCTGACGAGCCCGGACTGGGTCGGCCTCGATCCCGAGCGGCTCTATCCGTCGGTGTATGAAAAGGACGACGAGGCGTTCAACATCTGGCGCGATGAGATCGGCATCCCCGAGCGGCGCATCACGCGCCTCGGCAAGGAGGATAACTTCTGGGAGCACGGCTCCGGTCCATGCGGCCCGTGCTCGGAGATCTATTTTGATCGCGGCGAGGAATACGGCTGCGGCAAGCCGGACTGCGCGCCCGGATGTGACTGCGACCGCTATATGGAGGTCTGGAACAACGTCTTTTCCCAGTTCGACAATGACGGCAACGGCAACTACTCCGACCTCATTCAGAAGAACATCGATACCGGCATGGGCCTGGAGCGTCTGGCCGTTGTCTGCCAGGGTGTGGACTCGCTGTTCGATGTCGACACCGTCATGAACATCACCCACAAGGTCAGCGAGATCACCGGCGCGCACTATGGCGACAGCCATAAGACCGACGTGTCCCTGCGCGTCATCACCGACCACATCCGTGCCTCCGTCATGATGATCGCGGACGGCATCCTGCCCTCGAACGAGGGACGCGGCTACGTGCTGCGCCGTCTGCTGCGCCGCGCTGCGCGCCACGGCAAGCTCCTCGGCGTCAACGAGCCGTTTTTGTATCAGGTTGTGGATGTGGTCGTGCACGAAAACGAGTGCCAGTATCCCGAGCTGCGCGAGAAGCAGGCGTATATCACCCGCGTCATCCGTAACGAGGAGGAGAATTTCGCCAAGACCATCGATGCCGGCATGCACATTTTCTCTGACCTGCTCGCCGAGCACAAGGCCAAGGGCGAGTGTGTGTTCTCCGGCGCGGATGCGTTCAAGCTCTATGACACCTACGGTTTCCCGATCGACCTGACACGCGAGATGGTGCAGGAGCAGGACATGACCGTGGACGAGGATGCGTTCCGCGAGCTCATGGAGCAGCAGCGCGTGCGCGCGAGAAAAGCGCGCGAGGCGCTCGGCGATCTGGCGTGGGCCGGTGTGGATCTCGGCCTCGACCCGACGCCGACGCAGTTCACCGGCTATGACCGTACGGAGGATCAGGGCACGATCCTCGCCATCGTCTGCGACGGTGAGGTTTGCTCGGAGATCGACGAGGGCAAGCAGGGCGTGCTCGTGCTCGACTGCACGCCGTTTTACGCCGAGATGGGCGGTCAGGTGGCCGACCACGGCGTCATTGCAGCCGACGGTGCGCTCTTTGAGGTGACGGATGTCCAGAAGGACAAGGCCGGCAAGTTCCTGCACCATGGTGTGCTGCGCTCCGGCCGCCTGCAGGTCGAGCAGACCGTCACGGCGCGCATCGATGTTGACCGCCGCAAGGCGATCATGCGCGCGCACTCGGCCACGCATCTGCTGCAGGCCGCGCTGCGCGAGGTGCTGGGTGATCATGTGCATCAGGCAGGCTCGCTCGTCGAGCCGGACCGCCTGCGCTTTGATCTGACGCATTTTTCGGCTGTCACGCCCGATGAGCTGCAGCGCATCAATGAGATCGTCAGCGACTGGATCCTCGACGGCATGGATGTCACCGTGTCCGAAATGACCATGGAGCAGGCGAAGGCCGCCGGTGCCACGGCGCTCTTCAGCGAGAAGTACGGCGACGTTGTGCGCGTCGTGAACATGGGCGGCAAGTCCGTAGAGCTCTGCGGCGGCACGCACGTGGACAACACCGCAAAGGTCGGACCGTTCCGCATCACGGGTGAGAGCTCGGTCGCATCCGGTGTGCGCCGCATCGAGGCGATCACCGGCAAGGCCTACCTGCACGAGATGGAGGCGGTCAACCGCCGCCTGTATGCTGCGGCCGAGGTGCTGCACGCGAAGCCGGTGGACATTCTCGCCAAGGCCAAGAGCTTCACTGCGGAGCTCAAGGAGGCGCGCCAGAGCGTTGAGCGCATGAAGGAGAAGATCCTGCACAGCGACGTGGAGCGCTTCCTCTACGCCTCGAAGAACATCGGCGGCATCAAGGTCATCACGACCACGCGCACCGATCTTGAGGCCGGCGATCTGCGCAAGCTCGGCGATTTTCTGCGCGACAAAGACCCGGACACGGTCGCGGTGCTCGCCACGGCGACGGAGAGCAAGGTGACGTTTGTTGCCGTCTGCGGCAAGAACGCCGTGGCCAAGGGCATCCGTGCGGGCGATCTGGTGCGCGCGGTGTCAGCGGTCGCCGGCGGTAAGGGCGGCGGCAAGCCGGACTCTGCCATGGGCGGCGGCAGTGAGGTGCTGAAGATCGACGACGCGCTGGCCGTCGTGGACGATTTCGTAGCGGAAAAACTGGGACTGTAAGGAGGATTTCATCATGAGTGATTGCCTGTTTTGTAAGATCGCGGCGGGGGAGATCCCTTCCACCTGCCTGTACAATGACGACGATGTCTACGCGTTTCGTGACATCAATCCCCAGATGCCGGTGCATTTTCTTGTGATCCCGAAGCAGCACATCGACGCAGTCGCGTCCATCACGGCGGATAACTCCGCTGTGGTCGCCAAGTGCTTTGAGGTCATCGCGAAGCTTGCCGCGCAGGAGGGCTTGACCGGCGGCTACCGCGTCATCTCCAACTGCGGTGACGATGCCGGTCAGACCGTGCATCACCTGCACTTCCACGTCCTCGGCGGCGCGCCGATGGGCGAGAAACTGCTGTAAAGCAAACGAAATTCGGCGGCGGGACTTGTTCCGGCCGCCGATTTTGTTTATAATGTCTGCAGAGAAAGAGGGGGCGACGGCGTGCGAAAGCTGGCATATTGCGCAGGCGGTTTTTCGGCTGCGATCTTTCTGGCGCACTTTCTGCTGCCGGGGCACTGGGTGCTTCCTGCGGCGCTGGCGGCGGTCGTGCTTGCGCTCACGGCGCTGCTGCTCCCGGGCGCGCCGCGCCGCCGCGTGATGCTGGCGCTGCTGTCGGCGGCGATCGGCTTCGGGTGGTATGCCGCGGCTTCGGCCGCGCGGCTGACACCCGCGCAGAACGTCTCCGGTGATGTGCAGACGGTCACGGCGCGCGTGACGGAGTACCCGGCTGCTTATGAGCACAGTTACGGGCTGACCGTGCTGCTCACGAGCCCGGACGTGCCGTCCTGCAAAGCGCGGCTCTATGTCTCCGACGCGGAAGCGGCAGCGCTGCGCCCCGGCGATGAGATCACAGCAGAGGTGAAGCTCCGCCCATCCACACAGCGCTATGGGGTGGAGACGGATGCCTATACCTCCAGGGGAATCTATCTTATCGGCAACATTAAGGAGGGTTCGCTCGTACATACTGGTGTCTGGGCACACAGCCGTCTCTACTGGCCGAAAACAGTTGCCCATGCGCTCAAGGCGAGCGCACAGGCGGCGTTCCCGGCGGACGTGCTGCCGTTTGCGCAGGCGCTCATGCTCGGCGATAAGACCGCGCTCTACGCGCAGAATCTCGACATTCCGCTGAGCACGACCGGCATCATGCACACGGTCGCGGTCTCGGGGCTGCATCTGGCGTTTCTGCTGGGCTTTTTGCGTCTCTTTACCGGAAACCGGCGCACGACCGCTATCATCGGTCTGCCGCTGATGATCGTGTTTACGGTCATGGCGGGCGGAAGCCCTTCGGTGCTGCGCGCGGCGTTTATGACGGCGCTGGTGCTGTTTGCGCCGCTGCTCGGGCGAGAGAATGACCCGCCGACATCGCTGCTGACGGCGCTGGCGGTCTTGCTTGCGGCGAATCCCTTCGCCGCCGGAAGCGTCAGCCTGCAGCTCTCGTTTGCGTCGATGGCGGGACTGTTTTGCGTGTCCGGCGCGCTGCACCGCGCGCTCAGCGACCGGCTGCTGCCCGCGGGGATGAAGCTCTCGCGCCCGCGGCGCAGGGTGCGCACCTTCTTCATTGCCGCAACGGCGAGTTCCGTCGGCGCGATGGTGTTCACCGTGCCGCTCACGGCGCTGCATTTCGGCAGCATTTCGCTCATCGCGCCGGTCACGAACCTGCTGATCCTGTGGCTGCTGCCGGCGGCGTTCATCGGCTGCTATCTGGCATCGCTGCTCGGCCTCTTCTGGGCGTGGGGCGGCATGGCTGCCGCTTGGGTAACGGCGTGGCCGCTGCGCTATATCCTCGCCGTGGCAAAGCTGCTCTCCAAGCTCCCGGGGGCGGTACTCTTTACCGGCAGCCGCAGCGTTGTGCTGTGGCTCGTGTTTACGTATGGCGTGTTCGGTGCGGCGTGGGTCATCTCTCGCTGCCGGAGCATACATCGCTGGGTTCCGGCTGCGTGCAGCGTACTGGCGCTGTGCACGGTGCTGACGGTCAGCGCCGTGCAGCTGCGGCACACGTCAACAGTCACGGTGCTCGACGTCAGTCAGGGGCAGAGCATCGTCTTTTCGAGCGGGCGCAGCTGCGTGATGGTCGATTGCGGTGGCCGCTCCACTGTGGAGGATCCGGGAGACATCGCTGCGCACAAGCTGCTTGCGCAGGGGTACCGCGGTCTGGATCTGCTTGTGCTCACGCATCCGCATGATGACCATGTTAACGGCGTGCTGCGCCTGATGCACTGGCTGCCGGTGCGGACGCTTGCGATCCCGGCAGAGGCGGACACGACCAAAGCGCCCTTGAGCGACATTCTCGCCCTTGCCGCGCAGCACCGCACGACGGTTGTGCGCGTGGATATGGAGCAGACGCTCACGGCGGGCGGCATTTCGGTGCGCCTGTACCCGGAGCCTTGTACAGGCCGGGAGGACGGCAGTATGATCGTGCTGACGTCGATCGGCACATATGACACGCTGATACCCGGTGACGTGGACAGCGCGGCGGAGGCAAAGTTTCTTGCCGACTGCACCTATCCGGATATTGAGCTGCTGCTCGTCGGCCACCATGGCTCGAAAAAATCGACGTGCGATGCGTGGCTCGACGCCATCGCGCCGGACGCTGCGATCATCTCCGTCGGCTACAACCATTACGGCCACCCGACGGCCGAGACCCTTGCGCGCCTGCAGGCGCACGACATACCCATTTACCGCACCGACCGCATGGGCGACGTCACGGTGCATCTCTCGTGAGGAAACGTTATGGCAAAAGGAAAAAAGAAGCAGGAAATTCAAGACTATAAAGTTCAGCTGCGCGCGCTGCGCCAACAGGGCCCCGGGTGCCTGTATCTGCTCTGGGGACGGGAGGATTATCTGCGTGAGCAGTATCTGCTGCAGCTCAAAAAGCTCTGCATTCCCGGCGGGGAGGACGATTTCAGCTACCGCCGCTTTGACGGCGCTGAGCTCGATTTTCAGGCGCTGGCCGATGCGATCGACGCCGTGCCGTTTCTCAGCGAGCGCACGCTCGTCGAGGTGCGCGGCTATGACACGAACAAATGCCGCGAGGAAGAAGCCGACACGCTCATCCGGGTCATCAGCGACCTGCCGGACTATTGCACGCTCGTGTTCGTCATGGACACGGCGTTTGAGCCGGACGGACGCCTGAAGACGACCAAGGCCTTCAAAAAGAACGGACAGCTCGTGCAGTTTACCGCGCAGGGGGAGTCTGCGCTCGTGCAGTGGGTCGGCAAGCACTTTGCCGCGCACGGGAAAAACATCTCGCCCGAGGATGCGCGCCAGCTCATCTTCTTTACCGGTGGTCTCATGAACACCATGATCCCGGAGATCGACAAGATCGCGGCCTATGCGCAGGGCGATACGGTCACGCGCGCGGACATCCTCGCCGTGGCGCAGCGCATTCCGGAGGCGGTCGTGTATGAATTGACCGATTGCCTGGCCAATCAGGACTATGACGGTGCGATGCGCATCCTCGCAGACCTGCTGGCCGATAAGTCCAACACGCCGATCTTCCTGCTCGCCGTCATCGGTCAGCAGATGCGCAGGCTCTACGCCGCCCGCCTTGCGCGCCGCGCCGGTATCGGCACGAGCGAGCTGCGCGAGATGCTCGGTGTGCCGTATGATTTCATCGCGGAAAACCTCCTGCGCTCGGCGCGGAAATTCACCGGCCGCCAGCTTGAGGAGGCTGTGCGCCTGTGCGCGCAGACGGACTTCGCCATGAAAAGCAGCGGCGCGGATGATATGGCGCTGCTCAAGGAGCTGCTGCTGCGCATTGCCGTGGGAGGTGCGGCATGATCCGCATCCGCGAGGCCATCATCGTCGAGGGGCGGTATGATAAAAACACCCTCGCGCAGATCGTTGACGCGCCCATTCTCGAGACCTCCGGTTTCGGCATCTTCCATGACAGGCAGCGGCTGGCGCTGCTGCGCCGTCTGGCCGAAACGCGCGGCATCATCGTGCTCACGGACAGTGACGGTGCGGGCTTTGTCATCCGCAACTACCTGCGCGGCGCCATCGACCCGTCGCAGGTCAAGCACGCCTATATCCCGGATATTTCCGGAAAGGAGCGGCGCAAGCGCACCGCCTCCAAGGAGGGCAAGCTCGGCGTGGAGGGAATGCGTCCGGATGTGCTGCTCGAGGCGCTGCGCCGCGCGGGTGCGACTATCGAAGGGGAGGAGACAATGGCTGCGGGCGCGCGTATTACGAAGGCGGATCTCTATGCAGCCGGGCTCACCGGCGGCGCGGACAGCAAGGCCGCCCGGCAGCGGCTGCTCGCGCAGCTTGACCTGCCCGAGCATCTGAGCACGAACGCGCTGCTTGAGGTGCTCAATGCGCTCATGACGCCCGATGAATTCCAAAAACTGTACATTTAGCAGAGAAATCGCCATATCTGATGGGAAAAACACCAGATATGGCGAAATTTTTCGTGCAAAAGCAGTTTGGCTGTGATATAGTACTGTACGGAATTATGTAAAGTAACCGGAAACCAATTACATGGAGGATGCAACGTATGAAATGCCCGTTTTGCGGCTTTGCCGAGAGCAAGGTCATTGATTCCCGCCCGGCGGAGGAGGGCGCGACCATCCGCCGCCGCCGCGAGTGCCTTGCCTGCCAGAAGCGCTTTACGACCTATGAGATCATTGAAACGCTCCCGCTCGTTGTCATCAAGCGCGACGGCAGCCGCCAGAGCTTTGATAAGAGCAAGCTCATCAACGGCATGGTGCGCGCCTGCGACAAGCGCAAGGTGCCGCTGCCGGTGCTGGAGAAGATCGCCGACGAGATCGAACAGGAGCTGCAGAGTGCGCTCGAGCGAGAGATCACGACCGAGCAGGTCGGCGAGATGGTCATGAAGCGCCTCAAGGACGTGGACGAGGTCGCCTACGTGCGCTTTGCCTCCGTTTACCGCCAGTTTAAGGATATCGACACCTTCATGCAGGAACTGACGAAGCTCCTCAACGACCGCAGTTAAAACACATTGCCGAGTGCGACGCGCTCCCCGTCGGCGAGACCCTGGATGCGCAGACGCAGCAGGGCAATGTCCGCCGCTGCGGACGGTGCGCCGCTCTCGAGCGCACGCACGGCCTGACAGAATCCTTCTGTCACGGCGTCTGTGCTCTCATGCGGCAGCATACAGTGGGCATAGCTCTCGGCTGCGTGCCAGCGTTCGGCCGCCGTGCGCAGCGCTTCGGTGGCGCTGTCCGTGTCATGGGCGGCACAGCACGCTTCCGCCTGCGCCGCAGCGTCATCCAGCTGCGTGCAGAGCCGGTTCAGATACCGGATGTTGCAGACGCAGCCGGCGGCAAGCGTGAGCAGGAGCGCGCATGCAATGATTTCCTTTTTCATATCGGTTCCTTTGCGGAAAAATAGATTTGCCCCGCGTCGTTGAGCATCAGCAGATAGACGTCCCGGACACTCTGCGCACCGCGCTGCTGCAGCTGCTTTTGCAGCCAGTGCTCGTCGCGCCCCATGCGCTTGAGATTCTTGTCGATGATGCGCCCGTTGTTGATGAGGATGGAGAAGTAGCCGGTGTCGTCCGGCGCGACGCCCATCTGCGCGGCCGTGACCGGCTGCTGCTCCGGCGTGAGGATAATGTTGAGACGGCCGTTTGTCTCCAGCACGGCATACTCCACGCTTGCAATGTCAAGAATGCCCTGATTGCGCAGCTCCTGCGTCAGCTCGTCGAGCGTGAAGCGGTTGCGGTGCATTGCCTGCTGTGCGATGTGCCCGTGCTCGATGATGAGATTCGGCCGCCCGTAGAGCAGTTTGCGCAGGCGAACGCTCCGGTATGTCAGGCCGGAGATGATGAGCTCGCAGCAAAACAGCACCAGCAGCGGAATGAGCCCGTAGCTCAGCGGCAGGGACGGGTTTTGCAGCGGGATGGAAGCAATGTCCGCAACCAGCACCGCCACCACGAGCTCGGACAGCTCCAGCTCGCCGAGCTGCCGCTTGCCCATGAGCCGCATGGCTAGGATGAGCGAGAGAAATAAGATCAGCGTTCGAATGAGAATGATCGCCATAGAATGACCGCCTTTCCGGGTGGCGTTAGTTTGCCCGTTTTGTGCGAAATATACCGAACTGGAGGTGCTGCATATGCAGTTTACAAAAATGCAGGGCTGCGGCAATGACTATATCTATGTCAACTGCTTCACCGAGACTGTGCCCGATCCGTCGCGTGCGGCAATCCGGCTGTCGGATCGCCATTTCGGCATCGGCGGCGACGGGCTCGTGCTGATCTGCCCGTCGGAGGTCGCGGATTTTTGCATGGAAATGTACAATGCCGACGGTTCGCGCTCGGAGATGTGCGGCAACGCCATCCGCTGTGTGGGAAAATATGTCCATGACCGCGGCCTGACGGATAAGACCGAGCTTACGATCGAGACACGCGCCGGCATCAAGACGCTCTGGCTGAATGTGGCCGACGGCGCGGTCGAGACTGTGCGCGTGTGCATGGGCAGTCCGGAGTTTCGGCCGGAGAAGATCCCGGTCGCGGCAGCGGGGGAGACCTTCCTCGAGCAGCCGATCGATGTGCTCGGAGAAACATGGATCGTCTCGTCCGTGAACACCGGCAACCCGCACTGCGTTACTTACGTGGACGATGCCATGGCGCTGGATTTCCCGCGCATCGGCCCTGCGTTTGAAAACCATGCGGTGTTCCCCGCGCGGGCGAACATCGAGTTTGTCGAGGTCGTGGATGACCACACACTGCGCGTGCGCGTGTGGGAGCGCGGCAGCGGAGAGACACTCGCCTGCGGCACGGGTTCCACGGCTGCGCTGGCGGTAACGGCGCGGCTGGGTAAGTGCGGTGACGAGGCGGATGTGCTCTTGCGCGGCGGCAAGCTTCACATCGCATGGGATCGGTCGCAGAATCTGCTGTATATGACCGGCCCTGCGGCCTTTGTGTTTGACGGCACGGTCACGCTCTGAGCGCGGCCGCGATGACGGTATGGGAGGCAACAAACCATGAAAACGATCATCGGAACAAAACAGAATGTTACAAAAGAGCTGACTGCGCTGGTCGCGGATGTGCTTGTGCACAAGCCGGAGGCGAACATTGCCGTCTCGGCGGTGGATCTTCCGGAGGAAGTGCTCGGCGCACTTGCAAAGAGCGACCTCGCCTTTGACAAAGCGACGCTCTTTCAGGCGTGTGAATACTGCGGTGCGGCCGGTAAGGGCGTGCACGCGGTGGGGGCGGCGTTTCAGGCGCTCACGGCGGCAAAGCCGTTTGCGGCCGTGCACGCGCCGGATCCGGATGCGGACGATGCGAACGCGGCAGCATATGATGACACCATTCGGGCAGCCGGAGGGCTCGATCTTGTGATCCTCGGTCTGGGTGAGCGCGGCCACGTTGCGTTCAATGAGCCGGGCGCCGGCTTTGGCGAAAAGACGCACATCGCAAAGCTCGCGGAGGTCACGCGCGAGGCCGCGGCCCCGGCCTTCGGTTCGCTTGCGCAGACGCCGGAGCAGGGCATCACGATCGGCATCCATACGATTCTCGGCGCAAAAAAGATCGTGCTTGTCGCCTTCGGCGCGCGCTGCGCGAAGGCGGTCAATGCCACGCTCACCGGCCGCCCGGAGACGTTTACCCCCGCGTCATTCCTGCAGCTGCACACGGATGTTGAGGTTTATCTTGACGAAGCCGCTGCTGCGCAGTTATAATAAATAGTTGCCTGCTGTATTTTGCGGGTGATTTTGATCGGAGGAAAGCATTCATGTCCAAATATTTCGGTACCGACGGCTTCCGCGGTGAGGCCAACGTTGACCTGACCGTGGAACACGCCTACCGGATCGGCCGGTTTCTCGGCTGGTATTACGGCCGGGAGCACAAGTGCTCGGTCGTGATCGGCAAAGATACCCGCAGATCCAGCTATATGTT
>ENA-UERK01001322-UERK01001322.1-human-gut-metagenome-genome-assembly--contig:-NODE-1322-length-18530-cov-16.979190_pt1 | contig 18530 bp, 13 predicted proteins | sample MGYA00242957_ERZ507957 | MGnify/ENA primary metagenome ERZ507957 (study PRJEB26167, sample SAMN06115538) | human gut metagenome | host: Homo sapiens | place: China:Heilongjiang | collected 2015-11-06... | reverse complement strand
CCAAGGGCTGCTCCGCTTGCTTTGTGCCTCAGACGCACTATGAAATGCAAATCAACCGGGATTTTACGTTGAGCCGCCCTGACCCCCAGACCACAGATGTGTCCGTGACAGAACAGCCAAATAAAAAAGACTTGCTGAAATTCAGCAAGTCTTTAAATTCGTACTGGGTACGGGAATCGAACCCATATTGCAAGATTGAGAATCTTGAGTACTAACCGTTATACGAACCCAGCATTTATTGTTTTTCCCTCACTGAGTGTTTTGAGAACCACTCTTTTCGTTTGGGATTACAAAGGTAGGCATTTTTTCTTACATTCCAAATTTTTCTGCAAAATTTTTCAAAAAAGTGTGAATTATTTGATAAAAACGAAGAAAACTGCCAAAATCAGGCAGGCAAACGCCGCCAGATGGTTCCATTGGAGAGGTTGTCCCTTGAAAAGAAAAGTGACCACGATTGTGAAAACTGTCAATGATATCGCTTCCTGGATAACTTTCAGCTGCATGATATTGAACGGGCCGCCGTTTCCCTGGAAACCGATCCTGTTTGCCGGCACCTGGGCGCAGTACTCGAAGAACTCCAGACCCCATGACAGAAGAATAACCAGAATCAGCGGCCAGCCTGTCGAAATCTTCATTTCCTGCAATTTCAGATGTCCGTACCATGCGAACGTCATAAAAATATTGGATGTGACCAGAAGAAGAATGGTCAAAACTGCTTTCATCATATATTATATATAGTTAAATTACCTTCGAAACAAACTTTGTCAGAAATCAATGTCATCTGTAAAGTCCACGTTCAGCCTGCGGCGGCAAAGTTACTCAATTATCCCGTTTGACGAACAAAAATTTGTCATTGACACGATTAAATTTTAACTTCGCTCTTTCTAAATCATCACTGAAAAATGAAAAAGCTTATAACCTTCGTAATGATGCTTCTGCCGATAATGGCATTGGCACAGAACCGTCCTCAGGACTGGGCACAGTTCGGAAGATACGCTGAAGCGAACTCGGCATTGACGGAAAAACCTTTTGCCGTCCTGTATGGAGACTCCATCACGGACTCATGGCCGAAGACGCACCCGGATTTCTTCAAGGAGAACAATCTTGCAGGCCGCGGGATAAGTGGGCAGACTACATCCCAGATTCTCGTCAGAATGCAGCAGGACGTGGTCTCACTCGCGCCTAAGTACGTAGTAATACTCTGCGGAATCAACGACATTGCCAAGAACGCAGGCTATGCGCCGGATTTCAAGTCGATGCTCGGAAGCATCAGGTCAATGTGCCAGATCGCCAAGGCAAACAAAATCCGCCCGATTCTCTGTACATTGCTCCCGTCCTATAAGTTCAGCTGGAGACCGGAAATAGAAAATCCGCTTCCGGATGTTCAGAAGTTCAATTCAATGCTGAAAGAATATGCCCGTGAGGCAGGAATCAAGGTCATTGACTATTATGAGGCCTTTGCAGATGCAGACGGTAAGATGCCGGCAGTCTATTCCGCTGATACTGTGCATCCGAATGCTGAAGGATATGCAGTTATGGAAGGCTTAGTTCTGAAAGCCCTCGGAATACGCAAATAAAATATAGCCCGCAGCAAACTCTCCATCCCAAAAGGGCGGACAAAACGTAGAACAAATAAAAACATATAATATGTCACTTATAAAATCCATCTCAGGAATCCGCGGTACTATCGGCGGAAAACCGGGTGAAGCGCTCACGCCGGTAGATATTGTCAAATTCACATACGCTTATTGCGTGAAACTTCGCGAGCGCAGACCTAAAGGCGCAGGCGAAAGATACACAGTAGTAGTAGGAAAAGACGCTAGACTTTCCGGCGAAATGGTGGAAAACCTGGTTTGCGGAACACTGGTAGCATGTGGAATAGATGTAATCCGTGCAGGTTTCGCATCTACACCTACTACCGAGATGGCTGTGATTCTTTCCGGTGCTGACGGCGGACTTATCCTTACCGCGTCACACAACCCGAGACAGTGGAATGCATTGAAACTTCTGAATGAAAAAGGTGAGTTCCTTTCTGCAGTAGAAGGTCAGGCGGTTCTGAAATGTGCTGATAGTGAGGACTTTGACTTCAGCGATGTGGATAATCTCGGCACTATCATTGACGAAGATTTTACTGATAAGCACCTCGATGCAGTGATGGCGCTTCCTGCAGTGGACGCGCAGGCCGTGAGGGATGCACATTTCACAGTCGTGCTCGATGCTATCAATTCTGTCGGCGGAATCATCATGCCGCGCCTGCTCAAGAGACTCGGAGTGAAATGCATTGAACTGAACTGCGATCCGACCGGCGACTTCGCACATAATCCGGAACCGCTCCCGAAAAACCTTGTTGACCTGAGCGAAACCGTTGTCAGAGAGCACGCTGACCTCGGAATTTCAGTCGATCCTGATGTTGACAGACTCGCTTTTATCTGCGAAAACGGTGAGCCGTTTGTCGAGGAATATACACTCGTCAGTGTGGCAGATTACCTCCTTTCACGCGCGAAAGCAGAGGGCGTAAAGAACCTCGTGACTGTCTCAAACCTCTCATCTTCAAGGGCTTTGAGAGATGTCACCGAGAGCTACGGCGGCACATACTACTCTTCCGCAGTGGGTGAGGTCAATGTTACTACGCTCATGCATGAGAAGGGTGCCCTTATCGGCGGCGAGGGCAACGGCGGCGTAATCTATCCGGCAATCCATTCTGGCCGTGACGCCATGGTCGGCGTGGCCCTGTTCCTCTCAAATCTTGCGCACAAGAAGATGAAAGTATCTGAACTCAAGAAGACATATCCTGAGTACCATATCGCGAAGAATCGTATCGAACTCTCGGATAAGTCGCTGATTGATAAGATTTTGACCGAACTGAAGAAGATTTATGCCAATGAAAATGTCAATGACATTGACGGTGTCAAGATCAGCTTCGAGTCCAAGCGTGAGTGGGTGCATCTCCGCAAGTCGAACACTGAGCCGATTATCCGTATTTACTCCGAGGCTCCGACTGAGGAGGAGGCTGTGAAGCTTGGTGAGGATGTCATCAAAGTTGCTGAGAAAATCATCCAGGGCAAGTAATCATTGGAGAGAAACTTATATAGATAATGTTTTCATTCAGAACAACTCCGCTTCAGGATCAGCTGGACAAGGCTCTGATTGATGGTAAGGTCGGCTGCTTCTGTACCCAGAATTGCTGGGACACTAGCAGCGACCGTTATATGTATCAGATTTTCAAGGAAAGGGGGAATCTGGAACGTCTGTTCCAGCCTGAGGATGCCGAGCTTACGCCTGGAACCAACCATATCGGTTTCGACTCGGAGTCATTGAGAGGGCTCAATGCCATTGTGGTAGAAATTCAGGATGTCGGTGTGCGCTACTTCAATTATACAAAGGACGTTCTCCGTCTTATGATGCTCCTCATGGTCATTGATGAACCTCCTGCTCTTTACATTGTGGATCATATCAATCCGGCAGGCAGGGTGGTCGAGGGTACTGTTCCTATGACGGAGTGCGAGGCTTTTGTTCCGCGAGTGGCTCATCGTCACGGACTTACTTTGGGTGAGCTGTGCAACTTGTTCTATGCGGAAATAGGTGCGAAGTATCCTCTTCATGTCATTTCTGCACAGGCATCTGATTACAACAAGGACCTTCTTCCGTGGACTATTGCGCCTGCGTCAGATATTCCTGGTCTGTTTACATGCTACATGTATAGCGGCGGGGGATTGTGGAACAATACCAATATTACTCCGGCCATCGGTACAGCCCGTCCGTATGAGTATTTCGGTGCTCCGTTCATCACTCATGGTCCGTATGACCGTCTTCCGGTTCCTGAAGGCGTTCTCCTGCGTCCATGTTCTTTCAAGCCGTCAGCCGGACGTTATGCCGACGAGAGGTGTTTCGGATATCAGATCATGTTGACGCCTGGTACTCAATACCATTCGCTGCTCCATACTCTTCAGCTGATACGCTATTTCAAGGATGTCTATCCTGAGTTTACGCTTTCCGAGGAGTTCTACAAGAAACTAGCTGACGAGAAGCTGGCCTCATATCTTTCCGGCGAAATCTCTTTCCAGGAGGCCAAGGAATATGTCAAGCTGGAGGAACAGAAGTGGGTCCGCAAGGCCAAGCGTTTCACCCTGTATGAAGACCAGCCGTATAGAATGAAGTAGAAATCCCGATAGGACCGGACTTGAACCCCTCTGTTCTGACCATATTGATGTCTTGGGCGTTGCCAACAGTTGTGCTTGGTAGTCGTAAGCGTCTCCGGAGTTGCGTCTTGACGTGCTGTCAGCGGTTCCGTACTTTAGATTATACGTGTGATTTTCGACTTTCTTGACAGGTAAATTCATCTGTAATTGTTTGTATTTTAATTGATTAGGTAACAAGTCTCTTGCCAAGAGGTGTTAATGAAAGGTGGTTTTGGCAGAATCCTGTCGTGGCTCTAATCTCGTAATGCGCTCAATATCAGAATTTTACTGCGAATGTGTTCGGAATCACGCCTGCCAAGAAGGTCGAAATTTTGCGCCTGTCGTAAGCTTCACCGGAGTTGCGTCTTGAAGCGCTGTCAATGGTCCGCCCTGCCTGATAAGCTCGGTAAGCGTCTACGTTTTGTACCGCCTGAAACGTTTTCTCGGAACAAAACCACATGAAATACCCATTTTGTACCACTAAACCGATTTATTCAGAACAAAATCTTGCTCCATAAACAGGGATAATAGCAACAAAACTCAAAGCGGTCCGAATCGACGAGCTCCTGCGCTTTCCCAAAAAGCAGTAATAAATACAACAAAACCCAGCCTGACTCATCAGACTGGGTTTTGTATTTGATTCGGCAGAAATTATTTCTGTCTGCTCTTGTATCTCTGGTAGAACTTATCGACACGACCTGCAGTATCCACGAGCTTAACCTTACCGGTGTAGAATGGATGTGAGGTGTTAGAGATCTCGACTTTCACTACTGGGTACTCAACTCCGTCGACCATCAGAGTTTCCTTTGTGGTGGCGCAAGAACGTGTAATGAACACTGTGTCGTTAGACATATCCTTGAAAGCTACAAGGCGGTAGTTTTCGGGATGAATTCCTTTTTTCATTTTCTTAAAAATTTAGTTGATTCAAAATTGGACTGCAAATTTAGGGACTTTTCTTCGGATATCCAAGCATTGTCGCAGTTATTTTGCGCTAAGTAACATGAAAAAATAAGTTGCCTCAGATTAGGAGAAGGTCATCGAGGATAAATCTATTCTCGGAGAAGAAGCGTGCATGTGGCTCATGACTGATAAGAAAAATCGCACGATGTTGATGGGTAGCATGCTTTTGGCAAGGTGCAGGTGGCACATGCCTGATAAGGAAAGTATCCAGGCCGAAATGATTCCTTAAGATGATACAGGTTATTTCTCGAATGTTACTTGTTTCGAAACAAATCAGAACCTCAGTTCCAGACCTATGGTAGCCACGAAGCAATTAGGCGACTTCCGCATGACACCATCTGCCCCCTCGATCTCCCTGTGCGTCAGCCTCCAGAACGCATCCACGCGCAACAACCTGAGAATGTTGGAAATACCCACACCCATCTCGACATACGGCTTGTTCAGCGACGTCATGCCCTTAGGGAAAAGCAGCGGAGCCTCAGACGAATGCTCACTTCCAAGAATACCGTTGTTCTTCTCCGACAACGTACCGTAAACCGCCTTCAAAGTCACCACCTCACGCCAATGCAACTTCTTGATAAGCGGAATCTTACCCAAGAAGAAACCTCCGAAATTATGCTCCCAGAGCAGCGACATCCACGTATCGGAAGCAAATTCATAAAACTCCATGCATGAGAACGAACTCTGGTCCAGAATATATGTACCATTACCCTCATGAAGCTTGAGCATAGGATATGGCACGGTGCCGACAATCTTGCCCGCCGTCAGTTTGATTCTGGACGCCCCGACCGGAGGCAGCTTAAGTTTGTAATCCATGCTGACCTCGGACCTGAAATAACTGTACTCATTCTTGCCGATTCCCTTCAGTGAACCCAGCAGGTCAATGGTAACGACAGGATAGTCCGAATGCAGATAGGACTTCTCGAAAATGCCGCGAGTCACGGTCTCATCCTTGGAAAACCTGGCAGTAATATGCATGTCATTGGCCCCGACAGAATTCACGAAAGCAGTGTCCTTCTCGGAAACCACACGCCTCATCGGCACAAAGACATTGGAATATATCCTTCTGAATTCCAATGCGGTAGAAGTGTTGAGCCATGGCTTGATCTCCCAGTCGAACCTCATCGCATATTCATTGACAGGACTCCTTTTCTCACTGCCCCTTTTCGTCAGGATCGACGTGAGCAGGGAAGTCTCATTGAAAGCCGAGGTACCCTTGCCGAGCTGCATCATGTCCTTTTTCCCCGAAAACGTCAGCTTCATGGTCGGCTGTCTGCTGATCATCCATTCGAGCGAACCTCCGCCCTTGAACTGCCTGTCTTTGAACCCATAAGCCAGAAATCCCGACAACCTGAACTTCCTGCTGACCCCAGGCGTGGTACGGCCTCCGATCTGGACACGGTTCCCCTCGATTTTATTGAAACTGTAAATCCTCGAATATGGTCCGAAAGCAAAATACTTCGTCTCGAGATAGCCGGACACGACCGTGTTCACCACATTGTAGATATTGTTGAAGAGCGGAACCTGCTTTATGGAATCCACCATATTATATATGTTCTGCTCCTTCGTGGACAACGCATAAGGCCTGGCATTGTCCCACCACTCATCATCACGCCTCGCCGCCTCCTTCTCGATATGCACATTGGTATTGACCTTGTTCACTTGCGGCTTCGCATCCTCCCCGAGAACAGGATTCATGTACTCTATCTGCCTGTTGCCCAGGAACGAAGCCAGCTTCGATGAGTCTCGCATCGTCACGGAAAAATCCACATAGAGCCGGTCCTGTTTGTAGAACCACACCGAATCGCCCACACGCTGATCGCTCCTGTCAATGACAAGGTCACGTATCCAGTTTATGTTGGCCCCGCGGAAAAGCTTCACATGAATCTCCCTAAGTCCGAAATCCTGCGCATCAATGTTCATCTCCCCGTCGAAGACTGAAGACGAAATACCTTTTGCCGGATGGAATCTGATTTTCCATGTCTTCCTGCCTTCAACGTTCAGACTGTCAACCAGATAGTAATTATAATATAAGTTTCCGGATGCCGACAGCGGCGAAGGAATCTGCACATTGAAGGCATTGATGAAATTGTTGTAGAAGTTGGTCTTCAGGTGCATGCTTCCCGTGAACTGTGAAACTGCATTGTTCTCATTCAATCCGGAAATCCTTGTCGCCTCGATGACCTCTTTGTTTACCTCAGGCGATATCCCGTGATACCGCTTTGCCCTCGTCTCCGAAATCATGACCGGCAGATAAGGCTTTCCCGAAACCGACGACGTGTCCATATAATCGAAAACGAAACCGAAATTACGCCTCAGCATCTTGTTTCTGATCTGCTCCTCCGCATTGGTAAGGTCAAGTTCCATTTTCGTGTAAGTGTCACATACATAATGACTTCTGCGCTCAGGGTCATTGATTTCCCTATGATTGTCGATTTGCTTCAGAATCCATTTCATGTATCGGTTGTCCGGCTTGACGACGGCCGCGGCGAGCGAAGTATTGACCTCCTTCAGCCTGAAATTGACCTCATTATAAGCTCCCCGGCTGATTCTTATAATCTGGTTTTCGTAGCCGAGAATGGACGCGCAGAGCAGACACGCCGTCGTGTCCCTCGTCTCCATCGAATAGTTGCCGTCCAGGTCGGTAGAAACACCGATAGTCGTGTTCAGAAAATAAACGGCTACGAAAGGAATTCCAATGCCCGATTCGTCAGTCACGCGTCCCTTGACTTTCGTCGTCTGGGCGAGAGCAGAACCGCACAATAACGCCGCCATCGCAAAAACGCCAGCAGCTGCCGCCAGAATCTGATATATCTTTTTCCTTCTCATTTTTATCAATGTCAATGTCAATGCCGGTGCAGGCGCGGGGTTCAGGCCAATGTCTTCTTCGTATCCACTGTCAATGTCCTCCGATGCCGGCCAGCGACCATACACATAAAATATCAAATATAGCAAATTCTTGCATACATTGTCACAATAGTTGCCCTGAAACTTCTCACCGGAAATCTGCTTCCAATCTGAAGCAGGTTATTTTTCTCACGTTACTTGGGAACATCAGCCAAAGAAAAGTTTCATAATAATGTCAAAAGCCGTATCTTCGCGGAAAATTTTTGAAAACGCACTTCACATGACAAACGTTGCAATCTTCGTATCCGGAAGCGGAACAAACTGCGAGGCCATCATCCGCCACTTCGCAGGATCTACTGACTACAAAATGGCATTGGTATTAAGCAATAAACCAGACGCTTACGCCCTTGTACGCGCGAAAAATCTCGGCGTGCCGACTGCAGTCATGACGAAGAAAGAGTTCAATGACGAGAACCGGCTCATGTCGCTGATGAAAGAATATGACATTGACTTCATCGTTCTGGCAGGCTTCCTCCTCGTCGTTCCTGAGTTCCTCATCAATGCTTATGAACGTCGGATGATAAACCTTCATCCTGCGATTCTCCCGAAATTCGGTGGAATAGGAATGTACGGTCATCATGTTCATGAGGCGGTAAAGGCGGCAGGGGAGACTGAGACCGGCATGACGGTGCATTATGTGAGCGCAAAAGTGGACGGAGGTGAGATTATTGCCCAGTATTCTACACCTATCGGCATAGACGATACGCCCGACCAGATAGCAGAAAAGGAGCATGTCCTGGAAATGCGTTATTTTCCTCAGGTGGTTCAAAACGTTTTGGATGCTACTTTCGGTCAGAACAACGCATAAATTAGAATTTTTAAAAAGAAATTTATTCATAAGAAAAAGCGAAAAATAGGACATTCCTTGCCTGCGTCATATCTTGGCGCGGCTTCTTTTTTTTTGGGGGGGGTGGGTGATTTTCAGCAAAATAGATTACAACGTACAAACAATGCAATAGGTAAAATTGACAATTATTTGCTGTGTACCAGCTTTTATATTAACGTTTTAGCGTATTTTCTGCGAAAAGGAAAACCATTGGATATCTGAAAATGATGCTGTAATTTTGCGATCCCTTTTTAGAAAAAGATGGCCGCCGGGGGATGAGGCGGCACCTGAAATACTTGAGAATTTAAACTTGTAAAAGTAGTGAGAACTCGTTCAAAGATAAAGCTTCTCGCTGTAGCCCTTTTGATGTCGATTTCCTTACGACTACAGGCTGGTGATTGCATGCAATTCTGCAACATCACCATGACACCGGATAGTTCCGACAACGTCAAAACTGCCAATCAGATGGAAGAAGATGATGACGAACCGCTGATGAGGTCAGTCGCAAGAAATTTTGCGATTTACTATTGTCTCAACGGCGTCGATATTGACGGGCAATATCTCGACAATGTCTGGCAACTTGGTCAGATCCGCAAGTTCTTGTCCATTTCCCCGAAAATTGACAGCATTACAATCCGTTCATTTGCATCTCCTGAAGGCCCTTACTCCCGAAATGTATGGCTTTCGCGTAAACGTGCGGAGTCGGCAAAAGCCTTCCTTCTCAAGATGGTGCCTGAAGGCTCGTCACTCACCGCTGACAAAATCAAACTGGATCCTGTTCCTGAAAACTGGGACGGACTTACCGAAGAAATCGAGAAAAACTATCATGAGGAAGACAGGGAACAGGTCCTCGGAATCCTGCGCTCTGACATTGATACTGAATCCAAAAAGCTGAGTCTCAAGTCATTGGACGGAGGACGTTCATGGCGTCATATCATCGATGAAAACATGCCTCGGCTGCGTTATGCCACATGGATTTGCGTGTGGGTGGATCCGGGAATCGACCACGTGGAGAAGCATTTTACCGACTATCCTTCCACTCCCTCTCGTCTGGCATTGATACCTCAGACGGAACCGGTTCCTCCTGTGCTTCCGGAGTACGAGCGCCAGATGATTCTTGCAGGCAGGACCAATCTGCTTGTTCCAGGGCTCAACTTCGGCGTGGAAATTCCTGTCGGACGTCATTTCTCTATCGGTGCCGATTACTGGTATCCCTGGTGGCTGGCCAAGAGTAATAAATACTGTGGTGAGATGCTGGGTTGGTTTTTAGACGGAAAGTATTGGTTTACAGGTAGAAACGGTAAATATGATTGGACTCGTGACGATAAGCTGAAAGGTCATGCTATAGGTCTTTATGCCGGTGGCGGCTACTATGACTATCAGAAGCGTAAGAGTGGCTATCAGGGTGAGTACATTGACTTTGGTGTCGATTATACTTTCGGTATGCCGATAGGCAGGAAGAAATGGATGAGGATGGAGTTCAATGTCGGTGTGGGCTGCATCCTTACACAGGCCCGCCATTATACCCCGACATCCGACTGGGCCGACCTCATCAAGGACCCGGGCGTAAAGCAGAATTATTATACATTCTTCGGCCCGACAAGGGTGGGAATCTCCTTCGTGCTTCCGCTCATCGTGAAACGTCAGATAAAAGGAGGTGTGCGATGAAAAGAGCTGGTATTCTGATACTTATGATGCTGACTGTCTTTGCTGCCTCATGCAGGAGACGTCCGCTTCTTGAGGCTGACTACACTGTCAATGTCGTGATGAATCTCGACCGCGACATCGTGAACTATACCGTCTCCAAGGACCCGTCCGTGATGAGGGTCGCTTTCTTCGACCATTCTGACGGACACCTTGTGACTCAGGCCTATCTTCCGCTTTCCGGAGGTCAGGTCAATGTCCTTCCGGGAAGAATCTATGATGTGTTGGCCTATAACTTTGATACTCAGGTGACTCTGGTGAAGGAACCCGACAATTTCAACAGGATTTTTGCTGCCACGAACTCTATTTCGGAAGAATTCAAGAGCAAACTGAAGAGTCGTGGCACCAAGAGCGCAAAAGGAGACGAGGACGAGCATATCGTCTATGACCCGGACCATCTCTTTGTGGGGAGACTGAACAAGGTCGAGCTTCCGGCAAGGTCTGTCGATTCTCCAGAAGTAACATTGACAATAGACTGCGAAACTGTCGTCCAATCGTGGATTCTGGAGGTCGATAAGGTCAATGGCATTGAAAATGTCGCGTCAATTTCAGCGGTGATTACCGGTGTGTCGGAGTTCAACCGGATTTCGACGGGGGAGCGCTCGGACGATGTCGCGACTGTCTATTTCGACGTGAAGGGCATCAATGCCGACGGGACGCTGAAGACCGGTTTCAATACCTTCGGCCAGAACCCTAATCCCGCTGAAAGACAGATACTTTCGCTCGTGATTACCGATACCGCCGGCAAAGGGTATATTTTCAATGTCGATGTGTCGGCCCAGTTCCCGGGAAACAAAGAACAGATAATCCGCGTGAAGACGGGTGACATCGTGATTCCTAAGCCTGACAAGCCCGGTTCGGGAGGCGGTCTTGCCCCTGACGTGGACGAATGGAAAGATATCGTTTCTGAAATTATCATTTAACAACATTTTATATTTTTTAAGATGAAAAAACTTTTTATTGTAATGCTTGGCGTCAGCGCCGTTGTTGCCTGCACCAAGTCTTCAGTAAGCTATGAGCCTGCTGGAGAGATTGCATTGGCTCCTGTCAATGAAATCAACAAGACCAAGACAACTGTAACCGATACGGCCTTCCCTGCTGATCAGATTATGGGTGTGTACGCTTACTACAAGGCTGATTGCCAGAATGGTTCTAAAGTTGGCACGTTCAAGGATGCGTCAACCTATCTTGACAATGTCCAGTTCAAGAAGAACGGAACTGACTGGGCAGGATGGAAGGATGGTGCTGCTTACCCTTATTATTGGCCGAAGAACGGTTCCCTCGTGTTCGCTGCCTATTCGCCTCTTACAGATGCTGCGAACAAGCCGGCTGTCGGTTCACATACATTCAAGGCCGACGGAACTGCTGTGGTGTCTGACATTTTCAAAAACGAAACTTTTACCCAGTCACGTCAAACCAACGAGACAGTTGACTTCATGTGGAGTCCGGTAACTGCCGAGTCACACACTTCAAAATCCAACCATGTGGCCATGACTTTCTATCATGCCATGTCCTGGATTACTTTCAAGGCTAAGTTTGCTAAACCTGAGGGTATGGCCACGACTACCGAGCCGGTCATCACTATTAAGAGCCTGGCTCTTGATAATGTTGCGTTAAAGGGTGCATTTGAGACACATGTGTCCGAAATCATCTGGACTCCGGATGTTGATTCTAAATCGAAAGATCCTATTGTAGTCTTCAGGGGAGAAGGAGACAAGGCACTGGCTCTAACGGCTGAATCTGTCAATGTGGAGAACAATGCAAACGGTACTCTTGTAATCCCGCAGGAAATTAACGACATTGTAGCCACTATCACTTATGATCAGCATGTTCCAGGAACTGCAAAAGTTGAGCAGAAAGCGGTACTTCATCTCAATCAGTGTAAAGTGGGTGGACAGTCTCTTACTAAGTGGACGAATGCAAAGCATTATATCTATGATATCACCTTTACATTCGGTACTGATGACCAGATTTACATCGCACCTTCAGTTCAGCCATGGAAAGAAGAGAATGTCACCACAGAAGGTGGTGCTATAGAGCATAAGTAATTTGCCTGCGTTGTGGGCATCCGTCTTCGGTTTTGACAATGATAACTGATATGAAATATATGTTTGTTTTGGGCGTTGCCTCCGCATTGGCCTTTACCTCCTGCACCAGTGTGCGGGTAGAGAGGGAGGATGTGAATTCTGGCAGTCCCATATGCGTGACTGCCCGGGGTGACGGGCAGAATACCAAGGCTATGCTTGACGGTGACTCTTTCTGTCACTACGCCAATGCGTTACAGATTTGGGATGTGTATATGGGAGACAGTCCTGTGGCATATATTGACGGGAAGTATGTCGTGTCTGACGGCGGAGGGGCCGGAGCTGTCTGGCCGTTCCGCAAAGGCATTGACATTACTTCTGACATTGAAAATTATTATTGGACGAAGGCGGGTGCCCATCGTTTTTATGGTGTTCTTGTCAATGACAATTCCGTGAAGCCGGCATTGTCCCCTGCGACTTTGTGGGGCGACGGCTGCGGATTCGGTAAGGCAGGGGCGCCTCATGTTTTTGCGGTTCCGCAGACGGAGATGAATCTGGATTCTCCGCAGTTCGATTTCGTTTATTCCAATGTCGTGGAGCGTAATCTGGACACGTCTGCAGGAACTGATATCTCTGATGGAACTGATGTGAAGAGGCCTGTAGGCTTGACTTTTAAGCATTTGTTTTCGGCATTTGCGTTTACTCTCAAGAATGAGAGTGCAGGGGACTTGAAACTGAAGGATGTTTCCCTGCAGATTCAGTCCGGCGGCGAGGCCGGCATTGACTATTCCGGTGCATGGACGAGGGATGCGGATATTTCCGGCTGTCCTTCCGTAACTTATACATTGGCAGATGTTTCTGATATAAAAGGTGTTGCTGACGGGGTGACTGTTAAGATTCTTCCTGCCAATGCTAAGGTGGATTTGTTCAATCATGTCGGCTCCGTATTGGCGACTGCTTCGGACAAGGGGGAGTTCAAGTTGGCGTGGCCGCAGAGTCTGGAAGGCAAGACATTGAAGTTCAGTTATACGGTGACGGAAAGTGTCGGTCATATCGGATATGTGTATAACGGACGGGGAAGCGGTTATTCTGCGGACAGTCCCACGAGTAATCCCGGAAAGGGGGAGTATGACTATGTCTCCGGAAATCACGCTCACTATGTCTATAACCCGGACCATAAGGGTGATTATGATGTGACTTTCCATGAGGACCCTAATGGCTATTATTCCAAGACTACTTATTATAAGGATGAGGAGCGTGACATTGACAAATCTTTCAGTCTTGACGCCATTACGCCTGATTCTCGCTGGGAGGCCGGCAAGCGTTACCTCTATAATCTGTCTTACAGCAATACTGTCATTGACCTGAAAGTTACTGTCATGCAGTGGAATGGCGGTCATGGCGGAGGTGTGGAATTCAATTGATGAAGCTATGAAAAGAATATTTGCATTGGCATTGACCTTAATCATTTTCGCCGCTTGCGCGAAGGAGACGGTTCCTTCCGCCGCAGGTGACGGGGAGGCTGTAACGTTGTCTCTCAATGTGTTGTCGGGGCAGCTTGACCGGGTGGTGGTCAAGGGCTGGGACCCGAATGATGCCAATGAGGTTGCTGTCCATGACCTCCGTGTGTACGTGTTCGACAAGATCGGCGTGCTTGTGGGTTTCAAGACTTTTTCGGAGAGTGACTTGAAGTTCAATGCTGACCGTAATTCTTCTACCGGTTATGACAAGTCTGCGGATATTTCTGGTATTCAGGCGGTTACGGGAGATGTGTATATTTATGGCATCGCCAATGCGGTGACGTCCCAGTACAGCATTACGGATGAGCGGATTCTGAATGCGACGAATTCGGACCTGACCAGGAAGGATTTTCTCGCGGCTGTATATTCGCGTCAGAAGGAGTCTGTAAATCCGATGGACAATTGTTTCCTCATGACGGGTTATGTCAATGATGGTGAGCCTGTCCATGTGTCGAAGTCCGGTACGGGTACTGGCAGGATTGATAATTCTGTTTCTGCTGATGCTCAGCGTCTTAAGTTGTTTAAGGCGGTTTCCAAGAATAAGATTACGGTGAAGACCGGGGAGGGGATTAGTTTCGACCCTGATTATTATGTGATTTGCAATGTCCCTCGACGGGTTCCTGTCATTGACAAGAATACGACTGCATCTTATTCGGATTTCGAGAATTTGCCGCGTACGGTCATGAATGAGCTGGAGGTGAATTTCTATCTTCCTGAGAATATCCAGACGTCGTCTTCTGCCATTCCGACATGGAATGACCGCGAGAGGAATGTCTATTCTGATGGTGTGAAGACTTTTGTCAATGCTCCTGTGAATTCTACATATATTGTCATTTATGGCAAGTACAAGAAGGGGGATGTTTCTGGTAATGTGCACTATACCATTCATTTGGGGGATTTCGGGAAGTCGCTTTCGGATTTCAGTGTGGTGAGGAACTACAAGTATGAATATACCGTTACTGTCAATGGGGTGGATGATATTGTCGCTGAGGCGAAGGCTGATGGAAGCACTATCATTGACAAGGATAATCCCGGGGCTGAGGGGGTGATCATCAGGACTGACAATGGTGAGGTTTTCGATGTGGACTGTCATTATGAGTCTCGTGTCTTTTCGTTTACGCAGGAGGAGATTCAGGGACTCAGGGATTTCGGATACATTGTGAAGTTCAAGACGGCTTTCGGGGAGACGGAGAGTCTTCTGGTTCGACCGGATGGCTTGTATGACCCTTCTGCGTATAAGGCTGCCGAGACTGATGCGGACAGGGAGGCGGCGAAGGTCGGGACTTTCGATGGTAATTTCAATGCTGTTCCGGTTGCCGGGAAGGAGGCTTATTTTGCTGATCCTCAGGGCGGAAAAACGGAGTATGACTATTATTGGGTGCATTTCGTGAAGAATACCGGCGCGACTTCAGGTGTCGGTCAGAAGACTTATTCGGCCCGTACCGTGGCGGATGTCTGCCGTTTTCCGGGCCTGCCCAATACGATGAATGTCTTCAGGATGTTTGTCGATCTTATGGCAAATGCGGACAATGATTCGTATTTCAATGCCAAGGTCAATGGTAAGCGCGGAGTCTATTATACGTGTTTCATTGATGAGAATTATTATAGTGACAGGGATTGGACTGAGTATGCGAACCGGACTGAGGAACGTGTTGTGTATCTGGCGAATACTTATGAGACGAGTCCTGACAAGATGAGTTCTTATGCGGAGGCCAAGTATGTGATTTCGCAGGAGTCTGTCTGGACGTTCTATAAGATGGATCCGTCGCTTGTGCCTTATGGGGTGGAGAGTGTTTCCGAGGAGGAGAAGGTAAAGGGATTTGCCTTGAAGTATTCCAGTTATTCTGGAACCGGTGAGACTTGGGATGGTCTTGCTACGACTAAGAAGAATGTTTCTGTTTTTTACCCGACATCCGGGGTGCAGAAGCGTAGTGACAATGCCCAGGATTTGTACACGGATGTTTTTATGGCCTGTATGAGCCGTAATCGTGATGAGGATGGCGACGGAACGATAGATGCTTCGGAAATCAAGTGGTATCTTGCTTCTGTAGGTCAGTATATCGGTCTTTGGAATGGTGAGGAGATTCTGCCTACGGCTACACGTTTGTTCAATCCGAATGACTGGGATGCGCTGAAAGTGGCTTTTAAGCAGGGTATTTATGATATGTATGGGACGAAGCTCACTGGTGATCAGGCTCTGAAGTATTGGCATTATTTCACTTCTTCTGATTTGGCTGTGCTCTGGGCTGAGGAGGGAGTTTCTACTTCTAGCAATAGTTACGTTTCTACATGGGGGCAGGCCTCCAAGGTCCGTTGTGTAAGGAATCTGCAGTCCAATGGTACTGGTGTGGGTGTTACGGCTGACAAATATTATGAGAAAAAGTCTGTGGCTGACGGGACTGAGATTACCATGCTTCTTGCGCCTGATGCTCTTCGTGGCTATCAATCGACTGCCATGAGTCCTTCTCTTGAGCGTGGTGAGAATACGACCAACAAGCTTTATGGGAAGTTTGTCGTGGCAACTGGCAATTTGTCCGGCACGTTTGCGCGTGGCTCGATTATCAATTCGGGCAACGATCAGCCGTTTATTTCTGCCACGGCTGATGTATGCAAGTCCGCCAAGGGAGGTGCCTGGCGTGTGCCTAACCAAAGGGAGTTGTCAATGATGACTTTGTTACTTCCAACTCCTTCTGGTTTTATCTGGAGCAATACTTTCTTTACTGGTTTATGTGCCGGCTATTATAAGGAGGATTATTCTCTTCAGGGTAAGGGTCAGGGCTTGGTATGGAATCATAACGGCCATCTTACTTTGGAAAGTTCCGGACCCGGCTATGTCCGCTGTGTCCGTGATGAGGAATAGGGGAGTTATTTCTGATTGTTTGAGTTAATATTACTTAATGTGGTTTTGAGGTTGCATATCTGAGTCTGGTGATGGCAGAAAAATGTCAAAAAAAGTTGTTCTGGACAATTCCCTGAGGGATAATGAGTTATTGTATATGCATGAAAAAACTTTGAAAAAATATTGAAAAAAGTGCAAGAAAAATTTGGAGTGTAAGAAAAAATGCCTACCTTTGTAATCCCAAACGAAAAGAACGGTACTTCACCGAACTTCAAGTAAGGAAAATACTTGGTGCCATAGCTCAGTTGGTAGAGCAAAGGACTGAAAATCCTTGTGTCCCTAGTTCGATTCTCGGTGGCACCACACGAAACCCTCGTAGATGCATTCTACGGGGGTTTAACTTTTTAATTTTACTGCAGCTGCGCTTCGTTCGGCCCCGGGTCAGGGAGGAACCCGTCTTTTTCCCATTTTCCGAACGCCACTGGAGTTAAGTAAGCATTAAAAAAAGTTGGTAAAGATTTGTGAAGAATTTTCGAGAATAGATTTCTTTTCGAAGAAGGAGTGTACTGGACGTACACGACTGATAAAAAAGGAATATAGACCGAAAAGACTCGCAAAGATTACCAAGTTATTTTTTAAGGATTACTAAGCGACTTATCAAGGTCATAGACTTCTGTCTGTCATCTTCCTCTGCATTCTGTCTCGCACTGCCGTACAAGAACAAGGCAGATGATAAGCTGACAGATGATGCACTTCTGTTTCGACCCTCTTGGCAGACGACAATTTAAGGTTTATCCCGCTAACTTGTTCGACATCAATATCATACAGAATTCGCATAGCTTGATCCACCTGTCAAGACCCCCTTTCAGACCCACCTCTTGGCATCCCACGATTTCCGTAAAAGCTTGACGTTCAGCATAAAACGCTAAACCACGTCTGTCAAGAGGGTCGAAGACCAGACAGTCTTAAAAGTCCTAGCAAGAGTGAAATTGTTCGTATCCCTATACACTGCCTAAAGCAAATTCTTGATTTTCACTTAGAAATGTTTGACCATTTAGACAGTCTCCCCCACAACGAAGGACACCAATGCCGCCAGTTTTTCATACTCTGTTACCAATCGCTCATCGGTCACACAGTTATCTGCATAAAACGCAATTTGTCCAGAAAACATAGCGTTTCCCGGACAAATAACTGAATGATATTCCTCTAAACAAGACTACTTTGAATCCGACTTTTCCTTTAGCCAGGATACCTCTTCTACTGAGAGCCCTGTCGCCTGTACGATAATCTCGCAAGAGACCCCGAGTCGTATAAGATTTATCGCGATTTTGTCCGGTCTAATCCAGAAATCTCCTTTTCTGTCAGACCTGTCAGTTCTGAAATTGTCTCAACATCAATCCCTTTCTCCAACATTCTTTTGGCAATGTCGAAACTCTTCTGTTTTGCGCCTTCCTCACGCCCTTCCTTTATGCCTTCTTCTTTACCTTCTTTGCGTCCTTCCTCTTTGCCCACTTTATGCCCTTCCTCACGCCCGGTCTCACGCGCGTACTCAATCTGATTGTATGTGTCCCG
>ENA-UERK01001305-UERK01001305.1-human-gut-metagenome-genome-assembly--contig:-NODE-1305-length-18772-cov-19.492003_pt1 | contig 18772 bp, 15 predicted proteins | sample MGYA00242957_ERZ507957 | MGnify/ENA primary metagenome ERZ507957 (study PRJEB26167, sample SAMN06115538) | human gut metagenome | host: Homo sapiens | place: China:Heilongjiang | collected 2015-11-06... | reverse complement strand
AACGAGTTATTCGACATTTCGGAACTGAATGACCTTTTAGACGCAAGTGCGATTTTTACGCAAATAGAAGAAAAATACTACTACCTTTTCTCTAAAAGCGGGTTTACGAAAGCCGTAAAAGACCTCGCCCCGCAGTACAATCTTAAATTAGTTACCATAGACGATTTATTTGATTAATCCCGCTTGCACTTACCAAGAACTGCAATGTTTCGGATCATTTTCCCGAAGTCAGGAATATGCTCTGAATAATTACGCTCATTAAAGCCTTAAGTCTGCCGAATTTTTTATGATAATTTAAAATCAACTTTATAATTTCGTAACCTTTATTTCTGCCGCCCGATGCGTTTTAGCGCGCCGAGCGGCTTTTTATTGCTACCACCAGTCTTCGTCGTTCCGGTTGTTTTGGAATTCTTTTCTGACGCGCTTTTCGATTTTTCGGCGTTCGTGCTTCGTATGCAGGTTTTTACATACGCTCGCTATGCCCTTGAACGGCAACGAAATCACAAATACAACTCCGTTTACTACCATCGGCAACAATGGCGCAAGAATTATCAACGCAATTAAACCTAAAATCACATACAAAAGTTTTTTACCGTCCGCCGATACACAACCGCTTCCGCCGATGCCGCCCGGCTCGTTGGAAGGCTCGCGTCCGCCCGTCTGTTTATTATCTATCACGCCTAAATTGTAAGTTATTCCGTCCGTAATGAATTTCAGACGCAATATCGTTACGTCGCCCACAAGCGTGGAATTTGCCGTCGTCGAGCCCGTCGTGCCGCCGCTTTGTACTATGTAGTCCGTTTCAGTAAATCTGAGTACCCACTTTTTCCCTTTCAGCTCGTTTAAGGTTTCGTCCGTCAGCGTTACCGCCGATTGATCGCCGCCACGGCTTTTGAAGATCTTCGTTTTATCTTCGTTCCCCGTAAATTTCTCTACGCTTTCGATACGATCCCACTTGTACGTTCCCGCAAATAATCCGTCGCCCGTATGCTCCGCTTTGTCCGTGTATTTCAGATACGCGTATTTGTCCTCTTTCTCGCCGAACGTTTCTTTTTCGCCTACGAAATTGATAAACGACCAACGATATTTTTGCGTTGTGTAGTACACGTCCGCTTCCAAAAGACTATCTATCCGCTTATCCGTATTAAACGCCACGAAATGACTGTCGCACGCGCTCGCGTACAGATTGAACCCGTTTTCATACCGCACAAACCCCACGAATTTGTCCGTGATTTCTATCGTTTCTATATCCACGCAACTCACATATTCTTTGCCGTTGATTTTGCCGAACGTGTATTGTTTATTCACCGCAAAATTCACTTCCGTTACCGTGTTTCCGCCGCTCGCGGGTGTATCTACGCTTTCATCGAACGGGCGGTAAATCGAGCTGATCACGTAATACCTTGTCGGATCGGTTTTCACCGTGAAATTCAGCACTTTATACTTATACAGCGTGCCGCTCTTATCTATTTTTTGCAATCGGTATGTTAAAAAGCTGATTTCGTCGTTAATCGTAGTAGAAAGATTCATACTCGAAGCCGTAAAATTCTTCGTTTCGCCGCTCGGCTGATACACGTATAAGAACAACTCTTTTTCCGTGCTTTCCGCCACCTGTATCAACTGCAACGAAGAATCGTTTTCGATCAGCGGATAATTTTCCACCTGAAACGATTTATCTTTCTGTAAATCCTGCAATACCCCGGAATACCCTTCCGCTTTCGCCCCGAGATTGCTAATCTGTACCATTGAAAAAATGGTACAGACCGCAACCGCGAAAGCGAAAATCATTGTTAAAATCTTCACTCTCGCCTTCCTCATTTAAAACACTATCGCCTCCTTGTCTAATCTGACGCCCGTTACTTTACTGCTTAAAGTAAAATAGATTGTTACGCTTGACTTTTCGTTGTACGAACTCACCACCAGCGCGAACATATCGTTATACGCCTTTTCTTCGATATGCGCCGTATCCAGCCCCGGATAAATCGCCTGCAACACGCCCGTAAGGTTTTCCCCTTTCGGCGTTACTTTGAACGAACTTTCCGATTTTTCTATCTCAAACCCGTCCGTTAAATCCGTTTCGGCTTGAAATTGTCTATTCTCGCCGTTCACCGAAAACGAAAAGTCTTTGCTTTTATCTGCGGCGTTAGGCACAATCTTCACGTTATAGCCTTTATTCTCGTCCGTTGCGAACGAAAACGTGTATTTCACTCCCACCTGCATAGGCTTTGAACGCGTGATTTCGTACCCGCCCGAATTCGACATGATTTCTTTATCTTCCACCTTCAAATAGAACGTTTTGAAATCGTCCGTAAATCCGTTCGTGAACCGCGCCGCCACGCCGACGAGTACTATCAATACAAGCAATGCGCCGATGTATGCAAGCCAACCCGCGCTTTTTCGTTTTACCACATTCTTTCACCTCCCGCTAAAATTCCATTTCGTTTTGGCTCATATTCACGCCCGTTACCACGCCCGGATCGTACACGACTTTTATCGTTTTACTGCACCCCGAATTCCTCTCGGTGAGCGTTACGTTGAAATAACACTCCGTAACGTACGAGCGGAATTTCCCTTCATAGAAAATCGTTCTCCCGCCGTCCATTCGCCCCGTACCGCGATAAAAATCTTCCACCGCCGACAGCGTTTTTATCGTCAGTTTCCCATTTGCAAAGCTTGCCGAGATCAATGCGTCTTTCAATGAATCGTACTCTACGGTTTCGTCGCTCGTATCGTACCATTTGTCTTTGTTCTGCGCCTGGAAATGCTCCATGTACCCAAGCACCACCTGTCCTACGCCCGTTACGCTCACCGCGATATCGTTGAACTTCTCGCCCACCGCGCCGAACGGATTGCTCATTTCTACCGCGTATTCGTACGTATTCCCGATGCCGAACCGGTACGCGCCTTCCGTTTCTTGTGTACTCCCCGTAAGCGTTATCTCGGTAGGTTGCCCCGCGTATGTTACTATGCAGGTAGCCACATATTTGCCTTGACGGGTTACGCATACCACTACGATTTCGCCCGAGAACGGCTGTTTGCACGTTACCGTTGCCGAAAGCGAGCCGTCTGAATCGGGCGTTACCGTGAGATAATCCGTAACTGCCCCGTTTTGCTTTTCGCCCCATTCCACCGACCAGTCTACCGACGCGTTCTTTGCCGTACTCGGCTCGATGATCGCTTGTATTTTCTTGCTTACCGTCTTTTGTTCGCCTGCGCTTTCCGAAAGCAACGAAACCGTTGCGCAGTCCATAGATAACTTCGCTATTTTTACAGGCTTCGCCTGCCCCGTTTGGCTTTGTTCCTGCGTTACGGGTATAGGCGCAACGGAACTTTTACCGAAACCCGATAAACAAAACGTGCCGACCATACCCGCGATGAATGCGCTTAGAAGTAGTGTTTTGGCTTTATATTTTTTCATTTCGTTTTACCTCCCCTTCGTATCAATAAAAATGCGTGCCGTTTGAAGAAATCGATGCGTAAAGCGTAATATCGCCTACCCAATCCGCGGGGATCGTGCCGTCAAACGGTATGGTCGCGTCCCAATCCAAATACCAGCCTTTGAACGTGTACGTTACTTTGCCGGTGCCGTTGCCGTTATGATATTCCCCGTTTTCGCCGCTGCAAGAAAAACTTGATTTTAGCGAACTGATTGTCGCGCCCGTGCCGTATGTATACGTTTCGGGATAGCTCCCCCCGTCCTGCTTGCTCAGTCCGCATTCCGAGCCTTTTTCGAACAGCGTGGTTGTCCACTTATACCCCGCCGCGCGGTACGTGATTTTATATGTTTTGACTTTCATTTCTTCCCCGAACGTCAGCTCGGCATTATTAAGCGCAATGCTTTCCGGCTTGATCTGTCCTTGCGTGGCTTTCGTGTCCAGCGTAAACGCACAATTTGTAAGCGCGTTGCCGTCTGAATCGTTTAATACTACGTTTACCGCACCCGAACTGTAATTGTAAATCGCATTGATCGCTTGATTGTAGTCCGCCGCGCTCGTCAGCTTGTCCGCATACGTTTTGTTGAATAAATCGCTCATTACAAACCCGTTCTGCGTTGCCGTAACATCCGGAGTTTTCGCCGCACTACCGCCGATTTTTTCAAGCGCGCTTAATAGCGTAGGCTTATACGTTACTTTCATTTCGCTCGGCGCGGCGATCTCGCTATCTTGCAATTCTATCGTGTATGGCGCGCTTTTATTGTAGGCATAATGGATTGTAATCGGCGTAGCGCTTGCAAAATCCGCGTACAACGTTCCCGTCTTTTTCGCGTTGTTCACGCTCGGCGTTTTCCCTTCCTGCGCTACCGACAATTCGTATGATACGAGCTGCTGTTTGTAATCTATCGTGCAACTCGCCGTCGCTTCCGCGTTCTCCCGCGACGTTACCGTTAGTATCACCTGCTCGCCGAACGCCTGATAACACGTTACCGACGCCATCAACGAGCCGTCTGCGGCGGGCGTTACGCCTATATACTCGCTCAACGTTTTCCCGCTCGCCCATTCCGATTCGGGATTTTTAAACGCCGCCGACCAGTCTACTTTTTTATTCGCCGCATTGTTCGGCGTGATCGTCGCGATGATATTCGCCGTTACGGCGCTATTCACTTCGTTGCCCGATTCGTCTGCATACGTTGCCGCCGTAAACGACATCTTCGCGGGCATGGCATAATACTTGCCGCCGCTTATATCGTTTCCTTTTTCGTCCGTTACGTTCGGAATCGGTTTCGGCGGATTTTCGTTCATGCTTGACGTATATCCGTTAACCATAGGCGGGTTCTTCGCGGTTTTCGCTATGATCAACCCCGCGCCTGCCGCCCCGCCATACATACCGCCGCAGTTATACTTGCCAGAATTGTTGCTTTTTTCGTTGTTTTCATTGTCGTTTCTCTCCTTTAAAATTTTATGGTTTTCGTCCGCGCCGATTTTTTCTCGGCGCGGACTGTGTTTTCGATAAATCTTCTGCCTTTATCTCAGAAGCATTTTCAGAAAAATTTTATCCGAGGCTCTTGCGGGTTTCACGGGACACTCGTATTCCGTGCCATCCTCGTCGTAAGACACCACCTTGTATGTATTGCCGGAAATGATGTCGCCGTTATCTGCTTTCAACTCGAACGGCGTTACGGCAAGTTCCGCCTCTTTTTCGCCGTTAAACACGATTTCAAGAAGCTTGTACCCGCCGAAATCGGGCGGTTTTACCGCCGCCACTACGTCAAGCCCGCGCACGTTGCCCTTGATAAAATAACAGTCGAACTGTTTGCCGTTCTTCTCGTAAAAGCCTTTTTCCACCATAATTTTTTTCGTCTGATTTTCCATTTTTTACCTCGTTATTTAGATTTTTTCTGCGAAATTTCCTTCGCTTCCTGTTTCGTTTTGCCTTCCGCCAGCGCTTTCTTATACTTGTAAATACCGGCGTGGTCCGATTGCGCTTGCAAGTAGCCCGAACGCATCCCCGCTTCGTAATCCGTTAATTCTTTCCCTTCTTTCGGTCCGTAGGTATGCACTTTCGCCTTACGATCTTCCGCATAACCTTTTGCTCGCTTGCTCGGCACCGACCATCTGCGGATATTGTATTTATCCGCATTTTGCGACGACTGCTTTGCCGCCTGTTTCGCTTCGTTTTTTGCCATTTCTGTTCTCCTTATAAAATTTTTTGCCCGTATCGCCGTTAGCGAAGCGGTTTTTGTAGCGGGGTGCGCTTACGCCGATTCTTTCCGAATGCTTCGCGTCCCGCCTGTTCAGTTGTAATTTTTTATCTGCAATAGCCGAATTGTCTTTGGAACATCACGTTCCTTTGCGGCGATTGCCACGAAAAAGCGACGTCTTTCTTTTTCCCGCAATCTGCCCGCCTGTTTCATTCAGCCGTTACATTCGTTTTAACTCCCTACCACCCACCCGATCCTTTTTTAATCAATCGTTCTCCGAAGGTTCTTGTTCAGACAATTTTTTCTGAAAAAACACAAATAGTCCTTTCACAAATTTACGAATATATTCTGGAGAATATCCGAGTTCCTGCGACACTGCCTCCTGCGTTTTATTCTGCACGTATAAACAGCCGTATAAATCGTACAATCTTGCCGGAGCACTTCGGATGGCGTTATTGTATTTTTGCGCCAGTTTCCAAAGTCCGGTTTGTCCGATCTGACGAAACAATTCATCCATGTTGTCTTTCCGCAAAAAATAATATCGAACCTCTTTCAGTTCTCTTTTTATCTGTTCTGTATTTATCATCTGCTCTTTCTCCTTATATTTGATTTGTGCAACCCTTGCTTTGGAAGCCGAAAATATTCGATAGATTTTCAAGCCCCTCACTTAACCAACTACATGAAATTTCAAAACGTGGCGGTCTGACACAAAAATTTTTATTATTTTTCCAAAAAAATTTTTAATGTTTTCTTTATTCTGGTTAATGCATGCCTTACAGAACTCGCATCGATTCCATACAGCCGAGCCACTTCTTCCCGCGTTTTTCCTTTAAAATAAATCAACGCAACAAATTCCCGTTGACGTTTTGTTAATCTTGCAATCGCCGCATACAACTTTTGATATTCTTCACTTTCGGTTTCTTTTTCTATGTATCGATTTTCCAAATCCTGTGCACGATCTTCGATGTATACGCCGTTTTCAACCATCTTATCCAGCGACAAATTATTTCCGAGAGCATTATTTCCCGCAAGATAATACGCACATGCCTCGCAACGATTGTTACAGCGACAGTAATGTCCGCCGTTTTCGCTGAGTACTCTGCATTTCCATTGTCTGCGTTTCCTTTGGTGCTCCGCTTTTATCGGGCGCATATACGCACGATACACTTCTTCCGACACTTCGATTGTTTCGTTGCCGATCGTAAGATAATACTTTTTGTTTTCCTGCATAAATTAACTCCTTCGCCGTTTTCACTTTCAGGCAAAGGAGTCAATCCATCGTTTCGCTATCAAGCCATACTTATCTCGTTTTTATGCCGTTTTTGCTTTTAAAGGCAATAAGAAACCATGGCTACTTTCCGTCGAATTTTATGCCGACCTTATGTATCCTTTGCCCTTATTGCAAATCAGGCTTTAAATTTTTTCGATTAAATTTTTTTAATAAAAAAATCACCGACAACCGAAAAATTCTCTACGAATTTTTACGGTTATCGATGACCTTACAGATAGAATTTGTTTGTTCGCGTCAGACGATCTTACTTGCCGTATTCTGAAAGGTTTTACTCAGGCTCTGTCTCAGCCGGACCTTTCTATCCCGACAAACGATTCTTATTCAGTTACTTTTCTTTATCTGGGACGTCGAACGTCCTTGATATAATGATACTTGGTAAAAATTTGTTTCACCATTTTTGTCCCGCAGCACGGACATCGGTATCTGTATAATCCGTCCCCGATACGACTCGGAACAACCTGTTTCCCGCATTCTTCACACATTTCGATTATCATTTGTCTTTCCTCCGTTTATTTTTTTCGGCTGTATGAAAAAATTTTTCTGTTACCAGTCTATTCCTCCGCTTTGTAAATTTACTGCTTTTTTAACAAAAAATCAGCATTTTTTATTAAATTTTTTCCACTTGCCACAAAAAGCGAACATTTGTTCGTTTTTTGTAAGACGATTATACCACCTTAAAAATTTATTGTCAAGCGTTCGACGCCGATTTTTCGTGTGTCGGAAAAAATTTTTTATCGCCACCTTTTTTGCCTTTCGGCTTTTTTATGGGTATCGGATTTTTTCTGGCCGTCAAGGCAAGAAAATATTGCTTATATATTTCAAAATAACTATTTCTATGCAATTTTTTCTTGTTTTTATACCGATTATAAAATCGATTTTTGGGTACCCTTGACTGCGGCGAAAAAATCCGATGAGGTCGGGGGCGCCGAAAGGCAAAAAAATTCAAAAGGAGATTCCGCTATGAGTCGATTGTTTCATTTTGTTCCGTTTTGTTGGGAAAAGTTGCGAAACTTCCCCGCGCCGTTGGGAAACTTGCTCGTTTTTACTCTATTATTTCATTTAATTACGTGATATAATCTCTTTCGCAACCCGAAAAATCATCTGTCTCGTACATTATTTCTATGAATTTAGCAAAAATGAGAACTATCAATGAATCCGTAGCTTTAATCAAAGCAGCAGATCCCGATTCTACAATCACTTACAATTTTATCCGAAAACTCGTCTCGGAAAATAAAATCAGATACTTTATGTCCGGGAAAAAAGTTATCCTTAACTTTGACGATCTGCTTCGGATTATAGAAAACACCTCAGGAGATTAAATTATGCCAACCATCAGAACAAGAGAAACTAAACAAGGCACCGTATACACTATTCAGGTCAAAGTCAAAAATCCCGTAACAGGAGCCACCGTTATAAAAACCACAACATGGAAACCGGAAAATGGGTTAACACATAAAAAAGCGCAGACGGAATGCGAAAAATTCGCCGAATTGTATGAACAAAGCATTAAAAAACTCTACTCTTCCGCTTGCACAGATACACTCGATCGAAAAATTACATTCGCCGCCTTTGCTCAAAAATGGCTTGAACGCGTTCAAAAAGATTTTTCCGTGCACTACTACGAAATGAGCATCGAATCTGTCAAGTGGATCAATCGTTACCTCGGCGGATTCAAACTTGTAGAAATTACGCCGTATATCATTCAATCTTTTTACGATAAACTCGACGAGGAAACTTATACCGTTACTCATATTACTCCTAAACTCAACGCATTACGCGAAGTAATGGACGAAAAGCATATTTCTTATTCCGTTTTAAGGCATAAATTCACTTTGAATCCGGCAACGCTGGCAAAACTTTTCGGCGGGGCTTCTGTCGGTATAGAATGCGCGACTTCCGTCGCAAAAATTCTTAACGTTAAAGTCGAATTGATTTTCAATGTCAGCAGCGAACAACGACTATATTCCTCTAATACCATAGCGAGAATCAAACGCGCTACTCGCTGCATCTTCGCTCTTGCCAAACGACAACGCCTTATCGACGATAATTTCGCTTCCGCCGATTACGTTACTTATTCCAAGAAGATAAAACGTAATATCAATTTTCTTGACGACAAACAAGCCAGGGAATTATGTTCCGCCACACTCGCTTACCCGGATATACGCGTCAAAACATGCATTTTGCTTCTCTTGCTTACAGGTATGCGCCGGGGCGAAGCCGCCGGGCTTGAATGGAAAGATATTGATTTTGAAAATCATATTATTTCAATCCGCCGCACAAGCAATTACAGCAAAACTTTAGGTATTTTCACAAAAGAGCCGAAAACGGAAGGCTCTATCCGACAGATTTCTGTTCCTCAATTATTACTCGACACCTTAAAGAAATACCGTTTGTACTATAACGATCTCGCAGATAAATGGGGCGCCAAGTGGGTACATTCGGACCGCCTCTTTGTTCGGGAACACGGCGAACCGATGAGCCCGGATACAATCAATTTTTGGTTTAAAAAACTGTTAAACAGCACCGATTTGCCACACGTTACGGTGCATAGTCTCAGGCATACAAACATTACGTTGCAAATTGCAGCCGGCGTTCCGCTTGTTACCGTCGCCGCTCGCGCAGGACACTCCAGAACCAGCACCACCACCGATATTTACAGCCACTTTATTAAATCGCAAGATACCGTCGCCGTTCAGGCTCTCGATAATATTTTCAACTCTACCGACAAAGGAGAATAAATTTATGTATGTTCCGATTTTAAGAAAATTAAACGACGCCGTTCGGCAAATCAAATCCGCCGATCCCGATTCTGTTATCTCCCGCTATTTCATTGAATGTCTGATCGATAAAAAAGTCTTACATCCCATAATGTACGGAGATTCATGGATGATCAATCTCGACGAATTATTCTTTTATTTGCAAGGCATCGCACCGCCTTCTCTTACCGCGCATCAACAACAAAGCATATTTTCCGCTACAAGTCGAATCGCTACTTCCGGGGATATCTGGCGTGCTTTTCTCGCTCAGGATCAAGATACGCCTATACGAAAATTGAATATACGTTATTTCATCGCGAACAACAACCTTCCGTATTTTATTTCACCGGATAAAAAATGGCAAATCGATTACCCCGCCTTTTTACAACAACTAAATCCGCGCAATATTTGCAAACACTCATCTCTTCCACGAATCCGAAACCACGATTATATCGTCGATAATTTTGCAAAAACGCACCCTCAGTTATGTGTTACAAGAGATATGGTAGAATTTGCCATTCTTTCGGATAAAGTTTTCAAAACAAACCACGGTCGGCGTTGGCTTATTAACTATGATCAATTAGAACGACAAATTCTCGCCGATTTAAGCTCCGATTGAGTTTCCCCCCTCCGAAAAATTTTTTGCCTTTTCGGTTGGTTTTGTGTAGCACAGTGAAAAACGAAAGTCAACGGCAAAAATTATTGCTGAAAATTTGTATATAATTTGAGAGTCGAAATTGATTTGCTTCAATTTCGGCTTTTTTTTATTTCTCCCTTTTTTTAAGTTTGCTTAACTTGTATGCAATAATTTCTTGCTTCTTCGTTGACTTTCGCGCTTCCCCCATTTGTATTATCTCGGATTCTCAGTTTTCTCCGTGCTGTTTTTTTGTTGCCGAAAAGGCAAAAAAAATTATTTTCGGAGGTATATTCCAAATGAAAAAAGTAGTTTTCTCAATTCAAAATGTAAAAGATAAAAATGGACCTACTTTTTTTGAATAATTTTTATTTGCTTTTCATTACTCTTTATGATAATAAATTTACTTTGTACACTATATCGATATTCCGTGGTTTACCCGTGGCATTCGGATGACCGCCGACTACGATTTTATCGATAAGTTCAAGGCACATTTCCCTTGTAAGCTCCGGCGCATCTATATACCTTTTCAGATTCGAGATAAATTCGTCCGCGTTGATTTTTTCTTCTTTTGCCGCATTCAGTTTCGATTCGATTGCGGCAATTTCTTTTTTCAGCTCGCTTTCCTCTTCGGTATACTTTTCGATGAATTTCAAACAAATTTCTTCCGGTAGTTTTCCCTTCACTCTGTCCTCATACGCCGTTTCGATCAAGCGTTTGATTTCCGTAAGTCTCGCCGTTTTCGTTCGCAGACTACGCCGCGCCGATTTATTTTCTTCTTCTCGCATTAACAAATTTCGTTCCTCGAATTGCTTCCTGATATTTGCTTCATTGATCGTTACCGTTTTTGCCTTGTCCTTAATGTCGGCAATCACAATTTCTTCCAACGCTTTCGCCGCTATATGATGCGAAAAACAATACGATTTTCCGAATCTGACGTGATTACCGCAATTAAATCTGAACCATAACCAATCGCCTCTGCGCATATCGCCTAATTTCATTTTGCCTCCGCAGTCCGCACAATACAGAAATCCCGACAACGGATGTGTATAGCCGTGATTCGTGCGTTTTCCGCGGCTTACGGATTTCTCCACTTCACGCACCTTGTCCCATAATTCTTGCGTTATTATCGCCTCGTGAGTGTTTTTTACAACTACCCACTCGCTTTCGTCCCGGACTCGCTGCTTATGGTTTTTATATGATACCGTAGTTAACCGTTGTTGCACCATATTTCCTAAGTACGTCGGATTTTTCAAAATTCTGTTCACACAACTGAACGACCAAATACCGATTTCATACTTTTTTCGGTTTATACCATATTTTTCCGAACAATATTTGCTTGGCGTCGGTATTTTTTCTTCATTCAACACATCGGCAATCGAGTGCGGAGATAAGCCGCGCGATCGCATTTCAAAGATACGTTTCACTATCGGCGCGACCTCTTCGTCTATCACTGGTGTTTTTTTATCATCCGTGCCTTTTACATATCCGTATGGTGCTTTGCTCGCGTGGTATTTGCCTTCTTTCGCGTTGGCTTTAAACACCGCGCGGATCTTCTTGCTCGTATTCGCCGCGTGCCATTCGTTAAATACGTTCATGATCGGCATCATCTCCATTCCGCCGCTTTCACGATTTGCCGTATCTACGTTATCCTGTATCGCGATGAATCGTATTCCGAACGCCGGGAACACATAATCGAGATACTGCCCCACTTCGATATAATTTCTACCGAACCGCGACAAATCTTTCACCACGATTGTATCGATGATTCCCGCTTTCGCGTCGTCTAACAGTCTCTGTACGCCCGGACGATTGAATGTTGTTCCGGATATGCCGTCATCAATATACTCATCGTAAATCCTGAATCTGTTTTCTTCGGCATACCTATGCAAAATCGCCCGCTGATTCTCTATGGATAGCGATTCTCCCGCCCGTTCGTCGTCGTGGCTTAACCTTAAATATAATCCTGCTATGTTTTTTTGTTCTTGCTTTGATTTCATTTGTTTTCTCCTCCCGAACCAAAGCGATTTTTCTTACCTTTGTTGTTTGTGTTTCCGAAATCGTCGTACGCGCGACGCAGCGCGATCTCGGTATACACGTCCGCGAGCGATCGTCCGTCCGTAAAATAACTTCTGATACGATACTCTTTACCTTGCACCCGCCGCCTCGTTCCGATTGACGGCTTTTCCATATAACTTATCTGTACGCTTCCCGCTTTTAACTTTTCTTGTTCAATCATCTCCTTTTCGTTTATTTTCAGCGGTTTTGCCTTTTTCGGATAGCAAGCCGAATGCGCCGAATACGCACAATTTACCGTAGAACTTGCCGAACAAGCTACCGCCGATTTTACCCCCTTTTCCGCTGAACGAATTTTCTCGCTCACGGATGCATTCACAAGGCCTTTTTGCCGTTTGCTTTTTTAAATCGTTTTTTACCGACCGATTTTCGGGGTTACTTTCAGTATAAAACCGACGATTCCCGATTGTCAAGTAAAATTTTTCATTATTTTTCGTTGTAGATAACATTTTTTATTCTCCTCAAATTTTCTTTTTTCCGCGCACGCTTTTTTACGAAAAAACGGCAAAAACGCTTTGTGTAACTATACGCAATTCCGCGTCATTTTATTTTGTTTAACTTTACGCGAAAATCGACCGATTTTTGATAAATGAGCGCAGAACGTACCCCTATATACAAGTCGTCGGCGCTGCGCGCCTCCGACGGGGTACGTTCTACGCACCCGACTTCACTCATTTACACACCGATTTTCGGCAATTTCACCTCTATCCGCGACTTCGCCGAAACCGCCCGCAAATCGCGTTGTTCGCCGCTAAACCGCTTGGCGAACCAACGCGATATTTTTTGCGGGCCGGCGTTTTTCGCCTGTGGTTTTCGCATATCATTCGGGCGGCTTTACGTTTCCTTGTATTTCCGCCAACGCTTCCTGCGGATTGTTTTCGTCTACCTTCACAATGATTCCCGTCTTATCTTCCGCGATCCGACACCCCGAAAACGCGATATATTGATTTTCCGTGTAATCCGATTCGCATATTAAATCTTCCTCGCTCATCCAGCCTTGAATGCTTTCCGGGCAGTTTCTCGAAGCCATCGCCTTGCCGCCTTTATTCAGATATTTCAACACGTAGTTGTACACTAAATGCTTGAACGGCATACATATTTCTTCCACGTCCGAACGCCCGAATTTTTCGTTGAATTCCGTATTTCCCGTTGTTTCCACCATTCGGTTCCAGCTTGTATTATAACTTTTCTCCCGCACGAGTTCGCCCGGCATCGTGCCGTCGGGTATATAAAACAGTCCGTGAAAATGCAATCGTTTTTCGCCGTTTATTCCTTCCCATACGCCGTAGTATTTCCAGCCATTCCGCCTTACTTTGTTTTTCAGGTATGCCCGCAATTTATTATAAAATCTTTCAGCCGTCAGTTTTTCATCCGAGTATGTGAATGTCACAAAATAATTAAAGCCGTTTAAGTTGCATTTTCTCATCGCCCGACGTATTCTGCTTTTTTCGTTCTGCCGTTTCCGTTCTGAATTCTGATCCACAAACGCCGTCGCGTATTTTCTGCCTGCGTGATAGGGCAACATTGCTTCTATCAATAATTCCCGACGTCTTTTCTTCGGCTCGTTTTGCCAGATTTCGTAAAACTTATCGAACACCGAACGCAACGGCATTTTTTCTTTTACTTTTGTTTCAGTCGGCAGTATGGCGATATTTTCGGTAGGCGGTTTTACGGCGTTTTTCTTTTCCATGGCGGTATTTTCTGCCGCTTGCTTCGCCTTTTCAAACGCCGATACGTCCGCTTCCACGATTTTATCGATATACGCACGGCGTTTCCGTTTGACATATCTTCGCGGCGGATCCGCCTGAAAAATATTATGACCGCCGTCGTTCGTCAGTTTGCCGTGCAATATGCGCCATTCTTGTTCTTCCTGTTTATTTTCCTGCATTTTTACCTCCGATCCTTTGATTTTTCGCTATTGTATCATTAAAATACGAACGGTTTTGTCGTATTTAAAAATTTTCTTTTAATTTTTCTCCCACTTATCCAACTACACGAGATTTCAATCTACAACCGTTTTCGCTAATTTTTTTTTGATTTGAAAATTTATGCAGCATTGACAACTCCTCACTTTTCAGAGAATTTCAGCCAAATAATAAAGTAATTTTGAAAACAATTTCACTCAAATTTCATAATCTGTAAAAAATGGCAATAAAAAAAGACGCACTATTCCATAACTTAAAAAGTTACTTCGTAGTGCGCCGCTGCTTGCCATTGTGCGACAAGAAATCTTTGTACTGGGTTCGTCACCGTTGCGGACACTTTCCTATCCGCACATTCTGATTAACGAATATTTTCTATGTAATTTTCTTTCACAAGCAGAAAAAATATCTACTTGTGCATTTTATATCTATATTCGCAAACAATCGACAACGATATTTATACAACCATTATGCAAAAAATTCAGAATATCTTTCAATCAATTTGCCTAACGTATTATAGCCAATTAAACCTTTTCCTATCGCGACCTTAAGATATTCGCCGCCAAACGCTTCAAATATTGTTTGGGGGACTGAATAAATTTGTACAAATTCTTCGTAAGTGAACAATCCATACTTGGCAATATCCGCAAGATATTTTTCTTGATTGATTTGCATTGTATTGCTATCCACTTCAAAAATATTAATAAGCCCTTCTGTTGCACCCGGCATAGACAACATACCATTTACATAGACGCAAAGGTGACCGTAAGTTACAAGGCTCCACGCGGTTGTGTATTCCTCTGTAATTGTTACATTCATAAGCTGAACTTTAGTCCAAACCATATTACCATTTGCATCCATCGTTTGCTTGTTAAACCAATGTCCCACGTATTGCGCCGCGTCCGCTCTTAAGAACACATACTTATTTAAATTAAAATCCCAAAATGCATGCTCATAGATAACTTTTACGGTCGTTCCGTCAGAAAACATCAAATTAATAATCTTGTATGTTGCCAATGCGTCATGTTCTATAAACAAAATAGGTGCGACATCAAATCTTCCCGTATACAAATTCCATACAAGCAACATTTCATCTCCTCTCAAAGATTCAATCGGAACTTGTCTGCCATCAGCAAGTGTAATCAATGTGCCTGCGGCTACACAATTATCATCACCACTATCGGCGTTTTTCTGAAAATACAATGTTACAGAACCATCGCTATATGCCGCTGATCCGGAATAATTTGAGGTATGTATTGTAATTTCACCTGTTATGTAACTTCTATGCAATTCAAATGTATAAGTAACATTTTCAGTCCTGTATGTCACTCCATTAATACTCCAACTGTCGAATGTATAACCACTCGGCGTATTGGCCGCTAACGTTATAGATTGTCCGCTGGTGATACTTATACTTCTCGAATCCAGATATCCATTTCCAATACTAACTACCGTAATACTATAATTTGCTTTTAAAAGTTCCCAATGCGCATACAATACACCATCTGAATATTGATTCCACGTTTGTCCTGTACTCTCTGGTTCGATATGGTAATAGTTGTTAAAAGTTTGTTTAAGCACACCTTTCACATAGCATTTCCCTTGTCCGTTAGGCTTTTCGTAATATCCCTTAAATTCGTAATGAGCTCTATAAGGTGCATAATCCAAATCCACTTTATCACCGTAATATAACTTAATTGCATTAGTCATATTATCATACAAAACCAATGTTATCGTATATTCTGTTTTTATCCACTTTGCATATAATGTTACAGAAGTTAATTTATCCCACTTCACATCGCTATTCATATTAGGTCCAATATAATATTGCTTATTGTTTTCATCATAATAGCCATCGAAAGTGTATCCTAATTTTGTTGGTGCCACCAATCCGCTTGTAGGCATCACCGAGCCATAAGTAACTTGTACGCTACTTGTGCCGCCGGTTCCTCCGTTTTTAGCAAAATTAACCGTGAATTTCAACCCTTCCCAATAAGCATATAAAGTTCTATCAGAGGCAATATCCCAATTTTTCGCGCTGCTCATATCGGCATTGTAATATTTAACACCTGTACCATTTTTACCCGTATAATAGCCTTTGAATATGTAGCCGACTCTAGTCGGTGCCGTTGCCGCCGGCATTGGTGCCATATACTCCGCTTTTACATTGTCTGCGCCGCCTTCTCCGCCGTCTTGATCCAAATCCACATAATACAATATTGAATTCCCCGATTCTTCCCCCTCATAATCGGCTAATAAAGTTAAATTATTCGTTTGCTTCCAAATAGTATCGGCTGTGTAGTAAACACCATTTTCATCTTTCCACCCTATAAATACCGGGCCGCTGACATTGGGCGTAGGCAATGTGCCTATAGGCAAATCATAGGTTGCAAGAATCGGAGCTATTCCTTCCGTTCCATATCCTACAAAATTAATATAACTTTGCCGCGCCGTCCAATCTGCCTCTACCGTGAAAGACGATGTACTGTCCCATAATCCTCCGTTTTCATATGTATTTCCATCGGAATCAATCCAATAATTAAATGTATAGCCTTCTTTAAACGGAACGTCTACCCCCGTTATATTAGCACCAAAATATGTATTAAGGGTTTTATACACTTTTCCGTCTACTTTAAATGTTACCTGAATCGGTATGGAAGCAATATCACTTGTATATCCAGAAAAATCTGCCATATATTCGCTTTGTTTACTATGTGGTACATATAAAACAAACTCATTGTTCGCAAATGCACCAGAGCCGATTTCGGGGATTATATACGAATAAAAATATATTTTCCGCAAATTTGCACAATTATTAAATGCCAAATCAGCAATTTTCGGCGTTCCATAAATCTCCAAATTCTGTATATTGGTATTATCGCTAAAAGCAGAAACTCCAATCTCTGTAACCGTTTTCGGAATCGTGATATTGGTTACAACAGCCCCAGAACCGATTATTTTTGTTTTTGCCTTATTATATAAAATATTCCCTTGCGAACTATAATTCGGATTGCTTGTACTAACGGATATAGTTAAGTTGCTGCATCCCGCAAATACCCCCTCTCCTATATATGCCGCCTTCGCCGGAATAGCGATATTATTCAATGATGAACAATTTGCAAACGCGCCCATTCCTATTGCAGTTACATTTTCCGGAATGGTTATATCGGTTAAGCTTGTACAACCCGTGAAAGCGTTAGTTCCTATTTCGGTTATCGTGCTTGGCAATGCGATGCTGGTAAGCTTCGATTGATTTGCAAATGCGGATTCTCCTATCAAAGTTACATTCGTAGCGGGTTGCTCAATTCCATCTTGCGGATAAATTCTCAAATCGTAAATTTTTGAAGGAAAGGTAATCACACGACTATCTTCTGCCGCATTTATAATTTTAATTCCGCTATCTTTGTATTCCCAATTAAATGGAGCATACCCATCAATTGTTAAATCGATTCTTGTATAAAAAGGAGTAACCAGACCGATTTCTTGCGCCCGAGCTAGTGTGTTAGTAAAAACACCCGCACTGCCATTATCGCCATAGCTCCAATCATATCTATCAATAATAGAAATATTAACTTTGCCATTTCCTGCATTTTTTTTGCTGTAATAGAATTTTCCTAAAGCATTGTAAGTATCGCCCTCGATGGTACTTTCAAAAAGGCCATTTAAACGACCGGGATTATCTTGTTTAAAGTCGTATGCCATTTCATTTGTATAAGCTAAATCATTTGCTATTTGTGGAGCTTGTGCGATCTGAGCGCCCAAAGCAGGCCAATAATCGATATCTATTGTACGATTAGATCTATTAAACATCATTAAATCGGACGCCAACGACCAACCACGCGCGCCAAAGCCAGCATTAATTGCTGAAACCTCTATATTGATATCGGTATACTCAATACAATTTCCACAAGGACTATTCAGTAAAATATTCGTTTTGGTACATTCACAATTAGGAGAAATCCCACACACATACGGAGACGGGGTTTCTGATGTCCTATCGGAAATATTATCATCAGATTGCATTTCTAAGTATAGCGTTACATCAACGATTGCTTGATCTATTACATCTAATTTTGCTTGAACGATTGCTTTTTCCTCTGCGGAACCAACATCAAGTTCATTCGCATAAGCCAATCGCTGATTTTGCAATACACCAACAATACTAAGCCCCTGCTCCTGCAATTCGTTTTCAATTGTAGAAACCAAATTTTTAGTATGTGAACTATCGTGAGTTCTTACATTTTCTGTAACCTCTTGCGCGCTAACAACAGTAAAAGGGGCATTGTTTTTTAGCAAAAGCAGATAGCCCATAAGCGTGCAACAACCAACCAAAAACAATAATGTTAATTTTTTTATAGCTCTTCTCATTTTTTTACTCCTTCTTAAATTAAAGTCCCGTAATGTAAACCGTAAGAATCAATGTATTCGGATGGAACATAAGAAAAGTTGTTCCCT
>ENA-UERK01001304-UERK01001304.1-human-gut-metagenome-genome-assembly--contig:-NODE-1304-length-18777-cov-6.463957_pt1 | contig 18777 bp, 16 predicted proteins | sample MGYA00242957_ERZ507957 | MGnify/ENA primary metagenome ERZ507957 (study PRJEB26167, sample SAMN06115538) | human gut metagenome | host: Homo sapiens | place: China:Heilongjiang | collected 2015-11-06... | reverse complement strand
CTGCCACACCATCCTCAATATCCTCAAACGCCTCAAAGCCAGCCTCACAAGCAGCAGCCGAAAGCAGTTCACGTGCTGTCTGAAGGAAATCCCCCTCACAGTCTATACTAAAGTTTGCTACATAATATTTCATGCTTTTATTTATTTTGTTTTCTTTATATTGATTCTCATTACAAAATTAACCAAAAAAAGCCAATCCTAAAGAACAACACATCAAAAAAACTAAAGTATTTTAATAAAATAATTTGCCAAATCAAAAAAATTATGTACCTTTGCACTCGCTTTTGGTTCCGTAGCTCAGTTGGATTAGAGCAACGCCCTTCTAAGGCGTGGGTCTTGGGTTCGAACCCCAACGAGGTCACTTTGTGGCTCCTGAGGAATCACGAAAGTATTATTACAAGAGAGTTCATTACATCGCGTAAAGAACTCTCTTTTTCGTTGTTTATCAACGACTTACGAAAGTAAGATAATTGTAAAGTATAGGTCGAAATGAGAGGACGCTAACAAGTTTCACTTGTGGCAAGATTGTGAAGTTTGAGGAAAACCGAACATAACCGAACATGACCAAACAGAAATGTCTTACACATTGTCTTACACGTTCACGCCAATGTCTTACACATGTAAGATGGGTATCGGAAAATGTCTTACACTTTATCAAAAGTACTCCTCATAGCTTAAATCCGTAATAAAGAACAGCATTTACGCCAAATCTTCCAATCTGCCACACTAATTCACAAAGTGTCCTATGAGACAGGTTAAGATTGACGTTCTTTTCGACAGAAGAAAATTGTACGAGAAGAAAGGTTTTGGTTACTTGGAAGTGCGCGTATATTTTGCACGCCGCGATGTCCGATATGTAACCGTAGGCACCTCTACTCCCGATAAATGGGAGGAAGATGCAAAATCTAAGGAAACATTGGAAATCATTTCGCAGTGCGAAAAGATTGTCAATGCAATGGAGGTGCTTGGAGAGCCACTCACCAAAGACACCTTCAACACTCATTACTTAGGTGATGATGAAGAAGCCTCTCCGCAAGAAGATGTTTACGACGCTTCAGACAAAGATTTCATTGCTTACTGTCAATCTGCATTGGAGGCAGAAAACATTGCTCCAGGTACGCGCAGACACAAACAGGTGGTAATTGATGCACTAATCCGTTTTGGTGAAATTAAGACCTATGCTGATTTGACAGCAAAGAAGTTAATGGCATTTGACAAATGGCTTCATAATGGAGTGCGTACAGATGTCACCATCTATGGCTATCACAAACGGCTAAAAAAATGGATTGGAGAATTGTCACGTGCAGAGGAAATAAAGAAAAACCCCTACAAACTTGTTAGCTTCAATCGTGGCAAGAGCAAAGAGCGCCAACCTCTGCTCGAACCCGAATTGAAGAAAATGCGCGACTATCCCTTTGATGGGAAGTTGGAACGGGTGCGCGACCTCTTCATCTTCTCCGCTTACACAGGTCTTGCATTCTGCGATGTGCAGAACTTTGACTATCAGTCTATGACAGTGAAGGAGGGTGATTTGGTTTTCATTGATGGAAACCGTATCAAGACCGATACGAAGTTCTTCACCCCTATCCTTGCCCCTGCCATGGAAGTGTTGAAGAAATATGACTTCAACTTGCCCAAGATTTCCAATCAAAAGGCAAATGATTACCTTCACTTGATACAAGCACAGCTTGGCATCAAGAAGAATCTGACCTTCCACGTTGCCCGCCACAGCTTTGCCACACTCGCCTTGGCGCATGATGTCCCTATCGAAAATGTAGCCCGAATGCTCGGACATGAGGACATTCGGACCACACAAATTTACGCAAAGGTTTTGCGTACCACCATCGAGCGCCATGCCACTGCACTCCAAGGCACCATCATCTAAGCTTTATTCATCTTCATCTAAAACACGATAAAACGTGCCTTTCAATAGCTGCGACATTCCACTCTCCTTGAATGTCGCAGTTATTTTTTCGCAAACATACTTGCCTCCCCTTATATAATATAAGGCACGTGGGTTGGGCAAAGTATCAGACAAAAACGAGAACTGATACTTTTTCTTGCCATCAATTTTGTACAACACTTCGCGTTTCTCCTCCCACATGCCCTCATTCAAGCGAAGTGAAAAAGGTGTGACGAATGCCTGGAACTCATCTGAGACTTCCACAAAATCCACCACAGGGTGCGGCATATACGGCTTGAAGTACTGCACCCCGTTCCAAAAGCCCATATATATATGGTCAAAGTAAGCGTCCGTGTTCTTGTTCTCCCCCTTGGCAATGGTACGGCTTGCCGCACCTTGCGCCAAATCACCTGCATCGTAGTCAATGGTGTTGGCTGACGTTGAACTGCCAAACACACGATCAGAACGACTACCACTTGAAGAACCGCTCCCATCTTCTGTCAGTGTCCAATTCTCACTGCTTCCCATCTCGCCACAATTCATGAAAAGCATATTGCCGTGACTGTCTCCCGTCCCCTCGATCCAAGCAGGTACAATTTTCAGTTCCAAGTCCTCTGCATTCTTGTCCGCAAAGCGTTCTCCATAGGCATTGACAGGGAGCAAACGATTATAATAGCGATACCACTTCGTTTTCGTCTTGTCTGAAAAGCCCGAAGTACTCTCCATCACAAACTCCGATTTGTAGCAGTACATGACAAAGAATGTGCGGTTTTCCTTGACATAAAACAATTTGTGTCCATCAGAGCCATATTTGTAGCCACGCACATACTGCGTGCTGCTGGCGTTCGGTCTTGTTTGCCTTGTGTACACCCCACTTATTTTAAGCGACTTTGCCGCCTCCAACAAATCTGCCATTTTATCATAAACCTTGGCATCCTTGCCATATTTGCGAATGTACCAATCACACGAATAGTATGCCCAAAGTAAACTGCCATTGTCCTCATATTTCACATTCACGCTACCCAAGTATTCCGACTTGTCCTCCTGCGTGACTTGGGTGGTATAACTGTCCACCACCTTGTCCAACAGAACCTCATCTGTTTCCGTGGCAATGGCATCAGAGAATTTGAAAGAAATCGTTTTCTGCTTGTGGTTGATGGTGAAATCCCCAAACAGGAACTTCTCCAACTCTTCAAAGAACTCCGTCAGCGTCCAATGTGGCAAAGCAAGTGCAAAGTTATAAGCGCCCCATGCCGCAGGCAAGGTGTTGCATATAAGGAGGTTAACAAAGACAGAATTTTCCAACGCCATGAAATTCCACTTATAACCCACCTGCTTGCATATTCTGTAAAGGATATACAGCAAGTAAGGCTGAAACGACAAAGCCTGTGCTCCCGTTTGCGCATTGGATTCATGCGGCCAAATAAATTCATTCTTGTCTGCACTCCACACCATTTCATTCTGAATGTTCCCCGAAGTGTTATTCACCCAGGGCAACGGGATCCAGAAATTATCAGGGTATGGGCGCATATCGTCCATGCAATGCCCTGCAACCGCCACGCGGCTTGTAGGATAACCCAAATCCAGCTCATTCAAATAAATATCGTCGAATGTCTCATCAAAGTTTTGCTCACTGCGTCCCTCCAAGAATTGCGTCTTGACTTCCACATCTGATATTTCCGTAATGGTGATGGTGCCACTCCGATAGAAGTCACGATCGCGAATTTCGCAATCGAACACCACCTTGTTCTTTGCCACATCTGCGCGGTGAATATGCCCAAAGATCGCTATATTTTGGGCACACCCTCGCAAAGGGAAAGTGATTGTCAGCGTATAGCTGTCACTTCCCGTAAACAATCTATTCTCGGCAATGAAGTCAAACGATGTGCCTTCCTTCAATACGGCTTGTTGGTTGTTGATGATGATTTCCATTTTTATTATCTTTGCAAAATGAAACGTGCCATAATTATAATACTTGTAAGTTTAATACTCTTTTTGGCAATTCTTGCCTTGGGATTCTTTTGGTCTCTTCCATTATCGCTTATATTTCTGTTTATTGGAAGTATTGCATTGTTTATTTCATGCGTATATGTAAAGGAAGAATCCACAAGAAGAGTTTTTGATGCTATTTCATGCAGTTTGCTTATCACATGGTGCTTGCTGCTGTTATTCTTTTTTGTTGCAATGTATATGATGATGGATCGCAAAAGTTATTGAGCATTCATTTTCTTCTGCTTTTCGGAGATTTATTTCTAATCAACGTATCGTATTCCTCTTGCGCCTGTTTGATGCCCGTGTCACCTGTGACTGTGTTCACTGTGACAAAAGGCTCATTCAGTCTTTGGCTTAGTCGGCTCATTGTTTCTTCGTACTTACTGAGTACAGCTGCACTCTGTGCCAAAGCTGCCGAAGCTACATTATCCGTGGGGGTCTGAATAATTACAGGTTGCGGTGAAGGCGAAGCCACCGCACCTGTTCCCACAATTGTTCGTGAAACATCATCGGCTCGCAAGGATCCGATGGTGTTCGTTCTTTGTGCATAGTCCAAAGCGTTAATCAAAGGTCTTGCCACAGGTGATGCGAGCAACTTTTGCGATGCCACCCATTCCCCGGCATGAACTACGCCTACTTCTTCATTTACTCTGCTTTGCGGAGTAAAACCACCTTGCGCATATCCTTGTGCCTCCGATGCTTGCTGTTGCTTCTTGATTGCGGCAATCTGTATCATGCCCGCAGCAATAGCCATAGCCGCTGCAATAGGTGCCATGATATAACCGACCACAGGAATAGCCGCTGCCGAACCATAAGCAGAGATCGCGTTTTGGGCTGTCTGCGCCACCGCTTGAATGACCTGCATGGCAAACAACTTTTTGTTCGCCTCGTTCTTCGCTTTGGCAAGGGCGGCTTGTTTCTCCTTTTCAAGCTTCGCCACCTTGTAGTTATTACCCTCTGCCGCAGAAATCTCCGCTGAATAGCGGGCATTGATGGCGGCAGTTTCCTTCTCGAGTTCCGCCTGGACGAGAGAAGAAACGCCACTGAATATCTCCCCCATACCACTCATGACAGTGGAGAATGATTGCGTAACGGCTTGCCCGGCATCGCTCTCCAACCAATTAGCCAATTTCTCATTGGCTTTTTCCATGCCGTTTTTTGTGACGCCAATACTATCAATGGCATACTTCTTACGCAAAGCTAACTTTGCTTTTTCAAAAGCTTCCTCAATGCGCAGTTTCTCTGCCGCATTGTCGCCAGCGGCCTTTACTTCAGCATGATATACCTGTTCCAAAGCAGCCATAGCACTATCGTATTGAGTCAAACGCTCATCCGCATTTGCCCCAAAATACTCCTCTTTGAGCTGTTGTTTTACTTGTTGCTGTTGTTGGATAATCTTCTGCTGATTGGCAAATACCTTGTTCTGATATTCCTTTTCAGCTGCAAGCCTTTCTTTAGTGCCTTTCTTATAAAGTTGGACTATTTTGCGAAGATGTTCCAGTTCAGCCAACTCCACCGCATCTTCGTAGGTTTTGGTGTCAGAAAGTCCGTCAATGTAGCGTTGCTTCAACGTAGCGAGTTGCACATTATACGCTTTATCTTCCGCCTCTCTACTCGCATTTGTAGCATTCTCTTCCTGTTTTTTTAATGCCTCCTGGTATTGCGCTTGCGCCTCCAAGAGGTCCTTAGCAGAAACGTCAGAACGATTCATCTTCTTTTTCCAATACTCCACATTTATTTCGTCCATGCGTGCGGTATATTGCTCATAATCCTTCTCACCCTTTGCATAAGCAATGCGGTTGAGTGCTTCCTCTTTCGCTTTCCAATCATCGGGAGAGTTCTTGCGGTCAGTCTGCTTTTTCTTTGCTTCCGCCAAACTTGCTTCCGCTTCGGCTTTTTCTTCCGCGGTGATTTTCTTGTTTTTGAGAATACGAGCATAGTATTCTTGCTCAATCTCCTCCATACGAGAGACATAAGCTTCATAGTCCTTCTCACCCTCCATGTAGGCTTTCTTGTTGAGCGCATTCTGTTCTTTCTGCCAATCTTGTTCCGCCTTGAACTTGTCCGACTTTTTATTCTTCTTATCATCGTCCACCACAGGCACACCGCCACCACCTCCACCAGTGTTCGTGATGACAGGTTTTTTATTGATTTCTGCGGCAGCTTGCTTGCCAAGATCGTTGCCATAAACATCAAAGATAGCATGCTCCTTTTGGTTCTGCTCATCAATTTTCCTTTGAATACTTGCCTTGTTGTTTTTCAGATGTGCCGTATAAGTAGCCGCTCCCGTGTCCATGGCACGCCCTTCACGTCCACCCACAAAATTTGATGAAGCATTGATTTGCTTGTCCTTCTCAATCGCATCATCAGCCTCTTTCAATTCCATTGCAAGTTTCGCCTTCTCCTTGCCAATCTCTTTGAGCAAGTCTTTGGCACCTTCCAACTCATATTTCTTGGCAAGAGAGTTCAGATAGTCGTCCAAGGCTTTCTTGTTCTCCATGTATTTCCCCGTGGTCGCGTCCAACTGCGCATTGTAGTTCGGGATAATTTTGTTCAGCGCATTGACCGCCTTTTGGCGATCGTCAAGCGACAGCTTCTCATCCTTAGCCACCTTAATCAAGGCTTCAATCTTGTTTTTCTCCTCCACAATGCCCTCCTGACCTTTCTGTCTGACTTCAGCAAGCGTTTTCTCTGATGCACTCATCTCGTTCATCTTTGAAAGGGTCTTGTAAATGCCATATCCCAAAGCCACAGCAGCAGCGAGCAAAATGCCCCAACCACTTGCCAATGAAAGTCCCTTTCGCTTCAAGTCCACCATGAGCGAGGACTGACGCGCCCAATTACCTTGCAATTTGGCAAGCACAAGGTTAAAAGCAATATGCCCAGCTTGCAGTGTGTTCACTACTGCATGGTACGCGATAGCCGTACCCTTACACACGGCATGCCATGCAGCTTGTGTTTTAAGCGCGATGGCATTCGCCTTCACTGCGATGGTGTAAGCTACCACCATTGAAGTCAGTACGATAATGGCTTCCTTGTTTCTTGCAAGGAAGTCTATTGTCGTACTCATAGCCTTCAGTGTGAGGGTCGTAGTGCTGATAACGTGCTTCATGACGGGCATCAGTTTCTCTCCCAATTCGATAGCCAACTCCGTGACGCGCTTTCTTGCCTTGTCCAGCTCCGCCTCGACAGTCGAGTTTTGCACATTAAACTCATTCGTCACCGATGTGGCATCTTCAAACGATTGTGTCGCTTGTTCCTGTTGCCACTTCACCATTTCCACATTGCCGGCTAAAGTCGCCAAGACTTGTGAAGCACGGGCACCATTCTCACCCATGTTTTTGAAAACAGGAGCGAGAACGTCCATGTTGCCCAACTCCTTCAACTTTTGAAGGAGCATAAGCAGTCCCTCGTTGGTGCTGCGTTTCAATGCCTTGTTGAGTTCGTCCAAATCCATGCCCGTAGCTTTTGCAATCTTGCTTGGCTCCTTGAACAAGTTCATGATGAGTTGCGAGAGTGCCGTTGCCGACATCTCGCACGCTTGACCTTGGCTATCCAATACCGCAGCAAAAGCCATAATTTGCGGAATGGTCATACCAGCTTGCGCCCCCACGCCAGCCATGCGCTTGCCAAACTCCGCGAGGTAGCCAGCACTTGCCGTACAATTTTGAGAGAGGTCGTTGATTACAGAACCAACCGCTAACAAACTGCGCTCCGTTCCCAAGCGTGCTTCATCACCAAATATGTTGGTGAGTTTGGAAAGCGTCAAGGTCGCCCCATCTCCCAACTCGTCCAATGCCACATTGATTTGGTCAGCAGCTTTGACAAAGCCCAAGACATCTTCTTTAGAAGACTTTCCGAGTCGCCCCGCTTCCTCTGCGAGTTTGTTCAAGTCTTCACGGCTTGTACGGGTGTCCATTTTCTTAAAGTCCTCATTCAGTTCCTTCACTTCGTCATCAGCCAACCCCGTGAACTTGCGTACATTCGCCATTTCCGCGTCCATTTCTGCAAAAGCATTCACCGCCTTGCGTCCTGCCAAGACAAGTCCCGTGCCGACAGCTGCCGCCCCTGCAATGATGTTGCCCCACTTGTCCACAAAGCCATTGATGCGGTCCACAAGTCCCACATTTTCCTTTTCGGTTTCCCTTAGCTCCTCATTGACATTCGCAATTTCAGCCTTTACACGCTTGATACTCTCACACTGCTTGTTCCATTCATCCGTACCGCGTTCGATGCCGTTCAAGGACTTTTTGAGTTCCTTGAGCGTTCTATTCAGTTCCTTAGGCGAAGCTTTATCCAGTCTCTTCATGACATTCTCCACTCCTTGGGTTGCACTCTCAATCTGCCCAATCTGGCGGCGGGTCTGCTTTAGTTCACGCTGGAACTTCTTCAGCTGGACTTTATCGCCCGCAGCAGCTGCTTTTGTTATTTTATCTTCGAGGTCGCTCGCTTGCCGTTTCAACTGTTCGAGCATATTTTGCGCTTGTTTCCCGTTCACTGTGAGCGTGACCGTAGCATTTGCGTTGATGTCTGACATAGTCTTTCCTTTTTGGGTGTTATTATAAGCACAAACTTAGCCATACGCCAAAGAAGCAAAAAAGACGATGTATCAAGGCTTTTCCACTCCCAAAGTGGGCGCGATTTTTGAAGAAATCCGCGTTTTGTTAAGTAGTAGCAAAACAAAAGCCTTGATACAGAAGTCTTTAGGGGATTGTTAAGGGGTTTCCCCTTAACCCCTCCGTCGGAAGACCCCCCGACCGCCCTACATCGTCAAACCACGAACACCCCCACACCAAAGCGGAATATGTAAACAAATCTTAAATAACACCCTTGTTTGAGTTCCTTCGCCCCGACAAAAGTCCCCAAAATGCACGAATGCCGAAAAGAAAGAAAGCGAAGAACATACAGAAAGAGCAACCAATGCACACACCACACCCACGCAACAAAATACACCCCGAAGTTTCGCAAATACCACGATTGCACACTCCAAGTTTCTCATGTGCATAGATGCCAAGTTTCCACCCACCCAACAAAGCACCCCGAAGTTTCGCAATGCGCTCAAATCCAAGGTTTCTGACTATCTAAAACGACCCTCCAAGTTTCCACCAATCCAACAAAGCACCCCGAAGTTTCACAATGCGCTCAAATCCAAGGTTTCTGACTATCTAAAACGACCCTCCAAGTTTCCTTATACTCATGAGATTTGGGAGTTTCTGACTATCCAACGCCCCCAATGCACCCGACCAAACACCCACACCACACCCCCAAAGTCTTTCGGGGTCTCTGATAGCCTCCAAAATCCGCTACTTTTCAAGGGAGATTTTCACACCTTGGGGTTTCGACCGACCACCGCCCTCGCCACCGCGAACGGGCGGTAATCCGTCTGTGTGCGTGCCGAAAAATGCCTAACACTTTAGCAGATGTTAATCTGCCATAGTGTTAGGCACTTGAAGGCACGTACTCAGACGACCGCTGACGGGTATAAAAAGTGTGTTGTCGTGTTTTAGCGGTCTTGTCCGCCATAGCACGACAACACGCTTTGTTGCCTGAAAAAGGCACGCTGTGCGGTAAAACGGACTGGCGAGGCACGTAGCCTGTCCGCCAACAATAGAGCCTGCATCTTCTTTCGAGGTACGAGAAAGGTGATGTAGGCTTGACGGACTGACTTTGAAGCATGAAAAGTAGGTCCGCGCATGAAAGAAGCCCAACCTCCCTTGAAGCATGAAAGGGTGGATTGGGCTTGAACGGAATGGCTTTGAACCCTGAGAAGCCTTTCCGCTAAAACGTGGGCTAATCTCCTTTGAAGCATGAAAAGGTGTTTAGCCCATTAAAGAAATTCAAGCATCGGAGTCCCGACGATGGCACCACCAAAAGGCAGCTAAGGCTGCAAGGAATACCAAGGTCAAGATTAACTTGACAGGAAAAGTCCATGGTCTCGCCATGGACTCCCTCTGCTGAACTTGTTTTAAGGAAGAATGCCGAGTCGCAGCGAGGCTGTCTTTCTCCCTTGCCTCTGTCTTGGTGCTCTCCTTTCGGCTTGACGAAAGGTGTGCGCCATAGATACGAATAGATTGCGGCTTTTGCCGGGAAGTCCTTTGCGCCTTGGCGTTAGAAGCACCTTGCAGCGCATGGGGAGCTTCGATAGTTGGAGTCTCTGCTCCAACCCCGAAGCTCACGATGCAGCTGTCGAACAAAAGTTCGGTGTGCTGCCACACCGAATCAATGCGTGACGTTTGCCACTGATGCCGCTGCACCTGTACAGCGGAGTCCGTGGCAAACGTGTTCGTACTTGTGACTTTGTGCGTACTGCGGCACGAAGTGAGTAGGCACAGCCACATGATTATGGGAAAGAGACTGGCTTTCATAGGTCTTTCTGCACATTGAATGATGGGCAAGCTTTGCTTGAAAACTCATTGTGCCCATGCACAGTTGCATGGGGATAAACGAACTGAAGCTGCTGCACGAGTTGGCGAAGTGCCTGCTTCTGTTGTGGCGTGCGTGTGTCCTTGGGCGTTTTTCCGTCCTTGGCCACACCACCGATGTAGCAGATGCCAATGCTGTGGGCATTATGCCCCAGGCAATGGGCGCCAACTATATTCTCGGCACGCCCATTGTGGACGCTGCCGTCCCGATAGATGACATAGTGATAACCGATGTCGGCAAACTTGCGTGCCAAGTGCCAACGACGAATGTCCTCCACCGTGAAGTCCTTGCCTTCGGGGGTGGCCGAGCAATGAATGATAATTTCAGTGATGCGTCTCATTGTGTTGTACATTTTGAGGTTGGTTATTCATCTTGGCTTCCTCGTCCTTGATAGCCTTGTCAAGCGTTTGCATGATCTTGCCTTCAAACTGCGTGACCTTGCGTCCATAATAGATGCTTACTCCGAAGATTGAGCCAGCATAGATGAGACATTGTGAGAAAATCCACAGGACAGAGTCCGAGATTTCGCCTTTGGGCGGTGTGATGAACCCTGCGACTGCAAGGGCATAGCCGCCTACAAGCATGGCGAGGGCGGACCAAAATTGAATGCTTACTTTGGGTTTAGTCATAGTTCGTTACATTTAGATATGTATTATCAAGCGTTCAGCTTTGCCTGAACTGTTTTCATCTTGTTTTCTAGGTCGTCCACGCGCTCGCCAAGCGTCATGATCATGTTGTAGAGGTTTACCAAGTCTGTTGAAGTGGCGTCCAATGTCTTTTTATCCCCCTTGCTCATGAGACCGTCCGTTGTGGCACTGGCTAACGGAATGGCGTCCGTGTAAAGCGCATTGAACTTCATGCCGAACTGCGAGAGCACGTACTTGTTCGCGTTCACGTCCCATGCCATGCGGTCAGGGAACAGACAACCCCAGTCCTCGGCATAGCTTATCGTCTTGCGGTCGCTGCCCGTAAAGTAGATGGCACGCTGGAACACCTTGGCGTGGTTAAATATGATTTGTCGGCAGTAGTCGTTCTCGATATTCTGAAAGAGCGTGATGCTCATGTGCTTCTGGTACGTGAGATGCGCCACCACAATTTCGGCATTGCCCGAAATTGAAGGGTCGCGCAAGGCATTGAGCGCAGCTGTCTCTTCCAAGAAATTGCCCAACTCCTTGACGCGCGTGTTCAAAGCCTTCTGCACATCGGTCACGGCACGTGTGGTGGTCAATCCCGGCACGCTTGCCGTAGCCATAGGCAATGTGACGCTGAACAGTTGCGTGCCTGCGGCATTGCTTGCCGCTAACACGCGCGAACTGCTTGTATAAGCAAGGGAAGTGGCTATGGTGTCTGTGACAGCGGACACCGCCTTGTCGATGGTACAGACGTGGTCATAATACTTGTTGAGCTGCTGCACCTGTGCAGCGGTCATCACGCCCGCACTCGAAGAGGTGGCGGCAGGGAGGGCAAAAGCATTATTGATGCTTTTCAGTTCCCCCGTGCCCATGTTCAGGAGCGTGGCAGAAAATGCCACACTCACCTTGTTCACGTCCCCCAACTTGAAGTGCTGAAGGACTTGTTTGGCTTCGCCCAACTTGGTTTTCCAAGATTTTAGGGAAGCAATGTTTGTGTTGCAGTTGGAGATGGCAAGCTTTGCCCTTGCCATGTCCTCGGTGCAACTTGTAAGGCTCTGTACCTGTGCAGCGGACATCACCCCGGCTTGTGCGGTGGTGGCGGCTTTGAGAATTATGCTGTCCGCCTGTCGTTGCAGCACGCCACTTGCGGTATTGCCCTGAATGACGGACAGACAGACCTTGTCTGTGCCGACAGTTCCGAGACTGATGCTCTGCAACAACGTGGAGAGTTTCAGAAGATTGGCTTTCCAAGCCGTGAGGGACTGCAAGTCCGTGTTTGTTGCGGCAGCAGAGAGCAAGTCTGCCAGGGCTTGCAATATCACGCCCAAATTTTCGGGGGTGATGGCGGCTTCGGTGCTTAATGCCCGAAAAGCCGTGATTTGCTTGGTTATGTTTGTCGTGTTCATAAGCTAATGATTGTATCTGAGGTACTTATCGTCCAAAGATTGGGCTACCACGCCCACAAATTCTTTGGCCATGTTGTCGGCAAGGAAGTCCCTTAGATTCATGACCGAAGCATAATACTTACGCGAGAACCAAGGTTTCTTCTTGCGCTTGCGCTCCCTGCCGATGTCACCATTGTTACCTCGTGGGATTTCCTTACCCGTACCAAAGTTCTGCCAAAGTCCGTACTCTAAAAAAGACTGACTTAAACCTAGTTCCATGAACCGCCCGTCGGCACGGAGCGGTAACGACTTGGGCGAAGCGAGCAAGGCGCCTGTGTCAATCACATCGAGCAAGGTCATTTGCTCTTTCCATATTTTGAGCATGGTTTCGTTGAAAGCCGTGACGAACTTTTCGCGTTCGGAAAAGGCACGTTGCTCGGCATCATTCGTTGTTCCACTCATTTGCATTGAATCTTAAATCCGTAAACGTGTCCACAGCAATTTGGAAGTAGGCACAGGCGCAGCCCGAAAAGAAATACTCGTTCATTTCGTTGAACGTGATGCGTTCATCGAGGTAAATGCACGATTGTTCTAATCGTGTCCGTTCAAGAATGAGTTGGCTCATGAATTGACGAAACACTTCTCTGAGTGTTTCCATGCAGCTGAGCCTTGCCTCCATGTCATCAATGGCATGGCGCATGGCAAGAAAGATGGTTTTCACGCGCCTTGTGCGTGGGGTGTTGGCGAGAGCGATATAGCCTTGGCTCATGTCGCTCACACAGACAAAAGCCGTGGTGCTTTGCATGGCTTGCAGAGCCTCTTCAAAGCCTTCCAAGCCCGACACGCGGGCAAAGGCAAAGCCTTGTGCGGTGGCAAACTTGTTGCGGGCAACCAAGTCTTGAAAGAATGCCGTGGCATTCCAATTGAGATTTGATTTCATAAGGTGACATGATTAGATATTTATTACTATCTTTGCGATGTGGGGGGAGCGTTTAATCCCTTTAGGGACACGTCCCCCATTCCAGCCAAGGCATTTGCTTTGGCTTTTTTATTTAAGTTGGTTACGCAATTCTTGTGCTTCCTGAGCCTTGGCATCAAGTTCCGTTAAGGCACGCCAGCAATCCATTTGCAGAATGGCTGCTTCCTTGGTGATGTCGCCTCCTGTGAGCGCACGGATTTGTGCGTTCATCGCCTGTCGGAGTTCCTCTCCGACCCCCAAATCAGCACTCCCCAAGAGATTGCTTTTCTCTTGGGGTATGTTGGTGAAGAAATGTGGGAACATACGGGTGAAGTTCGCTTTGACGGAAGCGAACCAATAGAATACAGAAAGCAGTTCTGCTTTCTCCAAACAAGCTTTGTCCGAAAGTTTCGGATAAAGCAAATGCGCCATTTCCGCAAGGCATTCCATGCTTTGCGTATGCAGAAAGCCTTGGTAATAGTTCTCGCAAGCAAGATAGTCCTCAAAGGGGACGGCTTGCAAATCGGCAGAGACTGCCGATGCACCGCCAATGACAGAAATGCGCACAGGCTTGGGAGCAAAGCTCTCCAAAAAAGCCAATTGTCGCGCAGCAAAGGTGATTTGCCAATCGGCAAGCACCACTTGGCGTTTGCTTTTTCTGCCCTTGACCAAACAGGAGTGTTTGTCTGCATGACAGAGCACAACGATTTCAGCCCATTTGCAGACGCAAAGGGCTAACACCTCGTTCATCGGCAAATCACGTGCGACTTGTCGGAAGAAAAACAGCAATTGCTGGTCGGACAGTTCCGACCATGACTTGGGCAGGGATATAGAAAATGCTTCCATACCGCGAAAGTATGGAAGCATTGTACTTATAGAAAAGACGAGTTAGTAAGCCTTGAATTTGAATTTATCTACATAGAAAGGCATTTCCTTATTTGCAAGTTCTTGCATTCTTGTAGCACGGAAGTCAGGGTGTTTGGCCATTGCATTCATGAGCCAAGTTTCAAAGATGAAACTTTCAACGAAAGGCACAGATCTTTCGTAGCCTGTAACCATATTCGCCCCAGTTTTTCTCTTGAAATACAGGATGTCATCTTCGTTCGTGTTAAGTGTAAGACAACAGCCGAAATGAACATTTACAGGGCGTTCCTTGAAAATACCCTCATATTGATTTGCAAAATCAATCAAAGAGAAAGGCTCTTTGTCTTTATCCTTTTTGTCTGCAGGAAAGGCAAAAGCCCCAGGGTCGCCATGAAAGCACAGATATACAATATTGTAATCAAAATAAGACTTGTTTCTTAGATGTTCGATGTAATATTCAAAATCCTTTTCGCAGCATACATTGCGAAAAGTGTAACTATCAATACCACTATGGGGAGCGCTATTGAGTAGAAAATCCAACAAAGGTTTCACGTAAGAATCTGATTTCAGATCGTGAACCGACTTTACCCATTCAGTTTCAAGGCAGAATATTTTGCTCATTGTTGTATTGTTTTGCTTGCAAAGATACAACATTAGAACCAATACCCACCTTTTCTTTTATCATTCTTGTACCCATGATTTTCAAAGAGAGCAGCGGTTTCCGACTGCTTCCACTCCTCAAAAATGCCATCGGGAGCATTACGGAGGGAGTTCACGACCTCTATGCAAGATGGTATGGGGACTTCTCCTTCTTCCCGTAGCATATACAGTTCTATTGCGAAGATGTGCCTCCAAGCACGCTTGTAGTGCGGTGCAGATGGGGTCTCGCCCCATTTGCCCAATAGCTCTGCTTGGCGCAGAGTCGCCAAGAGTTCACAGGAGAAGAAATCATGCGCCAATCGTTCCTCGATGGCGATGAGTTTAGAATGCAGTTCCTGGTAACGCTGCCAAGAGTGGTCGGTGCTGCCGAGTTTCCGAGGCAGATCCAACCACGGGTAAAGCGTTTGCATGAAGTATTGGCATGGATCGCTTGTCGCCCATGCTTCCGTATTTGCCAACAAGGGAAGCAAGATAGAAAGCGTGTCATCACGCATTTTCTCCAACGACAGGAGCAAGCGTTCCACGCGCTCCTTGCTGGCAGGGGCTATATTGGTGTTTGAAACAACCCCAAATCCATTGGGTGTAAGCACCAAATCCAACTGTGGCACGGCATGGAGCATGGCTTCTGCCACCACAGCCATACGTGCGTAGTGCAACAACTTGTTGTTCGCATTATCTAAAACAGGGAGCAGTTCCGTAAGGACTGCCTCAGAGAGGAATGTGGTCGTAAGCCACGCTTCCGCCACCTCCAAGTGCGAAGCAATTTTATCAAAGAGCAAGGTTTCGCCTTGCACAGACTTCAGCACATTCGGAACGAATTGCAGAAGCACATTGTTATTGGGTATCAACAGAGACATAGTAGTTTTGAGGTTTTAGGTTATGAGGTTATAAAGTTACTCTTCTGTGCTTACCTGCTTTGCGTCCTTATTTTCATCGAGTGTCGTGAGCTGGATAAACGGACAGTCGGGATAAGCCCCGTCCCACCTGTTAAACCTTATAATCAATCGGTGCACATTAAACAAAAGGTCGTGATACGGCTTTTGCAGGGCTTGTGCAATCGTATAAAGTTCGCGCTTGTCGCTGCCCGAATTGTTCGTTTGCGATTTGCCCGGCACAGAACCCACAAGGTTTGAGTGCACACGCATGGTAAAGCACATCATGTTTACCGCCTCGATGATGTCCGTAGCCCAGTCGCCACCCTCCTTGTCCGTCTCAATTTTGTTGATCACCACATCATGCTGTTCCCCCCCATTGGGAGACACATAAAACTCCGAGAAAAGCACCTTGCCCGAGTTCTCCATGCCCGTGAGGAAATTGATGATGTTGTCCTTTTTCCTCATTCACTCGCTCCTGCTGCTTCACGCGGTCGGTAATGCCCTCCGCCTTGAAGATATTGCTCCAAAAAGATTTGGCAATCTCTATGTGGTACTTGATAGGTGCCGAGTTTTTCAGTTTCGCCTCCTTCGCCACCCCGATGAGTTGCTTGATGTTGTACCACTTGCCCTTGAAAAGCGAGGCATAATAAGGAATGGGATAATACGTGCTGTCAGGCGTCGGCACACGGCTAACCACGGCAAACTTGCGTTTGCCCTTCTTCACCTGTGCTTGCAAGTCCGTCCAAGGACTTTGCGGGTTGAGCAGTGGAATGACCTCCACCTGTTCCGCCCGCACCGAGTTGCGCCAATTCGCGTATAACACCTGTGGTATCACGCCCTCCTTGTTGGCAGGGGCAAAGCGAACATAGCAAGCCTCCTTGCGCAGCACCCTCACCACCTTGTTGCCTTGCTCATTGAGAATAATCACGCTCACGGCAAAGCCGAAGTGTTTGAAATCCTGGCAAACACCGAGGAAATAACTAGCCATGTCGTTATCCAAGAAGAACTCCTCCACCTCGTTCATCACTTTCTGTTTGCACATTTCATCAGTCTGGTACACCAGTCCCGATCCATAGCACACCTCCGCATTGAACATCTGGCATGTGCTCAGTGTCTCATCACTCTCAATCAGATTGATAATGTCATACGGCATCTGATCGTCTGCTCCCCAAGGCATATAGCTCACCTTGTCGCTCACATGGCGCGGTGAAATCTCCTCTGCCTCCTTGAAAACCTCGCTGCTCTTTGTGGTAAACGCTGCTGCGGCATGATAGCCGGGCAGATCGTTCACGCCTGTGATGTGTAAGTATTTAAAATCGCCCATAGTTTTGTATTTGATTTGGGCAAAAGTAAGTTTAAAGTTTAGTGGTGGAAAAGACAGAATTTTACTATATAATGTGAAAAATAACGGAAATCTTCATATTCTGTCATTTTGTTGTGTGCCTTAAAACAAATCAAAATACCGATTAAATGTTCTCAAATTACGTGCTATAACGCCTTGTTGACAATTTCCGACAATGTTTTCTTAGATTTATATTGGAGATTTCAATGAAATATATTAATTTTGTTGTCAAATACAGTCAACAATTGCTTGAATATGAAATTTACAGAGAAAATCAAGTCGCTTCGTGAAGCTGACGGACTGACCCAACGACAATTATCTGCATCGCTCGGGATTGATGTAGCTTTATACAATCGCTTTGAAAAAGGTGAGCGTTTAATGAAGCGTGAATTGGTGTGCAAACTGGCAGAGATATATGAGTGTAATCCCAATGACCTTATTAAGTACTGGTTAGCAGACAGGGTTTATTCCATACTCAATGACGAGGACACAGCAGGTCAGGTTATAGCAATGGTGGCAGAAGAAATGCCAGAGTATTCTAAAAGTAGTTCTATTACAGTTTAGGTTATGAACACAAAAGACTCTTTGATACAACTTGTTGATCGATTTCAGCAACTAAAAACTGATGGGGGCTTGAATAAGTCTTCAGAAGCAACTATGCGTGCTTGGATAGACGAATTGTTGGCTATATTTGGATGGGATGTACAAAACACCCATCAGGTCCTTACTGAACATACATTAGGGAAAGATGAGCGTCAACGCCTCCATGATATAGGCTCTACCAATACACGTCCTGATTATACTTTAGTCAATGGCAATGTAGCATTGGCATTCGTTGATGCGAAAAGCCTTGATGTAGATATAAAGAATGATAAAAGTGTAGCTTTTCAAATACGCTCATACGGATGGTCTGTTGGAGCGCAGTATTCTATTGTCACAAACTTTGACACGCTGGCTATATATGACTGTCAGTGTATGCCTCGTGTAGATGATGATGCAAATGTCGCAAGACTTCATTTCTACGACAGTACCGAATACGTTGACAATTACGAAATTCTACACATGTTCTTACTCCGTGAGAACATCATTACGAAAAAACTAGAAAACTCTCATAGTGAGCAGGAATCTCTTGATTATAACTTTTCTAGATTTCTTGGAGAAATCAGAATAAAACTGGCAGAGTCTATAATCCGTAATAATAGATATGAGGATTTGGATTTAGTAAGTTCCTTCGTTCAGACTATAATCAATAGAATACTTTTTATTCGAGTCTGTGAATCAAAAGGCTTGGAGAAAGAGGGATTACTTCAGGATTACATGAACGATGACTTTTGGACTCGCTTCAAGAACAGTTCATATTTTGAGTTTTATGAACACTATGATGGCCCTATGTTCAACAGAATCAACCCTCTACAATCACTGGTGGTTGACAACGACACATTAGGCGATTTCGTATCAAAGCTTTATCCTATCCGAAAGGGAGTTGGAATCACATTGGATAAGGAATTCTGGATGCCGGAATCGGGAGAAGCGGAGTTTCAACTCTTATTTCCCCCAATACCTGAAAATGTAACCAGTCTGGATTTCTCGGAAGGGGACTTCGACGGGGCCTATAAGATATGGGGAATACAATTAGACAAAGATACATTCTATAAACAAAAACTTCCCAAAGAAGCAGTCGTACACAAAATAAACAAGAAAGCGATATTCTGAACGCCCTGCTGCTTGAGCCGTTTATCAATC
>ENA-UERK01001297-UERK01001297.1-human-gut-metagenome-genome-assembly--contig:-NODE-1297-length-18819-cov-5.435599_pt1 | contig 18819 bp, 18 predicted proteins | sample MGYA00242957_ERZ507957 | MGnify/ENA primary metagenome ERZ507957 (study PRJEB26167, sample SAMN06115538) | human gut metagenome | host: Homo sapiens | place: China:Heilongjiang | collected 2015-11-06... | reverse complement strand
ATTTTCATCCATTGCAATCGTAATGTCATCCGTCAGAATGGTAAGCGAATTTCTATTTCCAGATCCATATTTTCCATAGGTATAATCGACTCCTTCTACAATCGTCCCCGAATCCCTTGACAACGTAAATGGTCCTGCCTGAACCGAATTTGTAGCTGCATTTGTCTCAACTGTCATCCCCTGCATAAGACCTGCTACCATCATCAACGCAAGGAACAAGGAAAATAAACTTTTCTTCTTTTGTTTCATGTACATCCTTCCCTTCTTAAATTACCTTTTTTCACTTTTCACACTCTCAATGCTGTGTTACAATTACACTGTTATTTTACACCGCACATCAATGTACGATGCAATCATTTTACAAATTTTGCCGATATTTGAGAAAAGAAATATGATATGGAAATTTTTGAAGAGTTAAAGAGTGTTGCTTTGTCTTAAAATACCACAGTTCTAAAATACATGTTTTGCTTTTCTTTATGAAAGCCCGTCTTTCCAATGTTTGACAGTCTGCACCAGCTGTCCGCCTGCATACAGATACATAAACAAGCCTGTTAGGAGGTCTTGGCATTCTGTTATGCAACCGGCAATGCAGGCACAGGGATGTGCCTGCAAGGCGCAGTTGAATATGGATATGAATTTGCGCCGGTTGCCGGAATCATAAACTTATTTGCCAGAATGTCTAGACCTCCTTACGGGTTTGTGGAAGTATCTGTCGCAGACGGACAACCGGTGCAGCCGGTCAAAGCAACGGAAAGACAGCTTATGACCAAGCAAAACATGCACTTAAGAACTGTTGGCATTTTAAGGCAATAAGCAAACCGTCTTTATTTCTTCAAAATTTCTAAATCCATTCTTTTCACAATCACCGAATAAATAAAAAGGGGGAAACATTTTGAAAGAACTGTTTTCAATTGGAGATGCCGCAGACTTTGTGGGCATCACAAGAAGAATTATTTTAAATTATGAAGCTCATGGACTGGTTTTCCCGGATGCAAAAAAAGACCCATCCGGCAATCGTTACTATACCATTGATACACTGACAAAGATTCGAACCATCCGCTCGCTGCAGAATCTTGGCCTGTCACTGGATGAAATCCATGGCTACTTTGACAACTCCAACGACCTTTTATCCATGGTTCGAAGGCTGGAAGCTTTGCGGGATGAATTAAATGCCAATATCAAAGCCTTATATGAAAGAATCAATCAGGGATTTGAATCAATGGAAATCATTACAATTCCATCACAGACGGTGTACTGCCGCAAAATAGAAAGTGACAGCATCGCAGAAAAGACGAATCTTTTAAGAGAGGTTGCCTTGGAAGCACTGCAGAACTATGGGCCGGCACATACCGGGCAGATTTATTTTACGGAAGCTCCCATTACGGATGCAAAGGATATGTCCTTTTTTGCTGTTGTCCCGGCAGGAAGCAAGGGTGAGCACATTTTAAATCTCCCTGCCCAGAAAGCAGTCTGCCTCTATCATCATGGAGCGTATGAAGAATTGCCATCGGTTCATGATACCCTGCTTTCCTATGCCAGAGAGCAAAAACTTACACCGGTTGGTATCTTCCGTCACTGTTACTTAGAGGGGCCACCACAGCATAAAGACAAAAGTAAATTTATTACCCAGGTACTGCTTCCGCTAGCATGTTCTAAATGACATGTATCCGGCTCCACCTGCCGCTTAGATACCGGACGCTGAATGCGATAGCACGAAGCGTCCAATCGGCAAACATGCCAATCCACACCGCCATTGGTCCGAAACCACAGCTGCGGATCAGATATACACACAGTGCCACACGGCAGAACCACATGGTAAGACTGGATAAAATCATGGAGAATTTCACATCTCCGGCAGCACGCATGCCATAAGCCGGGATAAATGCCAGCACCCATACAATCGGTTTTACAATCGTAATTGCTATTATCATTTCCATGCAGAGGGAGGCACTTTCTGCTTCCATTCCAGCTAAAAATGTAACCGGCTTTGTCAATAAAAATACCACTGCACAGGAAATCAGAATAACAATTTCTGCATAGCCGCAGAGTTTCACCATATAATAACGCGCCTCTTCCACTTTTCCGGCTCCAATACATTGTCCTACTACTGTCATCAGTCCGATTCCGATTCCAATGGCTCCGATTCCATTTAAATTTTCCAGAATAATGGTCATTGCCTGCGCGGCAATGGCTGCCGTTCCAAGGGTTGATACGCTGGACTGGATTGCCAGCTTTCCGAACTGGAACATTCCGTTTTCAATTCCGGATGGAATTCCGATAGAAAGAATTTTTCCAATCAATGGGAAATTGGGACGGATCTTAAGATAATGATTTACCACAATCACCTGATCCGGTTTCCGCAGATTCCAGAAAATAACTACTGCACAAAAGATTCTGGAAAATAAGGTAGAAAGGGCTGCTCCTTCCACGCCCATTTTTAATCCAAAGATAAGCACTGCATTTCCGGCAATGTTGAGTCCATTGGAAAGCACGGAAATCATCATTGGAAAACGACTGTTTCCTGCTGCCCGGTAAAAAGCTCCACCGGCATCAAAAAGTGCAATGAACGGAAATGAAATTGCAGTCAGCAGGAAGTAAATCATGGAATTATCCATAACAGCCTCTTCTACCTGGCCAAAAATCAGATGCAGCAGTGGTCCACGAAATATAATACAAAATATAGACAATACCGTAGAAATCGTCAGTACGCTTAAAGTTACCTGTCTTGCAGCCTCATTGCTGGACTCCCTGTCTCCCCTTCCAAGATACTGGGAACAGATAATTGCTGCTCCTGCTCCTAATGCCGTAAATACCTGTATGACCAGTACATTGATGGAATCCACCAGTGATACCGCAGAGATTGCCGCACTTCCCACATTGCTTACCATCATGGTATCCGCCATTCCCATAAAGGAATTCAAAAGCTGCTCTACCATAATCGGCAGAAGCAGCGTAATAAGTTGCTTATTGGAAAACATCATATGTTCCCGGTCTAATTTTGTTGCATCATATAATCTTATCTTTCGCATTTTTTATTTCACTTCTTACTCTTTTACTACCGGTGTAAAATCCTCTGTATCACCGCAGAAGAAGCCTCCTGCACCGGCGATGATTTTCTGCATGATTTTTTGCATAAATGCATAGTTTTCTGTGTCAATTGTGACAGCAAAAAGAGCATGAATGTCATGCTCTTTTAAATAAGCATTGGCATATTCATCCTTTAAATCAACTGCAATCTCTTCGATATCCATGGAATGATGCTCCGGAACCTCCACTTCCAACACTCCGGCTTCTTTCCAGATTTCTGTTTCGATGCCATCCATTCCCTCTAATGCATTTTCAATCTCTGCTACTGTGATGGAATTTGGATTCATATAAAGCCACTCTTTGGTAACGGTGGCTGTGCCTGCTTTCTTTTCTCTTATTTTCTTTAACTTTGATTTATTCTTCATATCCGCTCCTGTTTGTGTTTATGGATATGTTCATCTTAGCACAAACATGGACTTCTGTCTCCCTACTTTTTTACTTCTCCATCCATAAAATATAAACGGGATGCAAAATCCGGGTAGTGCCTTACCTTATCATTGTATCCGGTTCCGCCAAATGCCGGACTGACATGAACGCCGCCATACATTAAGGTATCTCCATATGCATGGAAGTCTTCCGTCTCGCCATCCATTTTTACCAATTTCGAAAGCACCTGATGGGTCAGGGAATCCTGTTTGATATGAACCGGCGAAACCGTATTTACCAGGTCTCCGAATTCTTTGATATTATATTTTAATTTCCGGTTGTAGAAATGGTAACGGACATCCGGCAGCAATCCCTTCGGATAATAGGTCTGCTGCTGCGTATTTGGTACCACTAATTTCTGCATCAACATACCCACTGCTTTGGTGCCATCTTCCGATACGCAGGTCCACTCCATCTGGTTACCGGCTTCATCCGCTAAAACACTGCCACCCATTCCACTCTGTGCTCCGTCGTAAAAGCTTCTGCCCCGGTAAAAAGTTCCCTGCTGCAATACCTTCCGCCATTTCTTATATAATGCAATCTGCTCCTTCATGGCTTCCTTTTCTTCTTTTTTCATATCGCAGAGGTTGCATTCATAGCCGAAGCTTCCAAAGCATGCCACCTGAAATCTTGTCTCTAATGGCGTATTCCGCAGCGTCTGGTGATTCGGGCAGGCAGACACATGGGCACTGACTGCTGACAGCGGATAACCGTAACTATAATTTTCTTCTATCTCCGCCCGGCACAATGCATCCGTATCATCACTGCCCCAGATCTGCGGAAAATAACATAAGATTCCAAGGTCAAAACGGTTGCCGCCTGCCGCACAGCCTTCAAATAAAATCTCCGGAAACCGTTCCGTCAGTTCCCTCATACACCGGTATAATCCTAACACATAACGGTGTGCCACTTCTCCCTGACGTTCCGGTGGAAGTGCTGTGGAATAATAATCGCTGAAGGTCCGGTTCATGTCCCATTTCACATAAGAAATGTCCGCTGAAGAAAAGACTTTGCTCATGCTCTCAATAATATAATCCTGTACTTCTCTTCTTCCCAAATCTAAAATCCGCTGGTTTCTTCCTTCCGAATGAGGCTGCCCCGGAATCTCAATGGTCCAGTCCGGATGAGCCACATAAAGTTTGCTTTTCACATTGACCATTTCCGGCTCCACCCAGATTCCAAACTGCAGTCCCAGTCCATGAATCTTATCAGATAAGCCCTTAAGACCGCCCGGCAGCTTCTTCGTATTTGCTTCCCAGTCTCCTAAGGAACTGCTGTCATCCATCCGCTCGCCAAACCAGCCGTCATCCATTACAAATAATTCTATGCCAACTTCTTTTGCTTCTTTTGCCAGCTTCAGTAACTTCTTCTCGCTGATGTCAAAATAGGAAGCCTCCCAACTGTTAAGCAGTATCGGCCGCTCCTTCTTCTGCCAGGTTCCACGGACAATATGCTCCCGGATAAAATGATGCAGCCTCTGGCTCATCTGGTTAAATCCGTTTTCTGCATATGCCATCACTGCCTCCGGCGCCTGAAAGCTTTCTTCCGGTGCCACTTCATAGGAAAATGCCTGCGGATTAATTCCTGTCACCAGACGCATTTTGCCAAAGCTGTTTACTTCTGCTGCTTCATAGTGATTACCGGAATAGATAAGGTGAAAACCAAAGCATTCCCCGGCATCCTCTGTAGTCTTCGGCCGGCTTAGCATCACAAAGGAATTGGCCCGGCTGGAGGTGGTTCCGGTATAGGAAGCATTTACTAATTTTCCTGCTGTCACCGGCACATCGCTCCGCTTCATTTCTCTTGCCCAGGCTCCATGAAATGTAGTAAATGCATAATCATGCCCATCAAAGTCAAGCTGCAGGCTCATCAGCCGTTTCAACTGCACAGCTTTCTTTCCGTTATTATAGAATTTCGCACTGCGGCTGATGATGTCACAGGATGGATAGACATAATAATACAATTCCAGTGCCAGCTCATTTCCTTCGTCCGCAAGCCGGATACAAAGCTGCTCCACTTCCTCTTCACTGCCATAGGAACCCGGCAGTTCCACAAAGGCTTCCTTACCTTTGGTTATCTCTGCTTCCTTGTATACAAAATCTATCGTATTGCTTCCATTGGCATTCACCACTTCCACAAAAGGCTCTCTTATATCTCCTTTTCCATAGGAGGACATTTCAAGGCGCATATCTTCTAAGGAATACGCCCTCTGCTCTTCGTTATACTGATTCACATTGCCCGGTACAAAGATGTGCTTTTCCACCAGTGGCTGCATATCTGCTTCGTCCTCGATATGAAGCTTTCTGCCGTAATAAAGATGCTCCAGCTGCCCGGTAGGAAGTACCCGGAAGCAATAGGTGGTATGGTCGGTATCCAGAATAAAATAATCCTTTTCCTTACGAATCATTGATAATTTTCCTTCCCTTTCATCCTGCTTTTTCTGCTTGCTATTTTTACATGCTGTCTGTTTAAACTTCCTTCGCCTTAATCTGCTCTGTGATTTCCTGCACTTTTTCTTCTGTCAGGATAAATTTCTTACGGAATACCAGCACTGCAATCAGTAAGCCGATAATCGGAATTCCTGCCATCATCATGCGGAGTCCTAAAAGGGAGCTGCCGGATGCAGCAGCTGCGGTTGCTGTTTCTGCAGTATCATTACTTAAGTGGCAGAGATTTAAGCAGATGGAAGCTGCCAGTGCAGCTACTCCGGATGCCAGTTTTACTACAAAGGTCTGCATGGAGAAGATAACGCTCTCGTCTCTCCGGTTATTTTTCAGTTCGCCATAGTCCACGGTATTTGCAAGAAATACGGTGGTAAGTACCGTCAGCATTCCAAAGGCTGTAAAGATAAAGAATGACGGAATAAATAATAACAATAAGTTTGACATATTTGTCAGTGTCAGTATAAATAATACACCATAACCTGCGATTGCCATAACAAAGCTTACATAAAATACCTTCAAGACACTTAAGAATTTACGCAGCAGTGGGAAGAATATCATCATGGAAATAATCTGGATTCCACCACCAAAGGTATTGAATAAAGTATAGCTGTTATACCACGCGTCCCCGCCAAAATCATATTTGAAAAAATAAATCAAAAGGTTTGAAGTAATATAAAGAGAGCAGTTAATCAGCACTATGGTAATAACTACAGTCATTGCCTGGTCATTCTGTAACAATGCCTTAAACATCTGTCCCACTGACGGAGAGTCCACATTTACGGTGGATTTTTCTTTGATGCTCATACAGGTAATGGTGATAAAAATCACAAATAACACTGCAATGATTAATGCAAACCATTTGAAACCGGCACGTTCATTGCCCTGCCCTAATAAAACCACACATTTTACCGTGATAATAGTAATCAGTGCAGAGCCCACGCCTGCACAGGATCGGGCAAGGGTAGAAAGTCCCTCTCTTTCTTTGCCGCCTTCGGTAAATGCCGGAATCATAGACCAGAATGGAATATCCATCATGGTATAAGTAACGCCCCACAGCACATAGGTTACTGCTGCATAGGCAACCAGTCCACCGCCATCTAATGCAGGTGGTGCCGCAAACATCAGATATAAAATTACTGCATTGGTTATGGTTCCAATCAGAAGCCACGGACGGAACTTACCCCAGCGGGTTCTCGTCTTGGCTACGATAATTCCCATAACCGGGTCATTGAATGCGTCAAATACTCTTGCTGCCATCAGGATAATTCCCATTGCAATGGCACTGACGTTCAAAATATCCTGATAGTAATATAAAATGTAACTTGCAGAAAGCATGTATACCATGTCTTTGCCAACTGCACCAAGGCCATATGCTACTTTTTCTTTTGTTGTTAATCTCATTGTCCTTCTCCTCCTTTTCGTAAGCCCATTGCCAGTTCCACTACCCTGTATGCGCCATCGTAAATCCCCTGTTTCTTATTTTCCATAATTGCTTCACACATATCGGTAAGCAGATGGTCTGAGCTTTGGAATAATTCCATCATCTGCAGGGTATGTGGAATATCACGGCATTCCAGGGTACCGTCCCCAATCTCTGCGGAATGGATGGCACCCCACTGTTCATGTCCACCCACTCTTTTGATAAAGAGCTTTGGCACCGGATAAAATGCCAGTTCGCTAGGCTTTGTCACCAGTACATCGCAGCTTCGCATCAAAAGATTCGTGCAGTACACTGCTTCGAAAATATTCTTATGGTAGAAGCCATGGACTCCGGTTACTTCCCCATCCAGTGCTGCTTCGGCAAACTGCTTTGTATTCTCCCAGTCATCAAAATGCTCCGTTGCTGCATTTTTAAGTCCCGGAATTTCCTGTAATAATTCTTCCCAGACATTCCGGTAATCTCCCACATTGACATAAAGTGCTGCCCTGCCTTCCCGGATTGCCGGCAGCAGATATCTGATAATAGCCGCAAAAATTTCTCTCTGGGCTCCTGCTCCGCCGATGGTTAATAAGAAACGCATCGGTTTCTTCTCCTGCTTTCTTTTAATTCTCGCTTCGCAGTCTGCTTCAATATTGCTTACCAGCTCATGGTCAATATAATGTCCCGTGTATATAAGATCTTTTTCCGGCATAGGATTTAAGACATCTTTTCCCTGCATGCCATTTAAAATCCGATAGCCCTGATACGCATAATGAGTCTGAACTGTATGAAGGCTTCCTTCGGATAAATGCAATGCCATCGGCCAGTTATCCGGAATCGCATTGACTACATATTTCATGCCGGCATGTATAGCTGCCTGTGCCGGCCACACATGGGTTGCTACCACCGGAATTTCCTTTGGTACATTCCGGTAAACCGGAGCCATAAGCTCTGCATTTTTCTGGTCAGAAGCATTATAGGAAAGCTTCCGGAACCCTTCATAATTCATTGGCTCCCACACCAGTTTATTAAAGAGCTTACTCTTACCGGAAAGTCTAGAACCCAGAGAATACAAATCATTCTGTGCGCCAATGACCTTCGTGCAGGTAGTCCCAGGATAGGAATTTAAGTCCATCCAGTATGGTGTGTAGCCCATGGATTTTGCTGCGGATGCAATTGCCATGGAAATCCGGTAATGTCCAAATCCCATACGGATATTTCCTACAATAATGCCTTTTTCTTTGTCAAAATCCAGTTTTGAAGCCTCTTTCTGCTCTGGCAGCAGCACATCCACAACGCCAAGTACATCACCGATATGTGCATTTTCTTTTAACACTACCGGATAATCTGTCTTACTGTCATCCCCAAATTTCTTTTGAAATTTCTTCTTACTCTTTACCGCCTTCCGGTACACCTTCTGCGGCATTTTGTTTCCGAAGATTTCCCTTGATTTCTCCTTCATAGATACCCTCCTTATCGTTATACTCCCTTATGCTGTTTCAAATGTAATTTCTCTGGTTCCTGCCTGGCGGTTGCTTATCATAAGTTTTCCGCTTCCGGTCTTTCCTATGGTCTTTACATAAGTGCCACCCATACCGCCCTGCAGGCTGATGATGTCCGGTCCGATGAGTTCTAATGCTCCCTCACATTTTAGCTGCACCGGCTCCTGAAAATATGGCAACAGATTTCCATTTTCATCCACTGCCTGTATTCTTACCGCAGCCACATCATAGGTATGTGTTTCTTTTAATTTCTGACTGCTGACCGTAATCTGATACTGCACCTTCTGTACCGGTTCTCTTACTAAAGTTTTGACCACCTTACCATCCTTTATGGCTTCTAACTTATATACCATGGATTGTCCGCCCCAGTCCCCGACATACCTGTTATAAAGTGCAACCGCATCCTCCATCTTCATATGATAAAAAAGCATCAGCTTTGCTGCCAGATAATATGCTCTTTTCGGCAGATGGTTCATGCCATATCGTGCTGCCAGATTCAAAACCTCTTTTACCATTGCCGCCTGTTTCAGTGCGAAATTCTCTCCCTCTTCGATGGCATTTCCAATGTAATCATCAATTGGAACCGGACCATGTTTCAGATTCTTATATGGAGAATCCGTTTTCTTATATTCCTTGATAAACCGGTCATTTTTGTACATTTTAACACTGTCTGCATTGGTAAAAATATAAGTCTCGCCCCGGTTGCAGGCTGGATGTTCTCCAATATCCATCGTTGAACTTAAGGCTAATACCGGTCTTTCTTCCTGCTGGCAGGCATACACATCTGCCGCCATTTTCGGATTACGGAACATGTCTAAGACTCCGTGATAGCAGATTCTGTCTCCACTGCCGAAATCTTTATGTGTATTATAATCTGCCATACACCATCCGAAGCTTCCGGCAATGTCCTCTTCTCCTGCTACTGCATCCAGTACACTGGCGTGGCGGAGTGCATGCCACATACGATGTTCTTCCCAGTCGAAGGATTTGGTGGAATACATATGTCCGTTATATTCCGTGATAAGATACGGTTTTTCTACATCGGATGTCACATATTTCTTATGCTCACAGCCTTTGTTCAGACCATTGTGTACAAAATCATTATAGGTATATACATCCTCTAAAAGACTGCTCTTTTTATGCGCCCGCACACCACCGGTCTGTCTGGTATCATCCAACTTATGTGCCATTGCATTGGTGCGGCGGTAAAATTCATCATCATCCTGTGATTCATTAATCCTCACACCCCAGAGAATAATGGATGGATGGTTGCGGTACTGCATCACCATGTCTTTTACATTTTCCACCGCCTGTGCTTTCCACGCTTCATCACCGATATGCTGCCAGCCCGGAATCTCGGTAAATACCATAAGCCCAAGCTCATCGCACCGGTTTATAAATTCCTGGGACTGCGGATAATGGGATGTCCGCACTGCATTCAGCCCTAACTCTTTCTTTAATACTTCCGCATCCATCCGCTGTATGGAAGCCGGCATGGCATAACCCACATATGGATAGCTCTGGTGACGGTTCAAACCCCGGATTTTAAGCTTCCGTCCATTTAAGTAAAAGCCATCTTTTTGGAATACTGCCTGGCGGAATCCCACCGTCGTTACGGTCTCATCGATTATATTATTTCCGGTTACAAGCTGGGTCTTTACTTCATATAACGCCGGATTCTCTACTTCCCATAGAGATACAATTCCTGCCGGAAATACAAGTGTTTTCTTTCCCTCCTGTGCAGGAATTTCAGCAAGCGTTTCCTCTCCAATCAGCCGGTATTCCTCTTCACCTTTTTTCCGGATGTACTGCCGCAGCAACAGGTTTTCTTCGTTTCCTGCCAGCGTAATTTCTGATAGCAGTGTTCCCTTCTTTGTCTCCAGCTCCACCTGTGGTTTTAAAAATACATCTGCAAGATAGCTTTCCTCATTTATCTCAAGATAAACATCCCGGTAAATTCCACCGTAGGTCATATAATCAATGACAAATCCAAAGGGCGGAACATTCAGATTCTCATTGCTGTCCACCCGCACCGCAATGATATTATCTTCCCCATAGTAAAGCAGTGCTGAAATATCAATGGTAAATGCCGTATATCCGCAGTGGTGTGCGCCTGCTTTCTTTCCATTTACATAGACTTCACTGTCATGGGCAACTCCCTCAAAGGTCAGCCGTACCACTTTTCCTTCCCACTCTTTCTTCGCCAAAAGGTGTCTGCGGTAGCCGCTTACCATCTGATACGCATGCTCATCAAAATAGTGAAAGGGCAGTTCCTTTACCGTATGGGGAATCCGTACGCTCTGCATCGCTGCTTCGTCATATTCTGCATTACCCTGCGCCGCTTCCCATTTCTCACTGAAATACCAGTCATTGTCCAAATAGTATTTTTCTCTCATACCTTTTCCTCGCTCTTTCTGCTGGTGTATTTCTATTCATGCATCTCTATTCGCACATGTCTATTGTCTCGTGTTAATTCCATCCACCAGAATATCCACTACTTCCTCTAATGCCTCACCATAGGAAAGTTTACTCTGAATCAGGATGTCTCTTTGGAAGAACTGTTCCAGGGAGGCTTCCAGCATCATCTTTAAAACCGGTATGTTGATGCGGCGGATTACGCCTTCCTCCATGCCCTGTTCCAATAACGCAATGGTGGTCTCCCAGCCGGTCTCTAACCGAAGTTCCACCTGATGATAAATTTCCGGAAATTTATCTTTTAATAAATACATCTGCCGGAAATCGATTTCCTTATAGCTCTCCGGCATTACCCCTAGGATTTTCCGTATTTTTTCTAAAGTGCCAAGGCTTTCGTCTGCCATAACTTCCCGTTCACTTTCCTTGATGCAGTCAAACAGATAATCCACCATGGCAAGAAATAACGCCTCTTTATCTGCAAATACCTGATAAATTGTTTTCTTGCTGATACCAAGAATGCGGGCGATATCATCCATGGTAAATTTCAATCCCTTCTGGTTAAATGCCTGCATCGTACCCTGCAATATTTTTTCTCTCAATTCCATTTTCACTACCCCTGTTCTCTGTGGAAACTACTTTTTGTTTTTCGGTTTCCTTAATTGTAACACCTTGGGATTTCCGTTACAAGAAACTGAATTACCAAAATTGGTTTCCTGAATTTGTGTATTTTGATGAGAAGGGAATTTCAACTATGCAAAATACCATTTATATTTTTTCAATTACAACATAACTTACTTCATTTTGCCCCCATCCTGATGTCTTAACACTCAAATATTAGTAAAAGAGCCAGATACCTTAAAACAAAGATATCTGGCTCTTCATAATTATTTTATTTAATTTTGAATCTCCTCTTACAGGAAGATATACTTACAAATGAATAATACTGCAAGAATATACATCAGCGGAGTAATCTTCTTAGCTTTACCACAGATTAAGTTGATGATAACGTAAGAGATAACACCGATTGCGATACCTTCTGCAATGCTGTACATAAGAGGCATAGCGATTAAGCAAAGGTATGCAGGAGCTGCTTCTGTAATATCGTTGAAGTCAATCTTAACGATTGCAGATACCATAAGGAATCCAACGAAGATTAATGCAGGAGCGGTAGCAAATCCTGGGATTGCTGTAAAGATTGGTGCAAATAAGATTGCAATCAGGAACATGAATCCGGTTACAACAGATGCAAAACCGGTTCTGGCACCTGCACCTACACCAGCAGAACTCTCTACAAAAGTTGTGGTTGTAGAAGTACCAAGAACAGCACCAGCAGATGTTGCGATAGCGTCAGCTAATAATGCATTTTTAACTCTAGGAAGTTTTCCTTCTTTGTCTAACATGCCTGCCTTATCAGAAACACCGATTAAGGTTCCGATGGTATCAAACATATCTACAAATAAGAAGGATAATAATACTACGATAAAGTTAACAATACCTACACCGGTAAAGTCAGCTTTGAAACACTGTCCAAAGGTTTCTCCGATTTTGGTGAAGTCTGTCATTGCAAATGTAGGATATAAAGAATAGAATCCAGCTTCTGCATCAATCTGATAGATGCCTGCCGCCTGGCAGATCATACCAAGGATCCATGTAGCAAGGATTCCGATAAGGATGGAACCTTTTACATTCTTTACATATAAAATGATGGTAAGAATTAAACCAATCAGTGCAAGTAAAGCACAGATTCCTTCTGTATGCCAGTTCTCTGTAAATTTAACATAAGATAATAAAGTAGTGCTGTTGTCAACAACAATGTGAGCACCCTGTAAACCGATGAAAGCAATAAACAGACCAATACCGGCACTTACACCTTTTTTCAGTGTAGCAGGAATGGCATTGAAAATTGCCTCACGTACGTTGGTCAGTGAAAGCACGATAAAGATGATACCTTCAATGAACACTGCCATTAATGCGACTCTCCAGTCATAACCCATATTTCCACATACTGTAAATGCGAAATATGCATTCAATCCCATACCAGGAGCTAATGCGAATGGATAATTAGCCATCAAAGCCATTGCAAGTGTTCCGATAAAGGATGCAAGACAGGTTGCAATCAGAACTGCAGTAGGATCCATGCCAGCAGCAGATAACAGGTTCGGGTTAACTGCCAGGATGTAAGCCATTGTCATAAATGTGGTAAGACCTGCAATTACTTCTGTCTTGACGTTAGTGTTGTTCTCTTTGAATTTGAACATTTTCTCTAACATTTTTCTTCCTCCAAATTGTTTTTTATACCTAAAGCCAGCCTCTCTGGCAATAAGTCATGGTAAACTTCTCTTCTGTAAATTATTTTCCTTCATATGTAATTACAGAAGCAACATCATAACCCTTCAAACGTTCTCTTCCCTTTAATCCAGCCAGTTCCATTAAGAAAATGACTTTGACTACTTCACCGCCAAGCTGCTCTACTAATTTGATAGCAGCTTCAATGGTTCCGCCGGTTGCGATTAAGTCATCTACTAAAACAACCTTCTGCCCCGGTTTGATGGAATCCTTGTGCATCTCAATGGTAGCCTGTCCATACTCTAAATCATAAGACTGTGAAATGGTCTCACATGGTAATTTTCCTTTTTTACGAACCTCTGGATTCTGTACCGGCAACTACATCATATTCCACACCATCTAAAAGCTTGATCATGGAATCTATTGCAAGCTGAAGTCCGTCTGCATCCTGCAATACGGAAGTAATATCCCTGAAAATAATTCCCGGCTCTGGAAAATCCGGTATACTTCTTACATATTCTTCTATTTTTTTCATCTTAGTACCCTTCTTTCTATTTACTGCCCTCTGTTTTAAAAAACACCTTTTTATTATAAATTTATACTGCCAGAAATACAAGCAATTTTTTATAAAATGTTAAGTTTTATCGTTACAATTTTTTATGAAAAGTTGCTATTTTATTGCAAATATATTAAGATGTTCTATACGAAAGAAAAGTTCGGAAAGGGGATTTTTTGTGAAAATTCTGATTTTATCCTGCAACACAGGAGAAGGACATAACGCCGCCGGTCATGCCGTGGAAGAAGCAGCTTTAGCAAGAGGACACGAAGTAAATTTCGTTGATGCCATGCAGCTTGGCAAAAGACATACTTCACGCCTTATCAGCGGACTTTATATTGGGATTGTAAAGCATCTGCCGTGGTTTTTCGGTTTCATTTATAAACTGGGAATGCTTATCAGTAACCGCCATTTCAAATCTCCGGTTTACTGGGCAAATGCAAAGCTGGCAAAACCGCTTGCAGCCCTCATCGAAGAAGGAAATTATGACATTGTGGTGATGCCGCACCTTTACCCGGCAGAGACCATTACTTATATGAAGAAACACAACATGCTGCCGGTAAAAGCAGTCGCTATCGGAACCGATTATACCTGCATCCCTTTCTGGGAGGAAACCAACTGCGACTACTACATTATTCCCCATGAGGATTTAGCAGACGAATATATAAAACGCGGTGTTCCAAAGGAAAAATTACTGCCTTACGGTATTCCGGTGCGCCACGCCTTTGCCAATCATACATCAAAAGACATTGCCCGCCGCAAATGCCATCTAGATGCTGATGCTCCTACCTTTCTCATTATGAGTGGAAGTATGGGATTTGGAAAGCTTGCAGTCTTTGCCATGGCACTTTATAAGCAGTGTAAAAATGACGAACACATTGTAATTATCTGCGGAAACAATAAGAAATTACAGTCTGTTCTCACCAAAGAATTCCGGCATTGCCCGCGGGTTCATGTCTTAGGCTACACCAGACATGTTTCCCTTTATATGGATGCCTGTGATGTCATCTTTACCAAGCCGGGCGGACTTACTTCCACTGAAACTTTAGTAAAGGGAATCCCAACTATCCATACCGCACCGATTCCAGGCTGCGAAACCGCAAACAGTGCATTTTTCGTAGACCGTGGCATTTCCTATGCCTCTAAATACATGATAGAGCAGATTCGCCTTGGAATGCTGCTGATGCGAAGCCATGATTTACAGGAGGAAATGCATACCGCACAGCTCCGGGAGCAGAAATCCGATGCAGCAGAACGCATTGTGGACCTGTTAGAATCACTGTCTGAAAAATAACGACAATTGCTTTTATTCAAACAAGTGATTGCGGAAGCAGGAGAAAAGATTTTAATAGGAAATTTTGTGGCATTCCATGTACATCTGATTTTCCTGGATGTGAAATGCCAACCATTCTTAGTGGTTCATTTTTCTTGATTATAAACTGTCTTTTCGCTTGCTTTGACAGAATCTCGGCACTGTCCGTCAAAAGCGGATGCCACATAAAGCCTGCAAGGGGCACTAGGAATTTCGACATCATGCTATTTTCATCTGGCAACCGGCACAAATTCACATCCATGTTCAACTGTGCCTCGCTGGTACATCCCTGTACCAGCGTTGCCTGTTGCCAGACGAAATTTCAAGTGCCCCTAACAGTCCTTACCAGGCATCCGTACTTTGACGAACAGTACCAGGATTCTGTTAAACATGGAAAAGACTGTTTTTATCAGAAAAAGAAAAATGAACCACTTAGAACGGTGGTATTTCATCATCGGAAAATCAATGCATATGGAATACTGCAAAATTCCTTTATACAAACGCTATCTCCTTCCGCAATCACCTGTTTATCGAAAAGAAAAGGAGCCTTTATATGAACCAGTCAATTATCACCTGCATCTTTTTTTCCATCGCCGGCTATCTCAGCGGCAGCATACTCTATGCCTACTGGATTCCGAAGATATTATTCCAGAAAGATATCTGTGCATTAAGTCCGGATGGAAATCCCGGCACTGCCAATGCCTTTGTGTACGGCGGATTCCGGGCTGGTATTCTTGCGCTCCTTTTGGAACTTTTCAAGGGCTTTTTCCCGGTCGTACTCGCCCTACGGACATTGGATATTGACACTCCACACATGATTCCGATTCTGATAGCACCGGTTCTCGGACATGCGTTCCCATTGCAGTTTCATCCGAAAAACAGTAACAAAAAAGGCGGCAAAGCCATTGCCGTCTCCTTTGGTGTACTGCTTGGAATCTTTCCGGTTGTTCTGCCGGTTCTTTTCCTTGCAGCTGCTTATATTCTTTTTTCTGTGGTCTTAATTATCCGGCCACATCTTTTTCGGTCCATTATTACCTTTGGCGTATTCTGCCTTCTGGTCTTTCTCTTTGTGCCGGTTCTCTCCATTGACTTTGCCTGCCTTGGAATTGCACTGCTTGTTATCTATAAGCATCTTTGTGCTTACCAGAATGAGAAACTTTCCATCCGGTTTTTCTTCCAAAAATAGCTTTTTTAAAAGATACTTACCAGGAAATAACTTCGGTTCCCTCTTCGGTTACCAGAACCTGAATCTCCCACTGGGCACTTGGAAGTCCGTCTTCTGTATACACGGTCCAGTTATTTTCATCATCTATGTAGATAGCTTCTTTTCCCATATTTACCATTGGCTCAATCGTAAACATCATGCCCGGAACTAAGAGCATCTCGGTTCCTCTCTTGCTGTGATAGCCAACCCATGGCTCTTCGTGGAATTCTTTTCCAACACCATGTCCACCGATTTCTCTTACGATAGTATAGCCATTTTCATAAGCATGGTCATGCACTGCCTGACCCATATCTCCTAAAAAGCCCCATGGTTTTACCGCTTTTAAGCCTTCTTCCACACATTCTTTCGTTACCTGGACAAGACGCTTCTTTTCTTCACTGACATCTCCAATCAGAAACATTCTGGAGGAATCGGAGAAATATCCATCTAATATTGTGGAAACATCCACATTAATGATATCGCCATCCTTTAAAATAATATCCTCCGATGGAATACCATGGCATACCTCTTCATTAATTGACGTACAGACGCTCTTCGGAAATCCCTGATAATTAAGTGGTGCCGGGATTCCACCCATAGCTGTTGTTTTCTCATATACCATACGGTCAATTTCTTCTGTACTCATGCCGGCTTTGATATGCTCAGCCACATAATCCAGTACTGCCACATTAATTTTGGCACTTTCCCTGATACCTTCGATATCCTTCGGTGTCTTAATCAAATCATGGGTTGGCACAATACAGCCTGCCTCACGATACTTTTCAATCTTCTCATCAAATGACTGATGGCATGTCTTATACTTTCTTCCACTGCCACACCAGCAGGGATCATTTCTACCTATTTTTACAGACATTTCTATTTCCTTCCATTCTAATGATTCAATATGATATTCCCAAAATCCACTCTGTCCCAGAGCTTCTCATTCAGTTTATACTTATGTTCTTTTAAAATCTGCTCATATGGCTCTGCCCCGGCACTGTAACCGTCAAAATCACTGTTATTCTCTGCTGCTATCTGATTCTGATATTTCTGTGCCAGTGCAGCTTTCTCTAACTGACGATCTATCTCTGCTTTATCAACGCCCAGTCTTTCCTGCTGTTCCTCTGTCATATCCGTCCAGAAATCCTCCTGACGGCTACAAAGCTGTTCTTCTTCTTTTTCATCCAGCGTCAGTTTCTCTGCCATTGCCTGCCGGTAAAAGATTTCATCATGTACTGCCATTTCGATGACATGGGTCTTTGCCACTTCTTTTACAAACCTTCCACTGGTATGAAGATTCCAATACTTATTCGTATCATAATAGTCATAGGCTGCTGCCTCATCTTCTACCTTCAGTTCCTCATAAGCGATATACATTGCCAGATCCCCAAGCTGCAGTTTTTCTCCATCTACTGTCAGGATATCTTCGGAAAGATACTCCCTGTATACAATCTTCCCCCTTCGTTCGGAAACAAAGAGACTGATTAATAACAGTACCAGTAGAATCAGTATTGTAATGAACCATATGCGCTTCTTCTGTGATTTATTTTCACTCATACACTATCCTATTTGCAAAGCTCTGCTACAACCTGTCCGATTAATTTACCATCTGCCTTACCTTTTAACTCCGGCATAACTGTTTTCATAATCTGACCTTTATTTTTGGTTGCAATGACATCTGCAAATTTTTCTGTCAGAATCTTACGTACTTCTTCCTCAGAAAGCATTGCCGGTGCATATTCGCTCATAATGTCATAACGCTGCTGATATTCCGCAAGTAAATCTGTTCTTTCTGCCGGACAGGAATCAATCTGTTCTTTTACGGTCTTCATTTCTTTTAAAATCACACGGTTTACTAATTCTTCTTTTATGTCATCACGACAGCCTTCATCAATTGCTGTTTTCTTCACTGCAGAAACCAGCGAAGAAATTGCATCTTTTCTTGGTTTATCTTTTGCCTTCATTGCTGCTATCATTTCTTTTTGTAACTGTTCTATCTGCATTTCTTATTCCTCCTAAAATATTTTCTACTTTTTCATTATACGCAACTTGAAAGATTTTACAAGTTCTTAAAACCCCGCAGTAGTTTGTGATATGTACCCAGAATCCTGGACACATATTTATGAACTAGGCTGAACACATGGATGCTATCCTGTATTGTACAGGC
>ENA-UERK01001291-UERK01001291.1-human-gut-metagenome-genome-assembly--contig:-NODE-1291-length-18849-cov-3.813339_pt1 | contig 18849 bp, 12 predicted proteins | sample MGYA00242957_ERZ507957 | MGnify/ENA primary metagenome ERZ507957 (study PRJEB26167, sample SAMN06115538) | human gut metagenome | host: Homo sapiens | place: China:Heilongjiang | collected 2015-11-06... | reverse complement strand
TTGCGACTTTTGCAACCATGCCTATGTCCTCTTATAAAAAATAAGCAACACTATATTTTACTATTACTAACGATTTTCAATGCAACTTCGACTTCTTCTTTATCTTTTGCTTTTTCTATAAAATCTTTAACGGCGGAAACGGGAATAGCATAATTCATCGCAAGAGCATCCTCTCTGCCGAGCGTCGCTATACCTATAACTTCGCCGTTACCGTTAAACACAGGTCCGCCGGAATTACCGTGGACAATCGGCGCGGAAAACATAATAAATTTGTCGCTACCGATAATACGTTCGCTGTCGCTTACGATTCCGTCAAGAATACAAATCCCTTGCCCCTTACTGTTACCTATGGCGTAAATTTTCTCGCCCGTTTCCACTTCTTTTGCGCAAAAAGTAACGCCGCCTGCGGACAACTCGTCGGAATGCAACAGCACCATATCTTTCTTAATATCGGCAAAGATGAGGTCTAATTCGTAGACGTTTTGCGATGCGTCCTTACACAAAATTTCATCAGCGGCATACGCAACTCCGCGGTCGCTCTTTTTATCGAATACGACGTGAGCGTTAGATAATATATAACCGTCGCCGATAATTATTCCCGTTCCTCGAGATGAAACCAAGCCGAAATCCGCTTGAATTTCAACCACGAATTTTCTGTTTTTCTTGAAAATTTCGGTTGCGGAAAGCGGAGCATTATTTGCCTGCTCGGCTTCTTCTTCGCCTGCCAACTTTAATGCGGCTTCCTTTGCTTGCTTTGCTGCTTTTCGTGCAGCTTCTTTTTCGACTTGTTTTTTCAATTTTTCTTGTTGCTTTAAGTATTTGCTTTCGGTTGAAAATACTTCGCCGCAGGCTTCGCAACGGTATGTATAGAAAATATTTTCGCCGTCGTTTTTATGTGATATTAGTTTGATTTTATCGCTGCCGCATACGGCGCACTCTTTCGCTTTGTAATCCATTATAATCTCCGTTCCATTTCAAAATATTGCCGATAATCGACTTATACGCGCACTTTTAATCTCCGTTATACGTTCCGTTGCGATACGCTGTGAACTTGTCGAGTTCTTCCTGCGTAATTACGTTGCGAGAGTTTGTAAGAATTTTATTGCAATCTTCTCTCGTGATTTTTTGCGGCTGCCCCGTAGATACTTCACGCTTATACGGTTCAAGTTTTATCCTCTCGCAAATAGCCGTAACGTCTCCGCCACCGTAACCTTCCAATGCCCACGCGAGTTTGGATAAATCAACTTCTTCGTCGCGCTCGATACCGTCAAGCACTTTATGGACAAGAAACTCTCGCGCCGCCTGATCTGGAACGCCGACGTAAATCTGCGTATCAAATCTTCCACCACGAAGCATTGCGCTGTCTAATGCCCACGGACGGTTAGTGGCGGCAATAAGTAACAACATTTTGTTCGCCGACGGCTTAAAACCGTCAACCTTGGTAAGGAAGGTTGCCACAAAACGCGCCATTTCGGCATCAACTCTGCTTGTTCCGTCTCCGCGCTTACTTGCCACAGAATCGAATTCGTCAAAGAAAATTATGGCTTTATCGTGCTTTTCTGCTTCGGTAAAAAGGCTGTCGAGCTGCTTACTGCTGTCACCCATATATTTTGAAATAAGGTCTTGGCAATTTACGGCAAAAAACTCCGCGTCTACTTCGCCGGCAATTGCGCGAGCAATAAAAGTTTTGCCCGTTCCCGGAGGACCGTAAAGCAGAATTTTGCCGCCTGCCTTAATTTTATACTTTTCGGCAAGTTCGGGACGCTGCATCGGCGATAAAACCTTGAAACGGATTTGCTCCTTTACGTCGTCAAGCCCTGCAACGTCGGCAAAAGTAATCTTCGTATCATCGGAAGATTTCTCTTGCGGCTTAAATACAGGTTTGCTTTCCGCACCGTCCGTTTCGGGAACGGCTTCCGTAACCACCTTTTTATGTACGCACTCTTTTTTGACAAACTCAACGATTTTTACGGCGAGTTTATGGTATTCCATTTTTACGTCGTAAGAAGTCGCGTGAACGGAAATATCGTTAGCGAGTTCCGCTGCCTTCAAAAACGTATCCCTTGCGGCAGAAATATCCCCTTGATTATAATAATCTTTTGCTTGTTGATAGAAGCTTTTATACGCTTCGATTTTAGGTTGATTGTTCATATCCGCCGTCGTAGTTATAAACGTTGAGTTGTACCATTTCGGCGTTTACGGATTCTTTCGGTCCGTCGTTGCTTTCGGTAGGACCTCCCGTCACGCCGCCGCAGGCGGTCATCCCCGAAAGCATCGCCGCGGCAATCGTAAGCGTTAAAAACTTCTTTGCACAATTTTTCATAGTGTTAATTCCTCCGTTTCCAAGGGGGAAGAGACTACTCTCCCCCTTTGTTTATATATACATTATAACGCCGCCATTATGCAATGTCCATACTAAAAGTTGACATTTTTATATCTATTTGTTGCATTTTAATATCCAAATGTTGCTTGACAAAATTTTCTGCAAAGCGTATACTCTGAATACCGAAATAGAAGAGCAGCGGTTATGTACGTTTTCGGCATTTCAAAAAAATACAATCGAATAGGTTTTCACATAAAGTACGGCTCGTACAAATATATGCACACCCATAGCGACTTCTGGGAATTTATGCTTACCGTTTCGGGAAATTACACCCATAATATAAACGGGGAAACGGTGAAGTTGAAGCCGAGGACGCTGTGCATAATAAGACCGAGCGACTGTCATTCGATAATCGCGGAAAAGGAAAAAGGTTGCAGCCATATAAATATCTCTATAAAAGAGGACTATCTCAGACAAATTATGAGTATTTTCTCTTTGAACTTATACGAAAAACTCCTTTCGTCGCATAACCCCGCAATTCTTCTCTCTCCGACGGAAGCGGACGAAATAATCCGCGAGTCAAACTACATTTTAAGCAAAACAAAAAAACGGAACGAAGATTCCGTTTTAACGCTTGTTTTTCCCATATTAAAAATATTGATAAACGACGCGACGGGCGAAGATAAAAAGGCGTCGAATTACGGGAAACTCGTTTCCGACATAATAAGTCTGATTTCCGACAAGGACAATTTATCTCTTACTTTAAAGGAACTGATAGCCGCCACGGGATATTCTTACCACCACGCAAACAGGCGTTTTTTAGAGGAAACGGGACAGTCTCTGTTTGAATATTTCCATATAGAAAAAATGCTGTACGCCAAAACGATGCTGACGAACACCGATTACACGCTCGACACAATCGCGCAAAAACTCGGTTACAGTACGGCGTACGCCTTTTCCGCGTCGTTTAAGAAACTGACGGGAATACCGCCGTCGGTGTACGCGCAGACCCATCAGAAAGACTATATTTTGTTAAACGACGACGGGGAACCCATTCCTCCCGATCTGTAAACGAGTTCCGCCCCCGTCGTCCGCTTAATTTTTACGCCTTTGCTTTTCTTTCCGAAAAGTCGGCTGCCTCGACTCTTAAAAACAAACTCACGTCTCTTCGCCAATACGTCAGACGACCATAATTTCGATTATTTTGTTTATTTCGGCTTTTGTAAGTCCTAAGGTCAGCAGATAGTTTTCGCAACCGGACTGCAACGAACCGTCGCCGAAACCCTTTATGTATTCTATCGTGGGTTTGAACAGATTGTTTATCATATACGATATTTTATTTTTATCTTTCGTACCCGATACGGACAAAGCGGACAATTCGTAATCGAGCCTGATATCCATCTCGCTTACGCCGCAAAGTCCCTCTATGAGCATTGCAAGCGTACCCGTTCTGTCTCTGCCGAGCGCGCAATGAAAATATACGGGATAATTCTTCTCTTCCGTAAAAACCCTGAGTTCGTTCGCTATTACGGATTTATTCTCTTCGAAATCCAAGCCCGTTTTGCCGCCGATATAATATGCTCCCGATATATTGATATAGTTGACGGTCGCCCCGAACGAGCAACCCTTTTCGGCTTCGCTTGCCGTTCTTAAATCGAGTTGCGTTTTTATACCGTAAATTTTGCTCGCCGCCGAAAGCCCGTCCTTAGTTATGTCGTCGGGGCTTCCTCCGCGGTAAATCATACCTTGTTTGAGTTTTTTGCCGTTAATCGACTTATAGCCGCCTATATCGCGAGTATTTGAAACCCCGTCGAGAAAAATCGTTCGCGGCGAGGCGTCCGTTTTAAACGTAAACAAATCGGACTTTACGGCTTTCCCGTCAACCTCGGACGATACCTGCCAGAAATACGTTTCTCCGACGAAAAGGTCGGTCAAAACAAGCGAAGGCTCAACCGTTTCGTACGATTTTCCGTCTTTTAAATCGGCGGATAAAGAGATAGTGACGGTATAATTTTCGTATGCGGGTTTCGCCGCCCATTTTAAAACGACGGGGTCTCCTTTGAATTTATCCGTTCCGTCGGATAACTCGTCGCTTTTCCCGACGAAGTAATCGACGTAAATCTCTTTCACGGTCTTGTTTGCTATGCAAACGTTTTTTCCGTCCGACGGACTTGTCGCCGTTATTATCATTTTATCCGTACTCCCTACGCTTTCCGTCCCGCCCGCATTGCCGTTTTCAGAGCAAGCGACAACGGAAAACACGCTTATCGCCGCCGCAAAAACGGCGAGAATTTTTTTTAGAATCTTCATAACGTTATACTCCTCTGACGGCCGCAAAAATCCCTTCGCCCGCTTCTATTTCTATCGTAACCGTACCGTTTACGATATTTTTTATCGTTTTCGCTCCGTTCGCGCCGTATACGAGAACGTAAGACCCTTCCGAAAATTCTAACGTTACCACGCTCTTGCTTCCGTTTGTAGGATCAGAGTAATTCGTTATCATATACCCGTCGCCCTGCTCCCCGCCGTAATAGCCGCAAAGGGTATTTTCGGTTGCCGAAAAAGACGTAAGCGCGCCGCATTTACTGCTTCCGAGCGTAGTTTCTTCGCTAAGTTTGGAAAGGCTACTGCCGCTTTTAGCGAAATAAGAAAGTCCCTGCCACTCGTACGCTCCGAGAACTTCGGCAAGATACAAATACCTTTCGTTTGCGGTTTTTACCGCCTCGTAAGCCTTATCGTCTCCCGCAAATCCATAAATCTCAAAGCCGTCGCCGACAGCGTTTCCGTAGCCGAAGTATTCGAAAAGTTCCGCGCCGACAGTCATTCCCGTTAATAATTGAAAAGAAATTTCTTTATAAGTCGTCGGCAACGAATATTCGGTTCCCTCTTTAAAAGCCTGCACGCACATACCCATGGTAACGTTACGTCCGCTCGCGTTAAGCGTTTTCACTTTGTTTGCGATATACGACAAGTCTTTTATGTAAACGCCGTTATCGAACGCCGCGGTACTTTTACCGAACGGATAACAATCTATACACAGCGTTTTTTTACCTTTTACTTGATTTAGTACCGTATTTATATAGTTATCCACATACTCTTCCCACGAATAATAAGTCGTAGTTAAACTCGTAACACCTTTTCTCTTCACACCGAAATTCGTCTTATCGGCGTAACTCGGAAAAAGATTGATATGGAAAAGTTTACCGCTTTTCGCATAGTTCGTATTGAAAAACTCGACGAGAGTCGTAAGGGCGGAAAATTCGCCCGCCGTCGGCTCGTCGTTAAAATAAAACCCGAATACTCCTTCAGCCCACCCCTCGTTGAACTCTCCCGCGATATTTCTGAAAAAATCGCCGCCGTCCGTTTGATTTCTGATATAAGTTTTAACGCCCGCGTTTTTAAGCGTTGTTATTGCGGTTTTAAGGTTGTCGGTAACGACGAGTTTGCCGTCTACGATCGCCGCCGCAAGATCCGCAGCGTCGAACGTAAGGTTAAAATCGGTAAATCCCGCTTCGAGATATTTATCGAGTTCGTTTTCAAACGACGCCGAGGGGGAAAGGTCGGTAAAGGTTATAAATCTCCCGTTAGAGGAGATGGAATCCGTAATCGGATTCCATCTCATTGTTTCGCCGTCATATCTGAAAGTTACGTCTTTGGTGATTGTAAGTTCGAGTCGTTTGCCATTGTATTCAAGAACGACCGAGGAGCCGCCTTTTATCGTTATCGCCTGCGCGATATGCTTTCCAAGCCCCGATATGCTTATTTTGTTATTACCGTCAACCCCGCCGACTTTCTCGTAATACTTTACCTCAAGACCCGTTATAGCGTTGCCGCTCTCGTCAATCGCTTTAAAATTATCCGTATTTACGATTAAGCCGTCCGGATTGTTTATTCCGTATTCGGGAAGTCGTATCTGCAAGGTGTCGTTATCGGACCAGTCTTTATTTGCGTCCGAATACTCCACGGCGGCGCGAATAACCTCGTTCCATTTTCCGCCCGACCACTCGGCGTTCCAATCCTTGCTTATACGATAGGCATTCCTATCCTCGTAAAAGATCGAACCCGCTTTGATTTCAACGGGATAATCGGTAGAAAAACCGCCCGTTTCCGCGCCCGTTCCCCCGTGATAACCGAGGTCGAGAATCTTTACGGTCGAATGATACCAGACGTTCGGGGTTATTTCCGAGCCGTTCTGATAAATACCTTTATATTGTTGGAACTGAACGTCGGATTGCGTAAAGCCCGCGAAATCCACGTCTTTTATCTGTATTCTCTTTTCCGTATTGTAAACGACCCCGCCGAGTTCGATTTCGCCAAGAAGATACATCCAAAAGCTGCCGTCCTTTCCCGAATAAACGAACGATTTATCTTCGGTCGTTCTGTAAACGTTTTTATCGTGGGTAAAGCCCGAACCCGATTTTATCGTTAAAACGGTACCTAAACCGTTTGCCGCCGCTCCTTCAAGCCCGTTAAACATAAGTTTGCCTGCGGAAGGATACCATTCGGCGGATACGCCCGAATATTCGACTCCGTTTACGGTCGCGATTAAATTATTAAGCGTTAAATTACCATAGGGGACGTCGGACATGCCCGTCGTTACGACCTGAACGCCGCCTTCGGGCGACCAGTCCGCCGTAATCCAGTCAATCGTATTATAGCCCCACCATTGACTGCCCGACCAAACAAACGAGCGGTCGGCGGTTATTCTGTACGCCGCGTCCTCTTTGAAGAACACCGAGCCTGCCTTGACGGTAAATACGGCGTTTTCCGTTTTGGGGAATTTACCGTAAAAACAAATCTTGCTTTCGTTCCCTGCCGTTATGCTCGTAACCTTTACGTTTTTACCGCCGTAGTCCACGACTACGCCCTTGGTCTCGACGTAATTACCGCCCGAAAAAACGCTCTCGTTAAACTCGACCTGAATCATATTTTTTTCAGGCTGTTGCCAACTCTGAGTTTTTATGGTTACGTCGGTTACGGGAACCGATTTTACGGATTTAGTCACCTCCAAATCGCCGCCATAACCCGAAACGGTAACGCTTCCCGAGCCGACGGCGACCGCCGTGACGCTGTTTCCGTCTGCGCTTAAAACCGAGCCGTCGCCCGCGAGAGTTACGCCGCCCTTTTCAAGCCGACTTAACTGTTCCGCAAGGTTTAATTTCTGCCCCTCGTACATATACGCGTCGAGCGATGTTTCGACCGATTTAGCGATAATTCTTATAACCTCGGCTCTTTTCGCCGCGTCGCTTTCACCCGTTAAGTTCGCGTAAGATTTATCCGCTACGAAGGCGATGCTTCTCTTATCGCTTTTTGCGGAATAAACGTACCTGTCCCCCTCTTTATAATAGCAAACTGCCTGATATTCGAGATTGAAGTTTTCGTCCCTTATCCCGACTATCGAACCTTTGACGTTGCCGCTCTGTTTTTGCTCCGCGTTAAAAACGGTCGATATTTCCGAAAGGGCAACGCCGCGACTTTCAAAATACTCGGCGTAGTTATCGTTTACTTTGTCCAGAATATACGCGGGGACGACTATCATTCCCACTTCCTTTTCGGCAAGAGACGACGGAACGTTTGCGGAAAAGCGTATTCCGCTCGTGTTGTTCTCTCGGGACGGGTCTATTCTGATAGCCGCGCCCGAATCGAAAGTTATAGCCTCGTCGGTAGCAAAAGCCGCTGTATGCGTCGCAAACGATAAGCCTATCAGAAGGCAAAGACTCGCGACGGCGGCAAAAATCGAAAGAACGGTCTTCTTTTTCATATTCCCACCCTCCTTAGTCGTCGAAATCCGACCAGTTTCGGTCGTTTATTATTCCGTCCGATGCGGTTACGACGTCTTGTTCCGAAATATCGAATACTTCAAGGAACGGCTTTTTGTATGTTTCCATTGCATTTCCTCCTTCGAAATACGTTTTTATCTTTTAATAAAATTCGCAACGCGAAAAATTGCGGCGCGAAGGGGGTATACCCCCTTCTGTTTCCGTTTTTTATAACCTGCTCTTCGGTAAAGTTCGTATTATCGTTCCAACATAGTCCACTTGCCGTCGACGTAAGACAAAACGACGTCTCTCGTTATTCTCGCCGCGACGGTAGAATTGTTCTGGGCGATAATCGAGCCTGCTTTTATAACGACCGTCGGAACGGCGTAACCGTTCGAAGGCTCCGTCGGAAACTTATCGGTTATAAACTGAACGTGATGCAATTCGTCGGTATTCGCAATCGCTTTTACGCCTTCGAGTTTCTGCCCGTTTCCGTAAACGATAAGCCCCGCGCCGTTTATTGCCGTCGATGTAAACAGCATATCGAATTTAAGTTGAACGACGTTGCTCCACGCGCTGCTCCATGAAAAATCGACGTCCGAAACATACGCCCACGGCTTATTGCCGTCGTTTCCGTCCTCGCGGTATACGACCGTCCAGTCTTTTGCGAAACGATATGCCTTGTTCGTCTGCCATATTATCGTGCCTTTCTTTATAGTAACTTGCGGCAACGGATATTCTTCGGACGAATTAAGATCGTAGGTACCCGTGATATCGAGCGTTTTCGGGCTTGCGTGGTAAGTAAACGCAGGCGTTACGTCCGCGCCACAAGACGATATCGAACCGAGGAATTTAACGTTTCCCTGTTCGAAATAAGAAAGATCGAGATTGTTTATCTGAATCTGCGTATTGCTGCTCCAGCCGACGTACTCCGCGTCGATTTCTCCGACGAGAGCAATCCAATTTTTTCCGTTAAAAACTACCGTGTAATCGTTTTCTATCTTATAAAGTTTGGAATCCTGAACGAGAACCGACCCTGCCTTGAATACGACGGTAGATACGCCGCCGCTATAAGTTTCGGGATAATTCGCGTATACGTTAAACTTGACTTCGTTGCCATATTCGAAAGCCGTCGCCGCGATTTTCTCGCCGTTGGCCTCGATGACGAGTTTTCCGAAATCTATAGTTTCCGAGGCGTTCATACTCGTTTTGTCAAATTCGAGTTGAATAAGTCCCGATTCCCATTGAGCGTGACCGACTATTTTAAGCGTTCCCGCGATTTCAACCCAATCGTCGCCGCTCAGAGTTATATTCGCGGTCGTAATTTCGCTCGTTTCGTAACCGATTCCGCCGACGGCTCTCACTCCGAGAACGTCGAACGTTCCTACGCCTTCGCAAGAAACCGTCGTTTTCGTTACCGTTTTCCACACTTCGCCGTCTTTGACGATTTCGTAAGCGGTTGCGTTTGAAACGGCGTCCCACGACAACGTTTTCAAAGAGTTTTCAACCGTTATATTTTCGGGAGCGGCAAGTTTTTCGACTTTAACGATATAGTCGAGACTGAATTTTATTCCGTTTACGTTCGAACCGTCGAACACGAACACCAATCCTCCCGACGCGTTTTCGTCCAAAGTTACTTCCGCATACTCCCAGTCGCCGTCGAACGTCGTCGCGCCCTGCGTATAAACCCAGCCGCCCTCGCGTTCGATTATTCGGAATTGCGACGCGGACAGCGTTTCGCCGTTTATGCCCGTGACTTTATATTTTACGACGTATTTCCCGCTTGAGACAACGGGGTTCGGCAGTTTCACTCTTATCGCGCCGTAAGCATTCCATTTGAGCGCGTTTAAAGCAATCTCGGTATAATTTCCGTCCTCGACGAACTTTGCGGAATAACTTTCGACGAAATAATCGCCGATAAGCATCGAGTTGACGTCGTTATCGATAAGTTTTTCGTAACCCGTCGTAAAGTCGGCAAGGTATCTGCCTCCGAGGAAGAAATCTCCGCTGCATGCGATAACGTATTCGCCGTCCGCGGTAGTCGTTCCGTTCCCGAGAGCCTTAACCTCGACGACGATATATCCGCGTTCCGTTATAACGTACTCCTCTTTGGAAGTCGAGGTTTCTTTCCCGTTTATTCTCACCTTATACCCCTCGGCTTTTTCGTCGCTCGCCCAGGTAAGCGTTTTGCCGTTTAACGCAAATCCTCCGACGTTTTCGAGAATTTCTCTCGAATCGTAACGGATTTCCGCCTTTTTGCCGTCAAAGAAATTCTTTCCGTTGCCTTTTGCGTAAACCGTAACCGTTCCGTATCCTTCGGAAGGATAGTCGTATCCCGTCGTATCGGCAGAAAGGAGAATCTCTTCGTTATCGCCGATTTTAACGACGTAACCCGCCGCGTTTTCAACCGCTTCCCACGTTATTCTGCGGTTAGCCTTATCGTTTGCGAGACGAACCTCGCCGAGGTTTTTCGCCCCCGCGATATATTCGAACGTAACGTTCATATCGCCGACGGTTCCCTCTTTGCTCTGAATCAGAAATTCGATTCCGTTTATCTTCGTAAGTTCTTTGTCGGAAATATCGATTATATAAGTATACAATCCGCTTTGCATTTCGATTTTTCCGAGACGTTTCGTATAATCGAGGTCGTACACGTCGAATTTCGACAGTTCCGTATCGCACGAAACACTCATTCTGACAACGAGATAATCCACACCCGTAAGATCCGCAGCCACGGGGAATTTTATCGCAAGCGAACTTACGATTCCCCACGATCCGCAACCAAACGTAGTATTGAATACGCCTTCCGTATAAGAATTGACGACCTTACCGGGCGCGTAACCCTTGGTTTCTCCGCCCACGTTTACTTTATCGCTTACGAGATAGGAATAAAGTTCGTCGTCGAAAGACGCAAATTCGCCCGCTTTCGGGGTTATTCCGTAAGCGACTACAGCCGACTCGGAGTCGAGATAAAATACGTCGTCGCCTTTCGCCGTAACCGAAACGACGCCCTTGGCGCCGCGAAGGGCGTACTCCGTTCCTTCGACAAAAGCAGTTTCGCCGCCTTCGGTTACGATATATCTTTCCGCGTTTTCTACGGCGTTCCACGTCGCTTTGCCGTTATCCGCCGCAAGATTTTCGACGGACGGAAGTTTTTCCGCTATCGTGATTCTGTCGAGATATAAACTCATATACGACATAAGAGCGTCCGTTCTCCCAAAGCAGAACTGCAACTTCGTTATATCGCTGTTTTTATCGTTTTCGTCGGAATAACATTTCGCGTTGACGAGATCTTCGTAACTTATATAGTAAACTCCCCACTCGCCGATTTTTAAACCGGTCTGCCTTATGGAAGCGGCGGAATCCTGTCCGTCCATATACCATATACCGCCGAAGCCGAAGAAGTTATCGAGACTTTCGCCTGAAACGTATGCCCTGATCGCAAAATATTTGCCTTCTATCTCCGCTTTTTTAACGGGCTTAGGCAACTTCACGCTTATGACGTTATAGTTTTCGGGAGTGAATCCGACGTCGATTTTCGCAACGCCGTCCGCGCCTTCGAAATTCTGAAGCCAAGCGTCTTTATAATCGCCCTTTATGTTCCAGTAAGGACTCATTTCGCCCGAGCGGACGTAATTCAGATATCCCTCGTCGGCAAAATCGGCAATATAACCGTTTTCGGGAGTCGGAGCGACCCAATCGTAATTTTTAACCCTCCAACTTACGCTTTCCGTCGTTTCGTTGCCCCATATATCGGCGGCCGTGACGGTGAAGGTAAACGCTCCCTGCTCGTTTCCGACGGGAAAACTATCGTTCATTTTGTTGTATTCGACTTCCTTTTCCGTCTCCTCGCCGTTCTTTCTGAACGTGAGTTTTTTAACGGGAGCCTCGACCTCCGACGCGTCCTCGATTTTGACGGCGGGAAGCGTGGAATACTCATTCTCTCCGACAAACAGATCGGACGGAACGTTCGTAAAACTTATTTCGGGTTTATCCGAATCGACAACCGTGAAAGAATACGTTAATTTAAGTTCCTCGCTATAAAAATACGTTAAGGTATACGCTCCCGGAGCAAGTTCGAAGTTCGGATAAGAACTTTCCGCAGTCTCGCCGTCTTTATCGGCTACTTTATATATAATTTCGTAAGAAACGACGTCGCCGTTTTCGTCTACGACCGCCGCCGACGGGAACGTGATTTCTTTAGCATAAGGAATCTGCGTCCCGTTTATAAACTCCGTTTCGAGTTTTATAGAGTGTTTTTTACCGTGCGACCCCGACGAGTCGTCGCCTTTTGTACACGCGGTTGCAAACGCCAGACACAGCGAAATTGCTACGGCGAATAAAATCGATAAAGTTTTCTTCATTTTCCCCTCCGAGTTTAAGACTTTTTGAATTTTTCTATATAGTTGCTCCAGTTCGTTTTATAATTGCCGTAAGTGGAATCGTAAATTCCCGAAGTCGGAGTATATACGCCCGAGAAAATATCCACCGCAATGGATTTGTTGGCGGTCTTTTTGTCATGATACCATTTCATTCCGACAATCGTCGCGAATTTCTTGTCGTAATTGCCCGCGTCCACTATAACCGCGTTGTCGGTTACCTCATAAACGCTCTTTACGTAAGGACTTATCGTAAAGCCCATATCTTCGTCCGTCGGCTTGTATCCGTAAGGCAGCATAACGTTTCCGCCCGCGTTCTTCGCGGCGATTTTCTGCGCTCTCTCGGAGAAAAGATAGGAAAGGAATTCCTTGCACTTTTCTTTATTGCCCGCCTTTCTCGGGATAACGAACGAGCGGCAGACGTTTTCCACCACCATATTTCTCGCTTCTCTTACGATTTCGATATCCCCGTCCGTAACGCCGCTCGGTTTTTCGCTCGTAACGCCGTCGACGTAATCCACTACCGAACGTAATTTCTCGTCGTTTGCTATGCTCGTCGCTCTCGCCGTTATCGAACTTAAAACGGGCATCTTCATTGCGTAAACGTCCTGCTCTTTTATCGTCTTGTCGTCTTTAAAGGGCTTAACCTCGTTTTCGAGCCAACTTCCGACGAAATGGAAAGCGAAAGGCGTTAAATCCTGTCTTTTGAACTTTCCGCGATAAAACACCTTATCCACGTCTTTATAAGCGAACGATTCGCTCGTGTTGTGAAGGTATTGAACGGAATTTCCGCTCGCCTTCGAGAAGAGTTTTTCCGCTAAGCCGTAAACGCTTTCGAGAGAGGCTCTGTTTGCGGTTATCATCGTCGGCTCTTCTTCGCAGAACTTCCATTCGCCGTTTACAAACGCATACCCCGAAAAATATTTTTCGTATCCCTCGAGTCCCAAAGACTGCGCGAACCAGTTTCTCATCGCATAGTGGAGATATTCTCCGCCCTGCGTGTCGGCAAGCGCGCCCGCCGTCAGAAACACGCCTTTTTTGTAAAGCGTTTCGCCGAACGCGAGGAACTCGTCCGTCGTTCTCGGCAAAGCGTAATTACCCGCGCCGAACGTTTCGTCCAGAAGAGTTTTGTTGTAAACCCAGTTCCAGCCCGTCATCTGAGTTTGCGGAACCTGATAATATTTTCCGTTTTCGTTATAATATTCAAGCGTGCTTTTTGAAAGTTTGTCTTTAAGCGACTTATCCTCGCCGTAAGCCTTAGCGTCGTAAAGATCGGTTAAATCTTCGAGATATTCGCCGTTGCCGAACATATCCGTCTCTATCTGATAAATATCGGACAAGCCCACTTCGGATATGATATTGCTTTTCGCCGTTTCGTTGCTCGAACTTTTTTTGAGAATTATTTCCACGTCTTTATCGACGTTCGTCATATAGTCGTTTACGACCGCTTTAAGCCAATCCGAGCCGTTTCCCCCCTCGTAATAACTCATCGTGATTTTGACGGAACGGTTGGTCGTTCCCCCGTTGCTTTCGCCGTCTTTACTCTCGCTCGAAGGATTTTTTCCTTCGCATGACGTCGCTACGGCAATCGCCATAACGCCCGACAAAAGTACTGCCAAAATTTTCTTCATTTTCTGATCTCCTCGATTTTTATTTTTTCGTCAGCCTTTCAGCCCTCCGCCCATCTGAATATCCATAAGGGTATTCTGAAAAACGGAGAAAAGGACGACGGTTGGCACCATACATGTTAAAAGTCCCGCGAAATAAACGGGATATTCCAAAGTTTTCTTAACTACGTCCTGATATAAATAGAGTCCCGTGGAAAGGGTGGGTAAATTCGGGAAGTAGATAAGAGGGACTTCGCAATCCGACCACAGCGATATAAAATCGGCAAGAAGCAGAGCGCAAAGCGGCGATATAATCTGCGGAAGCATTATGCTTATAAACACCCTGAAATGCCCCGCGCCGTCGATAAACGCCGATTCGGCGTATCCTCTGCTCACGCCCTTGAACGTGCTGTACAAAATAATGAACGAACCGCCGAGACACCCCGCTTCCAGAAGGGCGAAAAGCGGCGAATTGTACGCGCCTATCGCCTGCGCGAATTTCAACGAACTCGCCATACTGCCCATAATGGGAAGAAGCATTACGACGAGAGCGAACACATAGAAAAATCTTCGTCCCGGAAACTCGTAATAAGCGACGACGTAAGCCGCCATAGCCGAAAAGAATACTCCGAAAAAGGACATTCCGCCCGCATACCATAAACTGTTTAAGAACATCATAGGCACGGAGGTGTTTTCGGAACTGAGTTCCTTCCACGCCCTCAGATAGTTTTCGAGCATCGGCTTTTCGGGTAATGCGAATATCGGTTTATCCGTGTATTCGACGCGCGTTTTGAGCGATACGTTGAGAGCGTAAAGGTACGGAACGATAAGTATCAAAGCGTAAATAAGAAATATTGCGAACACGGCGATTCCGACGGCGGAAGCCGAAAATTTTCTTCTTTTTCCGAAAGCCGCTTTCATCAATAACTTACCTCCGGATTGATTTTTTTCATTATCGCCCGAGAGCCGAAAACAAAGGGCATCGCAAGCAGGGTGAAGAACATTCCCACCGCGGACGGATAATTATAGGACGAACCTCTGACCTGATCGAATATCCAATAGGACAACGTATACGTGTTATACGAGCCGCCCGTAAAATACAATATCGGACCCGTCGCGGTGAATATCGTGGCGAATTGCAACAGAAGCATAGTCGAAAAAGTCTCGAACGTGAGCGGACACAGTATTTGCCAGAATTCGCGCCATAACGAACAACCGTCTATTCTCGCCGCCTCGAAACACTCCTCGGGCGCTCTGTTCATCGCTCCCATAAAGATGAGAAACGTCGTCCCGAAACCCGTCAGAAGCATATAAATCATTATAACTCTCGTGGCAATCGCGGGATTTGCAAGCAGTTCCTCGTACTCCGTTTTAAATACGGTTTTAACTATCTCCCAAAGCGGTCCGTATTTCGCGATTATATCTTTGAAAATCATTATCGACACGACGGGCGCGATAAGGCTCGGCAGAAAAAAGATAAATCTGAACGCCTTATAACACCATATCTTTTTGTATAGAAAATAGGCTACGACGAACGCTATAAACACCTTGACCGTACCTAAAAGAAAATACTTGAAGGTGTTGATCATCGCAAGGTAAATTATGCTGTCTTTTTGCCCGAGTTCGTTGAAAAGCATTTTGAAGTTTCTCGCCGTGAACTCGTCTTTAAACGGTTCGCCGTCGGTAAACGCGATTAAAATCGAATAACCGTTGACGGCAAAATACCTTATGACGCACCATATTGCGGGAATAAGCATCATATAACAGAACAACCATTGTTTCCTTCTGTTTTTGTCTCTCCCCTCTATGATCGGATTCTTTTTCTCTTTCATAAAAACGCCTTAATTGCTTACGCGGGAATGACGAACGCGCCGTCGCCCGCTCCGAGATTGATTCTGAGCGTTCCGTCCACTATTTTTTCTACGGACGAAACCAAAACCCCGTCTTTAATTCTGTAAACGAGAGCCTGTGTGCTGTTTTTTATCGAGAGGTCGACGGTATTCGATCTCCCTTCCGCTCCCTTACCCGACGAAGGAAGCGAACAGTTGACGACCATATATGCGTCCCTGTCGCCCTTTTTATAAGTTCCGATAAGCGAATCGAGTCTGCTCTTGGTTTTTGAAACGTCTATTTTCCCCGTATCGCGCAACGCAAATTCCGCAAGCGTATCGAAAGAATCGACGTTTTCTCTGTTTTTCTCGCTCTCCGCGGCAACGGCGTTCACGCCCTGCCATTCGAAAGAATTGACGACCTTTTCAAAGGCAAGATACGCATTTCCGTCCTTAACGTAATCGTATACCCTCTTTTCGCCCGCGGAAGTCGTTATGCCGTACATTCCCTGCCCCGAACCGTAACAGAAATACTCGTAAACCTTCGCGCCCATGGCTATTCCCGTACAAATCTGGAAGGAAACGTCCGCTTTCGAACGGATATCCGTAAGTCCGCCGTCAAAGAACGTTTGTATGCACAAACCGAAATACGCTTTATCCTTTTCCGCCGCCGTCTCGTTGTATTTTTTGGTTGCGGTCGCCGTGATTATAAGGTCGCCGAAATAGGACGGACGAATAGCCTCTGTCGTCTGAAAAGGATAGTTATCGACGCATACGCTTTTCTTTCCCTTGACCTTAGCCGCTATTTCGTCCACATACGCCTGAACGTAATCAACAAAACTGTGTCTCGAAAAATTTTCCGCTTTCGCATAACTCGGGAACAGATTCATGTGGAAGTAGGTGTCGGAATAGTATTCGTTATACCAGTTAATCAACTTGCCGTATTCAAAAATGTTGTCGTAAACGGGTTCGTCTGCCATATAAAAGCCCGAAATACCGAGGTCTCTGAATTCCGTCGTGAGATTTCTTACGGGTATTTTATAAGAATAGCCCGCCACGAACTTGCTCCTCAGAGTATCGCCGTCGTCGTTCTGAAAATAATCGGGGTCGTTGTATTGATTTCTGATATATACGTCAAGTCCCGCTTTTTTAACGGCTGCCGCCGCGTTTTTATAAGCGTCTGTCATCGCCCCGTTGTTAGTGAGTTTCACTCCGTCCTCGGTTAAAATATAACCCGAAAATCCGAGCGCGACGTAATCGTCCAATTTGTCGAAATTGACGGGAGGAACGTCGGCTATGCTTATAAACCGCTCGTTTTGCTCAAACTCTTTACCATCTATAACGGTCTCCGAAGTTTTGTCGGAATCGGAATTTTCGCCTCCGCCCGTCGATCCTCCGCAAGCGGTTATCCCAAAACAAAGAACTGCCGCCATAACGAAACTTATCGCTTTTTTATTCATTTTTCACCTCTGCATATTCTTATTCTTTTCGGCATATCCGAAAACGTAGTTTCCCGCAGGTAATTTTAAATTTTTCGTATCTCCGTCGCCGACAGAAACCGAAAGTCCGTTGACGGAAACTTTTTCTGCGTTTTTAAGCCTTACGTCCGCGGTGAGTCCGCTCGGAATTTTCGCGATTATTTCCGTTTCGTTGTCGTCGCGGGTTATCTCCACCCGTATTTTACCGAATAAAGTTTCCTTTTCGACCGACGTCTTTCCGATTTCCGAAAATTTCGGAGCGATGATTACGTTTCCTTTATAAAGTTCCGAAAGGTTAAGTCCCGCGCCGTATTTTATTATTCTCGAAACGACGCTCGAAAACATAGGGTGACAATGCGAAAGATCCCCTCCGCCTTTAACTATCTCGTCGCCCCTGCCCGTTCTGTAATCGGGCCATTTTTTTGACCAATGCTCGGAAAGGGTGGTTTCTCCCGAAAGCATTTGTTTAAACGACGGGTAATCTGTCGCCGTAAGTAATTTATACGCAATATCTTCCATTCCGTTTTCGCAAAGACAATCGATTAAAAGTGGCGTGGATATTATACCCGTATCGAACTTGTAGCCGTTTTTTTCGTACGTTTCGCGAATTTTCCTTTTCAATTTTTCCCTGTGTTCTTCGGGAACGATTCCGAAAAGCAACGGAATGACGTTTTCGCCCTGAACCCCATGAGAATAAACGGAATGCTTTTTATCGAAAAACTCTTCATTGATAAGATTTTTTACGCTGCGTTTCAGGTCGGAATACGATTTTTCCTTATCGGCGATTCCGAGTTCGCGAGCGGAAAATTCCAGAACGTCGCACGCCTTATAAAGACACAACGCCCCCATATAACGCGCGTCGAAAACGGACATTTCGGGCGACAACCAGTCGCCGAGAAGCCAGCCGCTTTCCCTTTTCGTCTTTTCGCCGAATATTTCGGGATACAGATAATTTATCCACCTTTCGATTGCGGAAAATGATTTGCGGAGGTATTCCGCGTCGCCCGTAATTCCGTAAAGTTCGTTCGGAACTTCCGCGACGGCAACCCCCCATGCATACCCCCCTCCTCCGTTTATACACGGCGCGGTGTAAGGTATAAACCCATCCTCTCTTTGCGAAAGAAGAATGTCGTCAAGCCATTTCGAATAAAAATTTATTCCGTCGAAAAGGTATAAAACCGACTCGCACACAATCTGACCGTCGCCCGTATACGCGCGCTTTTCTCTGTGCGGACAATCGGTCAAAAGCCCGCTTCTGAAATTGTCCTTAAGCGTTAAAATGCTTTTTTCGACAATTTCTTCGAAAATCTTTTCCGAACAAGCGAATTTCATATCTTCGCGGATGTCGCCGCTTATAAACAGCGATTTCATATCTCTTATCTCGAAATTTCCGTCGCTTTCGTCGTACAACACGTCAAGGTTTTTCTGATTTTCCAAAACGCGCAGCATTATGTCGTGATACAACGCCTTGTCC
>ENA-UERK01001286-UERK01001286.1-human-gut-metagenome-genome-assembly--contig:-NODE-1286-length-18876-cov-33.099314_pt1 | contig 18876 bp, 18 predicted proteins | sample MGYA00242957_ERZ507957 | MGnify/ENA primary metagenome ERZ507957 (study PRJEB26167, sample SAMN06115538) | human gut metagenome | host: Homo sapiens | place: China:Heilongjiang | collected 2015-11-06... | reverse complement strand
TCATCATCTAATGTTGGCCATATAATCATCTCACCGTCATCATCATATATCGGTCTATCAACGTGTTCTCGTCCATCATCCATCATGTAAATCCCTCCTATCCAATCATAAATCTACCAACAAATAATATATTTTTACTTGATAAACTTTTTACTTTTACTTTTCTGAATACACCGTTTGTCAATCCATTTGTACATTCAAGTGCCACATAATCACCATCTTTGTCTTTTTCAACTACTATAGCTGTATGAGATATCGCCATAAACTCACCATTATTCTTACTGTCAGCGTCCATAAATATAATATCTCCAATTGCTAAATTCTTAAATGTTTCTAAGTCTGCCACATCTACTACCCAGTTTTTCTGTACAAAATATTTTCCTATATTAGCTTCATTTCTAGTGCTTGGTATCGCCCAGCTCACACTATTATTTCTATTATTATCCGCTTTTTTCTCATTTCCATATGGTGATTTTTCATAAGTCCAGCCAGTTAATACATAATTAAGAAAACAACTATCATCTATTTGGTACTTATTATCTACCTTCCATTTACTGATATTTTCGGCTGGGTTTTTAAAGTCACAAGGAGTTGTACTATTATAACTGAACTTACTATTATTTTTATAATAACTATCAGCTATTTTAACTAGGTCTGAGGAATATTTAAAAAGAGGCTGTGCATAATTACTGCCTTTTTTCTTAGCTCCAACACTTCCAAGGTATGCTTTATCACTAATTGTAGTATCAGGATTATAGTATACGGATACAATGTAAGTAGTATTTACTTTTGGTATTAATACACCATTCTTACAGTCAACACCTTCCAAATATACCGCGTCAGGTTGTATTAGCTTAAATCCTTTGGCAGTAGTAAATATAATACGAGCATAGTAACTATCATTATAATTAGTGGATGAAGTTGCTGGCACTCTAAATTGTAATTTTGTTAGTGGTTTATTGTAAGTGTACACTCTTTGACTATCTAACATTTTATTACTTGTAGCACTGTTACTCTCCCATTCTGCTCCTTCTCCAAAGTATAATATCTTTTCCTTATATTTCTTGTAGTAAGTCTGAGTAGATGCTTCATCTTTCATTCTATACCCGTCTGTAGTAAGACTACTAAGCCAGTAATATCTATCAGTGGCATCACACATATCTTTTGGTTTTCTCAAGAATATAACGTATTTTGTTTTATTGCAGTAATCCAACATCATATTATTAAGTGAGTCTATTGCTTCATTCATTTGTTTGTAGTTGCCTGATTGAGAACTTCTCAAACGTGGTTCTTCACATACAAATATAGGTTTCTTTGGATATTTCTTCAATAGTGCTTTTATAAGAGATTGATAGTCTTCCACAACGTTATCCACATTATCCCCAAGTGCTGGAACTCCGAAAGCTAACATGACATGACTGACAGTTTTAGGATACGGTGTTTTATCAGTAACTCCATTGACAGTAATATTAGTAATAAGTTTTCCACCTTCTACAAAGTCTTTAGGAGCTGCACTGTTAAGTCCTTTAAATGTAACTTCATAAGTTAGCCCGTCATCATCATCTACTATGTCTTTTGGAGGTGCTGGTTTTGAAGGTGATTGGTCTTTTACTTTAGCCTCCTTGTCCGCCCTTGCCAAGTCCCATGGTCTAAGTATTATGCCGTGTGTATACCAATGAGTCATACTACCTCTTGAACTATATGTTATGCTCATATCTTCATATCTTATTGCTCTCGGCCACTTATGTCCTCCACTTGCATGAGCTATCATACGTTTACCATTTACTTTTCCACAATATACAACTACGTGATGAGTACCAGCAGTGGCATATTTACTGGCTCCACCAGGTTTTGATGCCCAAGCGGCAGTTACATTCGAAGGAACTGTGGCATTACTTAACATTATTAAGTCCCCAGGTAATAATTCACTAATTGTTGTGCTTGTTAATTTCTTTAGGGTATATCCACTATATTTTGTAGCATTCTTTACTAAAGTACCATAGTTACAGTTGGCACCACCGTATTTGGCAGTTACACTTCTAAGTCCAGCATATAAGTAAGCACAACTACTAAGTGAAGAACACACATAACAGTATGGATTTTTTATACCATGTATAGTTCCACTAACTCTGTATCTTTTACTGTCATCATATATACAAGCACCAGCGTAGTAAGTAGCTTTTTTATACTTTTGATGTAATTCACAAATTTCCTTAGCTTTATTGACTATTTTTTTTCTTACATTCTCAGCTACTCCTTTTTTATTAGTTGTGTTACCTTCTATTTTCCATGTAGGAGCATTTTTAACACTGGCTGCTCTAGTCATAGAGGATTCAGTTGAGACGGCAGTAGCTTCGGCACTCTTATTTGATGTGCCTGGTTTTATTGCTCCATAACCTCTTTTCTTACCTTTATCATCAATACAGTATGGCAATTGACCGTCTATTACTTTGTACCATCTTAAGTACCCTTCTATATTAGTAGCAGTACCGGCGTGTTTATTTGCTACATACCATTCTCTACCGCCAGCCCATGCGGCAGTTAATTTTTCAAGTTCTTCAAAGTATAATTTCTGCACTTTACTACTCTGTACTGTATAACCATATTTATTTACCCATGATAAACCATTTTTCATTGCTACATATCTACATATTAATAAGTCACATCCATATAAACCGAAGTTATAGCCAACCAAGGCTGCGAATATATTCCATTTAAAACGTTTTAATGATTTTCTAAGTTCATTACATCCAAACATTATTTGGTTACATATTGCTTTATCCACTTTTTCTCCATTTATAACTTTAGTGCCACAAGATTTAGGTTTCATATTAGAATAACTTGGTGTAAAGTATTCAACTTTACCATCTAAATATTCAATCTTTTGTTTTTTATTAAAATAAGCATCTCTTTCGCATTGCATAAGACCGTATCCGCCGCCGCTATACTTAGTAGCATCGTATGGATTAGCACTAGACTCAGCGTATATCATTGCATAGACTAGTTGTGGGTCAAGTCCAAATTTCTTGCTATAATATTCAACTGGAGCATATATTTTCCAATGATTAGATTTACTACGCATATTTCTAACATCACTATATTTATCACTCCATTTACCTAGTCCAAATTTAGCATAATAGTCTACTGCTGCTTTGTATTGTTTTGCAGTTTTACTACTATCTTCTTTTTTATCGGGTTTTGGCTGAGTAGTAGGAGTTTTACCTTTTATTTCTCCACATTTATATTTAATACAGTCATGAATTCTACTATCTCCTATCCATAGTCCATTATCTATTTTCTTTATGTTAATACTTCTATAGTCTTCCGTATCTTCACTTATTTTGTCTGAGTCATCACCTGGTTTTATAGGGTCAGGCACTACTTTGTCTGTATATTGTTTAATAAGTTTGTCTATTAATTTCTTATCAATGCCTAGTTGATTTAGATAATTTCTAATAGCAAGTAAATCACTAGCAGTCAATTTTCCGTGTTTCTTAATTATATCTACAACATCATTAACTATGTCATCTTTATTAAGAGACTTCATCTTACTACGTATTTGTTTGTAGTTACCTAAAGTTATACTATTTTTAGTTCTATCTGTAAAACTGATTTCAAATTTTGTAATACGTGCTTCTAACTGAACTGGAGGATTAAATTTTCTACTAACAACATAGTTAGTATCACCAATATCAATTTCCTCATAATCTCGTTCGGTCATATATACTGGTATCTCATAACTGAATTTAGTTTTATTCAGTTCTTTTAATTTCGCATACCCTTCATGAATTAATGTATATATATCTTCTGCATCACTTTTATATTTCATCAATACATATTTACCGCCATTATTCAGCATTTCATGTGCTTTTTCATCAAATATATAGTTCTGACCAAGTGGTTTGTCGGTTGGGTCGCCTTGTTCTTTTTCCCATTTTACATCACTAATAGTAAGTCCATTTTTACCTACTGGAATAATACCGCTACAAAAGTTTGTAATATCTCCAGTACGTTTCATACCATAACTATTTCTGTCACTCTCAAATCTTTTGTATCTTTTAGTTCCTCTCTCACCATTCGCAAAGCAGTCTACAAAGAAGTTAAATTTACCTCTTTTTATGTCTACTGGAACTGTTCTAAATTGCCATTCGCACTCGTATAATATTGAAGTGGCATTTTGGATAACGGAATATACACTAGTAACTTCTGTAGTCTCTACTCTAAAGGCTTCCTCATCTAATGAAGGACTTACATAGCCAACTTTATAGTTAGTATCCATTAGTATAGTTTCCAATAATTTTGTCGCATTTCCGTCTGCCACAAATTTATCCACATAACTATTATACAATTCAATACCAATAAACTCTGCATAAACTGTAATAGTCACATCATCTATGTGCTCAATACTAGTGGTTTTCTTAATCTGCATAAGTTTAAAGTTATCTTGCCAATAAAATCCAATATAGTTACCTTCTAAAAATATTGGTTGGTCTTGATAACTTACTTTAAAGGAGGCAGTATAAGTCTCTGCCCCCGTTATAAGTTCACTAGTATAAGTGTCATCATATACTTTTATGTTATTGGTATTTGTGGTATTTATTAGTTTTAATAGTTTTTTCGTATTGTCAAATATATATAAGTTTTTAATCATTTAAATACCTCCTATTCACTAGTTAAATTTAAATTCTCAGCTGGAGTACTTCTATCTTCATCTACTACTCCTAACCATTTTTCTCTTATTAATACACCTAGACTCGCAGATGTATCATCGCTAACTACTTGTAATGTTGTTTCACCTTCATCTACAGTAAAATATGAACTACCAATATCTACTAAATCATTTCTCAACTCATTGTTTAAATAACAATCACCATTCTCAAAATCCAAGTCTAATTTATCTCCAGACTCAAAGTATTTTATATTAGAAATTTCTTCACTCTCAGGATTCAATTCATATACTTTTATATCACTAATACCTACTCCACAAGCATTTTCTAATTTATCTGCCATAGTTCCAATGTATATCGCTAAGTAACTTAATGGTTCTGTAGAGTACTCACTACTACGTTTATTGTTTGCCGATACAGACTGAGTAAATGTTCCATCATCATTCTTTTGTACTTGAGCACTATATACGTAGTATTTACCAGTTTTCTTTCTAGTTAATGTAAAGTAAGCATTGGCATCATTCCAACTACCATGTTTACCACTCATATAATGATTAGTAACAATTTTACCATTATTATCAACAGTTTGGTCAGTTTTTTCCTTTGGCGTATCATTACTTGTTATCAATATAGATTTTTTACTAACACTTACCTCTGCTTGGTTATACTCAAAATATTGATTAATATCACCTAAATATAATCTGAATATCTGAGTACCGTTTATATCGAATCCATATACCTCAGCTATTCCTGTCTTATGGTCTGCGTATGCAGGGTCATCACTATAATCAACACTATTATCCATTGCTGCCGCCCCTTTAAGATTGTCTACATTTATATAACCAGTATGTTTCTTACCATTTTTATCTTTCCAAGGTTTATATATTCTATAGTAAGTTATTGTCTGAGAGGCACTATTAGAATCTTTTGGTTTATATGTATATGTTCTTTGTATTATTCTAAGTTTTGTGCCATACGGTATAGTACATTCTACTTTACTGCTTGGATTAGGTTTTGTATATACTACACAACTACCACCTGTTAGTGTTTTACTTGGAGTTAACCACATATTAGCTACTGTGAATTCCTTTACAACACTTTTAGAATTGTCTTTTACTTGTTTCTTTATATATTTTGCTGATACATAATAGGTTTTAGTTTTATATTTTATCTTCGCCCATCCATTCTGAATTGTTACATCTGTTAATTTAGTGCCTTTTGGAATAATTCCCTGAGATTTTCCTTTTGTACTTGGTTGAGTTCTGTAATTAACTCCGTTGGCAGTTACTTCATAATAAGTAACTTTGCCACCTTCCACTACAGTTTCTTTGACCTTCTCTTGCTCACTCAAGACATTGTTAGGGTCTCCATTCTTACCACTTGACCTACATTGCATTCTCACCATTACTTTAAAATCATCAATATTTTTACTCAACGCAATACGTGCGCACGCTCCTTTTATTTTCTCAGTGCTATTACCCAATTCACTAAGAATAAAACTTTCACCTCCAGATGAAATAGTAAAGGAACCACCAGTACCTCGACCTGCATTAATATTTGCTCCGCTTTGAATCAATGTACCTACACTGGTGCAGGGGTCATGTAATATAAGAGTTTGTTCCTTCTTTGTGGTACTCAATTGTAGTTGTGGATAATCTCCTACCAATATTTTTTCTCCAGTCTTATTATTTTGAAGTTGAGCAAAATGAGCGTCTGCTCCAAAGCCTATACTTACATATGGTAGAGTCGCTAACTCACCATTGTTCTCAACTACCACAGTCTGTTGACCATCTTCGGCATTGTATGCCTGTACATTATCACTGTAACTATATGGTGTATGACATATTAGTTCTATGTCAGCGTACCCACTCATACTATTCTTTTTCTTTACTTTAAGTGCTCCTTTTAACATTCCATATATGGTGATATTCTCACAAAACTTTACTGGTACTTCTTGTTTTGTATTAAGAATATCATGAAGACATTGAACACGAGTCTTATAGTCTTGCTCAGTATCACCTATTATTGCGAGTGAGATAGGAATAGAGACAGGGTCATATTTGGCCCCGTCAAATATCTCACCGTCTCTACTAGATACATTAATAGTATCAATAGATTTTTCAGGTATATATGGTTTCTCTATACTAGTTACTATTGCTAAATCATTTATCTGAGTTCCATTAAAATTAAAATAATTATACATAATCTCTCTCACCTCTAAATCTTTCCTTTTGGTCATTGTAGTAGTCATTTGTTTCTTGTACTGACTTAGCCACCTTTTGTCCTACCACTACTTTGTCCATAAGTATTGGAGTATTAGTATCTTGTAATGCCTTTTTATATTCTTTTCCCATTTCTTTATAGTCGAATTCTTGCTTACTATCTTGCATTGCCTGTGCCATACCTTTTATCGCATACAATAGATTACTATCCACTGTGTTTTCACTATTTATATTAATACCTGCTGTACTCATATTAACTTTTCCTAAGAATTTATTTGTGTCTATAGTCTCTACTAGACTACTAGCATAATCTTTAATAGCTTTTATAGTTTTACCTGCATTCGCCTCAATACCAACAGTAACACCAGCCGGTATCATTTTCCCTACCATGTCTCTAAATACTGTTGATGGAGAATGAATACCCAAAGCGTCTTTTGCTGCATTTAAAGCTCTACTTGCTATATTTTGCATCGTGCTAAATAAATTATCAGCCGCATTAGTAATACCAGTAATAATACCATGTATGATATTACTTCCTATAGTCACCATTCTTCCAGGTAAACTACTAATACCATTTATGATATTATCTTTGAATCTCTGTGCAGCTTCTCTACCCTTTTGAGCAAAACTTGCTGCAAAAGATATTACTCTTGAAATTGTTGATACTAGGAAAGACCATACACGACCTGGTAATTGTTGTATGAATGTACTTACACCATTTAAGAATCTACTACCAGCTTGTTGAGCTCTACTTGCCATTTGAACTACCCAACTTCCAACACGACTAATAGTATTTACTAGCCATGTCCATACTTTACCAGGTAATTGTTGAATAAATGTAATGGCATTTTGTACAAATTTACTACCTGCTTCATAGGCCTTTTGAGCCATCTGTCCAACCCATAGTACCGCATAAGCTACTGCATAACATAGCCAATACCAAATAGTTTCAGGTAAGTTACTGAACCAATTTCCTATATTACTTATCATTTCAGGCACAGTTTGAGTAAAGAAGTTTTTTAGTGAATCTATCGCATTACTGGCTATAGTTTTTATATTCTCCCAAAGATTAATCCAAAACTCTTTGAATCCATCAATATTATTCCATGCCCATATAAAAGCAGCTACAAGAGCCGCTATGGCTGCCACGACTAATACAATTGGATTGGCCATCAATACTCCCCATAGACTTTGTAATGCAGGAATTAATGTATCAGTTGCAAATACATATAATGCAGTAATAGCTGTATCTAATAAACTCATGATACTACTACTCACCACACTAATAACACCTTTTAGTATGGCAAAGTTTTGTTTAACTTTAATACCAAAAGTAATTAATTTACCAAACGCTAGTAAAATTGGTCCTATAGCGGCTGCCACTAGAGCGAATGCCACTATTACTTGTTTGATAGGTCCCGGTAAGTTTAAGAAGGATTGAAGTAATTTTGTAAGCATACCTACTATCAATGATAGTGGCCCAGTAGTATTCCCAATATCAAGTTGTACTGCCTCCCACGCACTACTCAATTGCTTTAAAGCGCCTGATAAATCTGAGTTCATCATATCAGACATTTTCTTTGCAGTACCGTTACTTTTTTCTAGTTCTTTTGTAAAGTTGTCAATACTGTCTGCTCCTGTATTACATAAGATACCCATACCTTTTATTGAGTCAGCAGTAAATGTTGTCATAAGTGCTGCCGTCTTCTGAGCATCTCCCATACCTTCTGTTGCCTTATCTACATCTCGTATAATATCAGTCATACTTCTAAAGTTACCATTAGCATCTTGAACTTTTACAGATGTATTACCTATTTGTATTGCTCCATTTTTCATCTTTTGAGTCATATCTCTTATGATTGCATTTAAGGCAGTACCACCTTCACTACCTTTAAGACCTGCATCTGCAAATTTACTAAGTATTGCAGTAGTTTCTTCCAAACTCATACCTGCGTTGTGAGCATTAACTGCACAGTTCTTGAACGCTTCTCCAAGCATCTCAGTTGTTGTATTTGAGTTAGCTTGTGCATAAGATAGTACGTCTGCCATACGTCCTGCTTGGTCAGCCTCTAACCCAAAAGCTGTTAGGTAATCAGTTACCAAATCGGATGCTTGTGCTAAATCCATTCCAGATGCTGCCGCCAAATTAAGTACTCCAGGTAAACCTGCTGCCGATTGTTGAGCATCCCAACCCGCCAGTGCCATATATCCTAACGCATCGGCTGCCTCACTTGCACTAAAAACTGTGGATGCGCCCATCTGTTTTGCAGTATCTTCCAATAATTTTAAGTCACTACCAGTAGCTCCTGATAATGCTTTTACTTTTGACATTGAATGCTCGAATGTCATCTGAGTTTTAACAACACTTGCTCCTAAGGCCATTACTGGAGCAGTTACTCCTGCTGTAAGAGCAGTACCTACACTTGACAAACTTTCCCCAGTAGCTTTTAAACCACTGAAACTACTTTGTGTCTGATTTACTTGCTCAACTGCTCTATTTAGATTACTATTAAAATCACTCATTTCCAATTTTAGATGAGCAACTATGCTCCCTAAATCTACACCAGCCATATTATTCACCACCTTCATATAATTAAAAAACAGTAGAACCTTCGTCCTACTGTTTATTTTATTAGCTCATCAGTAAATCTAAACCAGGATTTTTATTTTTAGTTTTACTTTCAATTTCATCTTCTCTAAATATTGGTTTTTTAGTTTTGCCTTCCTTGTCAGGCTGCATCATATTGTATAGATATGTAGCTGCCTCATCTATACAGTAACGACCATACACATCATCTTCATCTATACCTAATAAGTCACTAGGTCTACATCCAAAGGTCTTAGCAGTAGAAATAACATTTAATATTCTTCTACTTTCGAATAGAGGGTATGGCAGCATTTACATTTCCTTGTGCCTCGGCCATTATTTGCATTTTCTGAGTATCTGTTATTACATCTTTAATTTCTTCAAACGTAGGTTCCACTAAGCTTTGTTCACATACTAAATCTATTATTTCCATTATATCTTTTATTTTATTTTCATCTTGTTCAAATAATTCCATTGGTTTATCTTTTTCAGTTCGTTCAAATAAATCATTTACTGTTCCTAAAAGATTATTTGGAAGTTTTCCACTCATCAAAAGATTTAATAGACTAGCTGGTTTTATTCTTACTGCTATTTTCTCACTAGGTTCAAATCCATCTATTTCTATTATTCTAGTTGCTTTTTTTCTAAATTCTCTTGCACTTATTACTTTTAATTCACTCATTGTATTCTCCTCCTATATACTTATATTATTTTGCAGCAGGGTCAGCAGGTAACTCATCAACAAAAGTTATTTCTTTTATTGGTAGTTTTGCTTTTGTGTTTTCTCTAGCTTTTATTTCAAACTCAGGAGCAAAGAATCCATCTCCTACAGTCATTGTAGGGAATTTACCAGTACATTTATTTAATGTTACTTTAGCGTAGTTAACAATTGAGTCTCCGCTATAGTTAGCAACATATAAGTCTAGTTTAAATGGTTTTGCTACGTTCCCTTCACTCATCATTGGAGTTGATAGTTTTTTAGTGCCAGATTTAGTTCCTTCTTCTACTTTATAACCAGCTACAAGTCCTGCCATTGTATCATCAAATTGGTTGTCTGTAAGTTTTATATCGTATCCATAGATTAAGTCATCTGTTCTAACAACTGCTAATATACTAACATCATTTCTTAGTATATCCTCTTCGCCTTCGCTAAGCACCGGTTCTAATTCAGCCTTTTGTGCAGTTTTTATATGTGCCACAACTCCACTATCTTTAGCTGCACCTGTAGTAGGGTCAAGTTCAGTTATTACTGCCTTTTTAATATTATACAATATAGCCATTTTATTTTCCTCCTATTCATTATCATTATAATTAAAAATTACTGGTGTTCTACAAGTTATAGAACACACATAACATCTTAAATCTTGGTCATACATATCATCGCTCATGTCGTGCGTGATTTCAATGCCAGCTAAATATAACGCTTTTCTAACTTTGTTTCTCAACGTATCTAGTTGTAGAGGGCTATGTGGAGTATAGATATATATAATCCAGTTATCCCATCCACAAAGGGTATTATCAAAACTTTGGTTAGCGCTTGTTCTCATTATTATTGCAGTATCTTCTGTGATACGTGCAGGACGGTCATGTACTGGCACTGTTCTCAACACGTCTTTTATTACATTATATATATTAAGTCTCGCACTCATTTTTTAACCCTCCTCACTAAAACAAGTTGCGTATCATGCCTTTAAAATTACTTATCTCACTGTCTCTTGCTTTTTCTAATATCTGATATTTACCATCAAAGTCAGCTCGTGTCTCTAAGTAGTAACCATAGTAAACACCATGCTTAATACTAATATCTAAGTCGTTCTCAGTTACTTTATATTCACCTTTCAATTTATTTTGTGCTGTCTTAGTTCTATTTGTCCAAGGGTGATTAGCTTTCGCATATGTCTGCATATTTTTACTAATGGTACTACCTACTACCTTTAACTCAGCCTGCATTGTTTTATCAAAGTTTTTTATTTTGTCATTAAATTCTTTAGTATCGAATGTTATTGTATTAGCCATCTAAATCAATCCTTTCCAATGAAACTTGATAAAGTAGATTATAATGTACCACATTAATGATTTCTAATACTTTATAGTAAGCATTATCATAAACTATAAAGTCATCTTCTTGTAATGGAAAATCTTTTACATATGTAGCATAAAGTGTAGCATATGAATAACCTTTTATAATACCTTGGTCATTATTAGTTATACTTTTACTTCTGCCACTGGAACTGTTATCTATTACACATTGTAAATCTTGTACATGAACCATTTCTTCTTTTAATACTTTACATCCCATTGCATCCACTTCATATATATCCCTATATATTGGTACTTGATAACCATAATTATTTATGGCACTCTGTACCTTCTTAATTACTCCAGCCTGTATTGTTTGTCTATTGCTCATCTACTCTACGTGGCACCTTTCCAGTTATGGAGGTCGCTTTTCCGCCGTTTATGTCTTTGTTGTATTGGTCTAAAAACATCTTGGCCATATTGTTCCACATATCAGCACTGTTCTTTATTGTTATGGCACCAATTGTGATTTCATCTGCACTCGCTTTAGCTAAACAACATATATAGGCCAATTGATATATATTATCATACATAACCGCCATTGCCATTAGTTGTTCATCTGTAAATGTAGGATATTGGTCTTCCATTATCAAGACTTTTAGTTGGTCAATATTTACCACGCAACCCACCTCCTATAAAAAAATTGAGTAGGCTAAGCTGTATTGTTAGCCTTGCCTACTCTGTATATATAAGGGAATACAATGAGCTATTTAATTATGCGCTAATATCAACTTTATTACTTACATCTATTACAGCGCAGTTATCTATTGCTTCAAATGAAGGTATCATAACACAAGAAACAACAGTAACAACTTGAACTGGATGTTTTTCTTTGAATGTAGTTACAGTAGTACCATAAGCTGCTTGAGCAACTTGAGCATCTGTTCCTGACATTAAGTCAGATGCTTCAGGAGTAGTACCATATACAGTATTACCTAAGTTTCCACTTGGCATTAATACAACTTTATTATCAGGTATTAATGTTACTTGTTCAGTAGCATGTGCTAAACCTGTTCCATGGTCTAGTTTACCGAATTTTTTACTATATACATAAATTGATATTCCAGTTACTTGTTCAATGAATGCTTTCTTTTGTTGTTCACTTACAAAGTAATGCATTGTAGAATCATCTGGGTACATCATTTTTTGAACTGTATCACAGTTAATCATATTTAAGAATGTGTTTCTATTCATAACTGCTCTTGAAGGTCTTATACCTGTTTTAAGTTCCATATCATCACATATGTCTATAAGGTCTCTAACTGGGTCAGCAGTAGTTTTACTAGCTGGTAACCATTTATCTCTAATAGCTTTGTATAAGTTTGTCATACCATAATCATATACATAACGAGCTCTACCATCTGCACTAGCTACATCTATTTTACCATCTACCATTAATTGACATCTCATTATTTCAGCTTGTACTCTAGCACCTTCTATTAATCTAGCAGCTTCATCAAATATTTTTCTAATAAGTGGTAGTGCCACTGTATTATCGGGATGAGCTAATAATAAGTTTAATTGTTGTCTATCTTTTTCACCAATTCTCATAGCTTCTCTAAAGAATGCCATTTCAGTAGCAACTGCTTCGAAGCCTTCTTTTTCTCTCATACGTGCTTTAACATCGTATTCACTTGGTTGTAATGCTACTGGAAGTCCATTAGCACCTTTTAACCAGCTTATATCAGTTCCCATACTAGTTCTTGAAGGGAATAATGTTTCAGCAAAGTATGGTTCTTTGTTAATTGGATTTTCTTTTACATATGCAGCAATTTCTTTTGCGTTTATATAATCAAATAAATTTACATTTGCCATTATCCTACACCTCCTATTTATTTACCACGTGGATTAAAGTATTTTTAGTGTCTAAGTTAGCAGCTCCAACTAGTCTATCTTTTCTCACGAAACCATGTACTAATACTGCCACGTTTATAGCCACGTCAGTTTCATCGAAATCGTCTAATTTTATAGTATTGAATACTATAGCGTTTCCAGTAGCAGCTGCAGTTGATGAGCCGGCAGCAGCTTTAGTTACATTTCCATTTTCATCGAATGCTACTACTGTTCCTTTTTTAAGTGTTTTTGCTCCCTCAAAATCAGCATCAGCCACTGCCATTGCTTTTAAGTTAGCATAAGTTATTGTTCCCGGTAAATTTACATAATGGTCAGGGAATGCTAATATTTCTTTTTCAGGTGCTAGTATTTTCTTACTTCTTAACTTTGGCATAAATGCCACCTCCTAATTTATTATTTATTATTGTTACCAAAGAAATAATTACTATCAATTTGTTGTGCTTGTTCACTACATTGTTTACCTAATAGTGAACCGAAGTCGCCTTCATGTGTAGTTTTACTACCAAAGGCATTTAAGTTACTTGGCTTTCCTGGAGAACCAAGATTTAAAAAACCCTTTCCAGGTTGTGGTTGTGACTCTGCATTATCAAATAGATAGGCCTTGTCCTTTTGTAATGCAGTTAACTGGTCTGTTAATCCTTCAACAGTACCATCATCTTTTAATACGACTTTTTCCATATCTAAGAATTTCATCAAGTCGTTTACATCTTTAGGTTTAGCCTCAGCTAACTCTTTATTTATGGCAGTTGTTAATTTTTCTTTTTTAGCAGTCGCTTCCATGCCGGCAATTTTTTCTTCTAAAGCTTTAACTTGTTTCTCAGCTTCAGTAGGATTTTTTACTTGCTTTTGTAAGGACTCTATCTCATCATTAGCCTCTGCTAACTCCGCTATCTTAGAATCTAAGCGATTTTTAGGTACATATTTATTGTCCTTACCATCATCTATCAGTACTTTGCATCCCTGTTCTTCTAGGGCTTTTGTTATAGCTAATTCTACCTCAGCTGCATTATCAAGTCCTGCTAAAAATTCTCTTAATTTTCTTTTCGCCATACTTACCTCCAGTTTAACGTCCATCGACGATTATATCATTGTTTTGAGAAAACAAAGAAAACATTATTACTACGAGGATTTAAAGGATATCCAAGAACCTCTTTGTCATATCTATATATTACACTTCTTGGAAAAATATTAACTAAAATTGGACAATAAAAAACACTCAACTGTTAGATTGAGTGTTTTAATAATCTATTTAGCTTGTTCTTCCTCTGGAGGATATTTCTCATCGAACTCCTCAGGTGTTAATGTTAGGTCGGGATTATCTAGTAATACCTGGTGCATCATTATTCCTATCCCGTCTATAACATTCTCAAAGTCATCATAACTAAGTCCCATTACTTGTAAGTCTATGCCACGCTCAAACATCATCGCATGAGCTAGTTCGTGATAAAATGTTTGTATTAAACTTTGGTCATCTTGTAATGACGGGTCTAGTTGTATCGTATGAATATATTTATCACATAGACCCAAACATTGTCTACCATTCATTATTATTGGTTTATCAACTAATTCTACTTTATAGTACACACTTCCAACTCTTACTTCTTCAGGTATTACCATATAAATCCCTCCTTATTTTATTATATCTTTATTTTTACCATCTGCATAAAATATTTCACCATAAGTTTTATTGCTAGATATACATCTATCTATGATGTTTATTATCTCTTGCTCAGTAAGTCCTTCTACTTCCATTAATGGAAAGTATTCTTCAAATTTGTCTAAATAGTTTTGTAATTTTTCTCTCATTCTTATCAACTCCTTACATATATAGTATAGTAAATCTTATCTATTTACTAACTACTTTTTAAATTGTTTTAATGTATCTTTTACTATTTTATCATATGACTTCATCATCTCAGGGAAGTTTTCATATAGGAATTTTCGTGTCTCGGGTTGTGTCATATTCGAACTAATCTCAGCCCATAGTTCACTAGATACTTCTATACAAGCTGACTCATATGCACTAATATTTCCATCTTGATTTCTTGTATAGTACTTAGCATCATGTCCCCATTTAGTCTTCACTGCTCCTGCCGACATCCCTCTAGCTGCATCTTGTAATGCTATTGTATGTACTTCATTGGCATGTAAGAAGTCAGCAAACTTACCATTAACTAATGGAGCTGGAGTATTTTCTAAAGTCTTCTTGCCATGGAATTTTTCTTCTACCCATTTAGCTTTCCAATTATTCATATCACGTTCAAAAGCTTGAGCTAACCCAGTAGGTTTTATTGCGTTCTTTAATGTTATCTTAGAATACATAGGTTCACTACCTCCTGAGAACCTATACATTTTATAATCATCTGCTGTTCCTTGGTCATCTATTAAATGTCCCCACTCATGAAATAATACATTATATCTATATTTTTCCTCAAAGTATCTCAATCTTAGGTTCTTATCATCACTTAAAGACATATGGATTTGTTTATCTGTTGGTGAGTAATAAGCTCCTCCACTTGAAGTAGTACGTTTGAACTTACCTACAGTTAAATATAAATCTTGTATTTCTTCAGGAGCTTGTTTTAATCTATCTAATACGCCATCCACCGTATATTTTTTATTTCTTGATTTTAATTCTGTATGTAGTGTTTGTTTTAACTCAACATATTTAGCTGCACGCTCTTCTTGAGTGTAAATACCACGTTGTTTTGTTGTTCTCTTAGTAGTTTTAGGTTTAACGACTTTAGGTTTAGCTGTACCTCCAAGTCCTTTATACTCAGGTATTTTGTCCATAGCACCACTATTCTTCTCGCCATTCGCCCATGCTCTCATGTCTTTAGCTATGTCTTCAGGAGTTGCTTTCTTACCATTAATCATCCATACTGGCTCTAGCCAACACGCTCCGTTTGGATGGTCAAGTGGTATATCTTCTTTGTCTATTATAAATAGACGGCCATCCAGCGCGTTACATGCATCACAAGTTCTACCTGCTTCGTGATTGCTATGCCACTGTACTCCTCCCATGTATGGATTAACCTTTTTAGTATTGATTGTCTCTATCTGAGATTGATGTGTTATTGTAGTTCGTGCTAATCTTAATGACTCATAGTCTAGTCCACCACTATATTTTCTAGCATAACCACTGCCTAGTTTTTCTCTTATCTTATTTCTACTCCATGTATGATGACCACCCATAGCAAACTGTTTTAAGTTCTCAGCCATCTCAGCAGCTCCCATACCTTCTGCCATACAACTAGCTACTGCATCTTCTATCTTCTCACCACTTTTACTAGTAGCATTCCATAACGTTTTATCTAGTCCTTTCCCACCTTCATATACTTTACCTCGTACTATTTGGTCTACTGTATCTGCATTGACAATATCAACTAATTTATCCACTTGGTCTTTAATTTGTTGATACCCATCTCCCATTAATAGCTGCATCATCTGTTTATTTATATCAGATAAATCTGAGGCAACTTGTCTATTATATTTCATCACTACCTTTAGTAACTCATCATATATTTGTTGACTATATGCTGCCGTCAAATTCTTTACTGCTTTGTTATCTCCATAAGCATTTTTAATTCCTCTATTAATTGTATCCATATAAGCCTTTTTATAGACTTGTATTATCTGTTGTTGTTGCTTTTTAGTTAGCTCTTTAGGTTTATTTCTTAATTGTGCATTCAGTGTATTTAAATAGTCGATTGTATGTTGGTTCAACTTATCAACTGGTATATCAACAGTAAATTGTGTCTTCGCCATATCTCCACCTCCTATACAATTTATTGTATAAAAAAAGAGGAGTTTATTAACTCCTCTTTACTATCATATAACACTACTAAGCCTATTTTATACGAGTTATAGCCCATTTAGGAGGTTGGTTTTGCTTATGCCAATATTCTCCTAATTGCTCATCTGTCATAACACCATATTTATTATAAATAGCTTGTTCTTCTTCCTTAGTCAATTGTTTATCCATCTTATTGAATTCGCTCCAAGCTAATTGGTCAAAGTATGGAATGCTATGTGGTGTGCCTTCTACTACGTCAGCTGTATTATATTGTGGTTTATATAAATTTATAAAATAAAATTCTCCTAACTTTTGGTCAGCTTTAGTATCTAATTTTGTAACTAAAATTCGTTTAACTTTTCTATAACATTCTTCTTTTAAATGTCCAGCTTTAGTAAAATGCTGCATTGTTAAACGCTCATATAATTTACTAGATTTACCTACATATATTACAATATCATTTTCATCTAGGAACTTATATAGATAATGGCCACGGAACTTATTATTTTTAGCGACAACCAATTCATGTTTAATTTGTTTGCGCTCTTTACTGCACAAATTATGATACGCTCTAACGTATTCCATTATATTATATCTAGCATAGTCATTCCATTCATCTGTTAAATCCTTTTTATCGCGCCATTCAACTAACTCAATAAAACTACTTTGAATAGCATTCATTTTAATTTTTTTACCACCAACATATACATATAATTTACTCATATATAAACCCCCCATAATAATTATATCTCTTTTAATATAATTATATCATATGGAGGGTTATTACACAACAACTATTTTATATAATCTTTATATTTCTCTTTTAATACTTTTCCTCTCTCAGTTATATCTCTTTTAAGTTCTGTTATTGTGTTCATATAATCTTTTTCCTTCTTATTTACTCTATCTTGTATCTCTTGAGGAACAAATCCACGTATTTTAATTTGTTCATTTATATCATATCTATTAGTGTATTGTATCTTCTTGAACTCAGCTAATAAATCTTGTAGTTGTGCCATTTCTCTACGTAGTTGATTGTCAGTTACCACTGTTACATATTGAGCTCCACATCTACATTCAAATCCTCTAATAATGATACATCCTTTTAATATGGCCAACTCTTTTTCTCTTGGATAAAACTCTCTGCCACATTTATCACATTTACATTTGAACTTCAATTGTTTTTCTCCTCTACGTCCTTTAGTCCATCCACCTTGTTTACTCATATCAATCAACCTCCTACACTTTTTTATCTACATATATAGTATAGAAAATTAATCGTTTTTACTAATTGAGCCATTCAAATCGGCCATACTATTTTGAGTCATGTTGACTTTGTCCATCTCATCTAGTATCTCATCAAACTCTTTATCAGCTTCCTCAGCAGAACCAAATTCTCTGATATAACTTTGTTTACTACGTACATTGGCTTCTACTTCTTTGATTGCTATTGTCTTAGTATCAACTTCATCATCTGGAATTGGATAGTTATGGTCTAAATCTAGACTTACTTTATATTGCATAGCTTGATTGATACTTGGGTCATCTGGATATAAGTTACTCTTTAACACTATTTCCTCAATTAATCTTAGCATCCATATAATCGCCTCATCCCAGGCTGACCATTTTTCTTCACAACGAGTAATAAGGTCATCATATAACATACGTAGG
>ENA-UERK01001275-UERK01001275.1-human-gut-metagenome-genome-assembly--contig:-NODE-1275-length-19039-cov-21.480962_pt1 | contig 19039 bp, 18 predicted proteins | sample MGYA00242957_ERZ507957 | MGnify/ENA primary metagenome ERZ507957 (study PRJEB26167, sample SAMN06115538) | human gut metagenome | host: Homo sapiens | place: China:Heilongjiang | collected 2015-11-06... | reverse complement strand
ACTCTGTCGGAGCCTTCCGACAACTCTACGACACCCTATATAAAAAAAGAGACCAACCCTTTTGGGTCAGCCTCTTTTTTTTGTTGTCTGTATCCTTTTAATATCCTTTTTTATTACTATATTTGACAAATATTGGGCGATCTATTGCCGAGCCACGTGACATTACTGGAATTTTCACTATTTTTGCAAAGCGAAAAGAAACGAAAAATTAACTTTCATATATTATGGCAAATATTGAAGAATTGAAAAGAATCGCATCTCAGGTAAGACGTGACATCATACGAATGGTCACAGATGCACAGTCCGGACATCCGGGCGGCTCACTGAGTAGTGCGGACATCCTGACTGCGCTTTATTTCAATGAAATGAAGATTGACCCGTCAAATTGGTCACGTGAGTCTAAGGGAGAGGACGTTTTTGTCCTTTCAGCCGGTCACATTACTCCGGTTTATTACTCACTTCTTTCCAGAAGAGGATACTTCCCTGTATCTGAATTGGCTACATTCCGTAGATTCGGAACACGTCTTCAGGGACATCCTTGCGTAGAGAAGGGACTTCCTGGAATTACTCAGGCTTCCGGTTCATTGGGACAGGGCTTGTCTGCAGCAGCAGGAGTCGCTCTCGGCAAGAAACTCGACGGGGACGACAGATATGTTTATGTTCTCTGCGGTGACGGTGAAACCGAGGAGGGACAGATCTGGGAGGCTGCAATGTTTGCCGCTCATCAGAACCTTGACCATCTCATTGCGATGACAGACTGGAACGGTCAGCAGATCGACGGTACTGTGGATGCAGTTGCCGGAGAGGGTGACCTTGAGTCCAAGTGGAAATCATTCGGATGGAATGTGATTGTTGCTGACGGACACGATTTCGATTCTATTCTTGCGGCATTTGCCAAGGCTAAAGAAAGTACAGGAGCCCCTGTCATGATTCTCTTCAAGACAGATATGGGACATGGTGTCGATTTCATGGCAGGTACTTGCAAATGGCATGGAAAAGCACCTTCACAGGACCAGTGCAAAGAGGCACTTGCTCAGTTGGAAGAAACATTGGGAGACTATTAATACAGAAATATCATGACAAAATATACAGATACAGGTAAGAAAGATACCAGAAGCGGTTTCGGTGCCGGATTGTATGAGGCTGGAAAGGCTGATTCCAGAGTAGTTGCACTTACCGCAGACCTGAAAGGCTCCCTCAAGATGGATGCTTTCGCCAATGAATTCCCTGAAAGGTTCATCCAGTGCGGTATTGCGGAGGCCAATATGATAGGCGCTGCTGCCGGTCTCGCAATCACCGGAAAGATTCCTTTCGCAGGCTCTTTCGCTGAGTTCGTGACTGGCCGTGTCTATGACCAGATCCGTCAGGAAGTCGCTTACGGACAGACCAATGTCAAGATTGCAGCTTCCCATGCCGGAATTACTCTCGGTGAGGATGGCGCGACACACCAGACGATGGAAGACATCGCTCTCATGAGGGCTCTTCCTGGAATGGTTGTCATCAATCCTTGTGACTATAACCAGACAAAGGCTGCTACAATCGCCGCCGCCAAGTACAACGGCCCGGTTTACCTCCGTTTCGGACGTCCTTCAGTGCCTAACTTCACACCTGAGGAGCAGGAGTTTGAAATCGGCAAGGCTTATGTTCTCAATGAGGGTAAGGATGTTACAATCATCGCTACAGGACACCTCGTATGGGAGGCTCTCAAGGCTGCAGAGACACTCGAAAGCGAGGGCATCTGCGCCGAAGTCATTGACATAGCTACTATCAAACCTCTCGACGAGGCTGCCGTTGTCGCGTCTGCGCTCAAGACAAAGGCCGTAGTCGTTGCTGAGGAGCATAATATGGCCGGAGGTCTCGGCGAACTTATCGCCGGTGTTCTCGCGGAAAAGTCACCTGTTCCTATGGAATATGTCAATGGTCGTGACCAGTTCGGTCAGTCCGGAAAGCCTGCTGAACTCATGACAGCTTATGGTCTCGATTCCGCTCACATTGCAGAGGCTGCAAAGAAGGCCATGAACCGCAAATAAGATTGATGAGTGACGAGGAAATCATCCGTCTCTACCGTAGCGGAGAGCATGAAAGGGCATTCTCTGAGATAGCTGTAGCATATGGCGAAAGGTTATACTGGCATGTCCGCAGGTTCGTGTGCTGTCATGAAGACGCTGATGACCTCGTACAGGAAATATTCATAAAGATTTGGGCTGCACTTCCTTCCTTCCGGGAGGAGGCGCAGCTTTTTACTTGGATTTACCGCATAGCGACGAATGAGACGCTTAACTTCCTCCGCAAACAGAAAGTCAGGGCAGCATTGACCTTCCGCAACATTGACGCGGAAATGGAGCGACGCATCGACGATGATCCTTATTTCAATGGCAGCGAGGCACAGCGCGTACTGATGAAGGCCTTGCAGAAGCTTCCACAGAAGCAGAAGACGGTTTTCTCGCTCCGGTATTTCGATGATATGAAGTATGAGGAGATCTCGGAAATAACCGGCACTTCGGTCGGTGCGCTCAAGGCGTCATATCATATTGCGTATGAGAAGATAAAAAGTGAATTGAAAGATTTGACTTTTTAATCTGCCGCGTGTCTAAACGAATGGTATGGAAAAGAATAGGACTTTAGCTTATGGGAAATGATATGAATTTTGGAAACAAGATGCCTTACAATGTTCCTGAAGGTTATTTTGAGGGGCTCAGGGCGAAGATATCTGAAATTCCGGACAGAGAGCCGGAGGTGACGATGATGTCTCGCGTGAGGCCTTATTTTGCGCTTGCTGCAGCATTTGTCGCTATTGTGGTGTGCGGAACAGCCGTCCTGAAGATTACCTCGGGCGTGTCCGAAGTCGAGGAAATGTCTGCGCTTGACAAAATGCAGATGGCAGATATCGTTCCTGTCACGGACCCGTACAGCATTTATTGCGGGCTTCAGGAAGAAGGCATCACTCATGATGACATCACGGCATATCTCATAGGTTCAGGCACAACTCTAGAGCATATCGAATATTATGATGCCGGAAATGATAATCAATGATAAATTACAATTGTTATGAAGAGATTCAGCAAATATTTAATAGTAGTGGTTCTGGCGCTCTTTTCATTGACCCGGACCGCTGTATTCGCTCATCATGAAGGGGATTGGCAGGAGAAGATGAGGGCGGAACGTGTCGCTTTTCTTACGACCGCAATGGAACTTACTCCGGCTGAGGCCGAGAAATTCTGGCCTGTGTATAACAGCATGGAGGCCGAGCGCAGAGCCTCCTTCGGAAAGGTCATGAGAGCGTATAAGGCCCTGTCAGACGGAGTTGCCGCCGGAAAGACGGATAAGGAACTGGAGGTTCTTGTCAATGATTATACGACCGCCAACAAGAACTCCCATAGCATAGAGGCCAAGTACACGCCTCAGCTGGTGAAGGTATTGTCAGTCAGCAAGGTAGCTAAGCTGTTCGTTGCCGAGGAAGAATTTAGGCGCCAGCAGATAGGGCGCTGGTCTTCAAACAAGAAATAGCGGTTCTGTCACGCGAAAAGATAGAAATCTTTGACAAGGGAAAGATACTCATCAGTATATTTCCCTTTTTCCATCATTATTAGTGAGGCCTCTTCAGCATTGACCTTCTCCCTTGAAAAAGCCGCGATTATGCGCGAAGGCTTTTTTCTTTCTACGGTCTTGACTCTCAGTATATTTGCGAGGTGTAGGCCGTTCATGCGCCCGTGTCTGAGGAGCATCATTTCCTGGTCTGCAGGAAGAACTACCGACACGATTCCTTCAGGAGAAAGATGTCTTCCGGCAAAGTCCAGCACCTCCCTGAATGACAGTCCGTCGTCGCCTCCAGTATGCCGTGCCGTCGTCTTTTTCTCGTCCGGATTGGTCAACGAATCATCGTAATATGGCGGATTGGACACGATAAGATCGAATTCTGCCGGCTGTCCTCCATCGTCGAGGCCCGCAAGCCCCGTGCGGATACAGGTCAATGCTGCCGCCCAAGGGGAGTGGCTGAAGTTGAAATCTGCTTCGCAGGCTGCATCTTTGTCAATGTCAATGCCGATGATTTCCGGCGATGTCCCGTCCCCAGTCTTCCTCTCCGCAAATAATCTCTGGGCAATCATCAATGCTATCGTGCCAGTCCCTGTACCGATGTCCAGAACCTTCCGGCATTGACACGGAATAGGGGAGGCAGCGCCCAGCAGAACGCCGTCAGTGTTGACTTTCATTGCGGATTTTTCGTTCCGTACTTCGAATTGCTTAAAACGGAAGACGCTCATATTTGGTCATTTATGAATACGCCGTCGCGCATGAAAAGCGACCTGTCGCACATTATTGCCAGGTCGGGATCGTGGGTTACGATAACGATTGTCTGGCCGAGTTCATCACGAAGACGGAAGAACAGCTGATGCAGTTCTGCTTTCGTGACACTGTCCAGATTGCCTGACGGTTCATCTGCAAACAGGACCGCCGGCTTATTCATCAATGCCCTTGCGATGGCTACGCGCTGCTGTTCTCCGCCTGACAGCTCGGATGGCTTGTGGGTGGCTCTTTCTGCAAGGCCGAGAGTGTCAAGAAGTTCTGCTGCTCTCTTCTTTGCGTCCGATTCGCTGGCACCATTTATCAATGCCGGAATCATCACGTTCTCAAGTGATGTGAACTCAGGGAGCAGGTGGTGGAACTGGAATACGAATCCGATTTTTCTGTTGCGGAATGTGCTGATTTCCTTGCGGCTAAGGGTAGTGACATCGGTCCCGTCTATGAGAAGCGTGCCTTTGTCCGGTGTCGAGAGCGTGCCAAGTATTTGCAGCAACGTGGATTTGCCGGCTCCTGATGCACCCATGATGGACACCACCTCTGATTTTTCAGCGTTAAAGTCAATGCCTTTGAGCACTTTCAGATTGCCGAATGATTTTTCTATTCCTTTAGCTTCGATCATCATATCCGTTCAGTATATATCCGCTAAGTTACGTAACTTCATCGAATTCTTCAGGTCTTTGTCGGGGTTTAAGGTCAATGTTTCTGTAATTTTAGCATAAAAAAACAAAAATAATCCCCAAAAGTTTGGAATTCCAAAAAAGATGCGTATCTTTGCAATCCCGTTTGAAGAGATATCTTGCACGCGGGACCTGAAGAGAAAATCTGAAGGTTTGTTTATCGGGGTGTGGCGCAGTTGGCTAGCGCATCTGGTTTGGGACCAGAGGGTCCTGTGTTCGAGTCACAGTACCCCGACTTACAGGAGGTTATCCGTTTGGATGACCTCTTTTTTCGTATATGGCCCGGTCCGTATGCGGTGCCGACGGGTGCGGGCAAAATTATCCTATGAAACGCAATTTGCCCAGAAAAGCATGACATTTTCCGGACAAATTGCTGAATGATATTTCTCTAGGCGAGGTTACTCGTATCCGACTTTTCCTTTAGCCTGGAAACCTCTTCTGCTGAGAGCCCTGTGGCCTGCGTGATAATCTCGCAAGATGCTCCAGCACATATAAGATTCATCGCGATTTTCAAGCGCTCTTCTCCTCGCCCTTCCTCACGTCCTTCCTCACGCGCGTACTCAATCTGATTGTATGTGTCTCGTTCCGTATTCATGGATTTAATGTAATTGGTTCTGTCCTCGTCGTCAAGCTGTGCAAGTTCCGCTACATCGAAGAGCTTCGCGAATATCCTGTCCCTCAGTCTCTCCGGACGCTTCAGCAGATTGGACATGTTCTTCAGTAGATAGAGCCACTTGTCCAAGTCCGTCTCCAGTTCATCCTCACTCTTGTCGAACTTCTCCACCTCCACGAAAACGAACTCCAGTTTGTCTGTCATCAGCTTTTTCGAAGTCGCCTCCATCAGCCGGTACCGGTGCTCCGTCATCTCGTCATCCTCATACTTGAAGTTCAGTATTCCGAGGAAGAATACCCCGTCCAGACTGAAGTCCCACGGCCTGTTCCCCCTTGCCTCTTCGGCCAATGCCTTCTTTCCCTGTTTCATTATCGGGAATGAAGTGTAGAACAAGGCCCTCTCGAAGAAGTGCTTCTGATAACCGCGCTGCATTTCCACGAGAAACGTCTTTCCGTCCTCCGTTCTGCATAGCACGTCGAAGATTGCCTTCCTGTCGTCCTCCATGATTCCCAACTGCTCTGTCGGAACGTATGTGATGTCCGATATTGCGTACTGCGGAAAAATCACCTTGAGGAATTCGATGAGAATGTCCTTGTTGACTTCCGTCCCGAAAATCTTTTTGAAGCTCCAGTCGACCATCAGGTCGATGTACTTGCCCTCGCTTCCAACCTTGACTAATTCTGTCATAAAATTAAGTATTTATTCTATTAAAACAAAGTGTTGACGTTGACATCGGCGGTCGTAAACCGGCTGTCCGTGCGTCAATCAAGGTTGCAATACTATATAAAATTTTCGCGCAAAACCCGAAAATGTGGCGAAATACCACGAAATGGGCGGGTGGTTTCAAAAGATTTTTATGATTCTTAAATTCCTATGATAATTCTTAAATCTTTATGACGTCAAAAACCACTTCATTTATAGTTTTGAAATCACAAAAATGTAGGACATGTTATGCCGGCAGGGGCCTTCGGAGCGGTACGCCCCGTTGGGGCTATCCTTCCCACCGCTACCGCGGCGGGCCCCATTCCGCTCACGAAGCCGCGGACGGCTACGCCGCTCCGAAGGCCCCTGCCGGCCAATCATGTTTGGATGGCGAATATTTCAATGCCTGGCCACGCCAATACGGCTATGCTAGTATCGTATTCCTATGAAAAAGCCAACACCACAAGGCGACGAAATGTGATACGCATTTAATCCGAAGACCACGCCTAATTTATTCGCTACCGAAACGTCGAATCCCATTTTCAGCAGAAGATGGGGATTGAGCACATAGTTCTCATTCGGGAAGATAGGTTTGTCAAACCAGGTGACACCGGCCTCGGCGCCCAACAGAAAACCATGTCTCCGATTTCGCTTGAACTGGAAATTTCTCACATAATCGACAAATATCGGAAAGGAATTAAGAACACCATTGGTCACCGGATAGTTCGGACGCAAATCAGCATTATATCCTAACTGCCAACTCACACCACACCCAAGTCCCAAATATCTTTTCTGATTAAACCTATATCCCAGAGATGCAGTCAGTCTTTTGGATTTCACCCATAGTGACTCATCGCGACTAAATGTGACTGAGGACTGAAAACCATGGAAATCCTTCCCGTTACAGGCCATAGAAAATAGACACAGAAGGACTGTTATTATGGTCAATTTGAACTTCATGGATGATGTCATAGGCTCTTTCATACGCAGAATCGTTATTGGTCCGGCCGCAAGATAGGCAAAATAATTTACGAAAGAAACGTTTTATAATTATGGCGCTAAAAAACGCAATGATGAGCTGGTAATTGGCATTGACCTGAACAGATAAATGCCGAATGATACTACGTCAAAATTACGATGTCTCTCGAAAAACGGAACCTCGCTTGCAATACAAGTCATCACGAAACCGCGGAGTTGTTTACGTCATCGGGACAAAGCCCTTAGTTTTCGACCCTCTTGGCAACGGCAATTTTGCGTTACGTATTAATTATCAGAAAGTTAGCCGGTTAAAAGAGAGCCAAGAGGTAGCATCGAAATGGGGTCTTGGCAGGATCCCCTAGCTCCATACCAGCATGTAACATATTGATATACAATATATTATAGCAACGAAACCAAAACTAACATATGTCAAGAGGGTCGAAAACAAACTACCGAAAGACAGCATGGACAGCGGTCTGGGCACGCCACTGAAGTGCTCGAAACAGATCCCGGAAAACACGTGGTTTGAAGAAAACTATGCACAGAATGTGTCCGGATGGAATAATCTGACCTTTCCGAATACAGCTGTCCGGCTTTCTGAAACTGCAAAATAAGATTGCGGAGAGAACATGCCAGACGGCGCCACATTATTACTCATCAATTAGTTGATATTCAGTAAGATATGTATTTTAGTGTGGATGAACAGCGAAAAAATAGGCGATAATCCACACTGAGAATCAAATAGCATTGGTGATCAATGCGTTACAAAATTGGCTGTGGCATCGTCCCGCCCAACGACCGGCCAGAACTCATCAATGCACTTCACTAAGTAACGTAAAAAAAATAACCTGCCTCAGATTAGGAGAAGATTTTAGAGGATAGATCTATTTTCGAAGAAGGAGTGTGCCGGTGGCACATGACTGATGAGAAAACAGATATAGACCGAAAAGATTCCTTAAGATGATGCAGGTTATTTTTTTTGAAGGTTACTATAATTATGGCGCAAAAAAACGCAATGATGAGATATTGACATTGACACCGGCGGTCGTTAACCGGCTGGCCGTGCGTCAATCAAGGTTGCAATACTATATAATATTTTCGCGCAAAATCCGAGAAATCAAATCAACCGGGATTTTACGTTGACCCCAAAATAAAAAACGAGTCTCAAATGTCAAATGCATTTGAGACCCGTAAAATATTGTCAATATTGAGGTTTACAACGCTCGATATGAAGGATTATTCAGTGAAAGATGCAACGTCCTCCTTGCATGTAGGAACGACCTCGAGTTTCTCACCATATATCTCGATAACACCCTTGATGTCACCAGAGAAGTTCTTCTTGATGGACAATTTACCGAAGTCTGCAGTCTTTGTGAGGTAAACAATTACATCCGTACCCTTGACGCCCTTGAAGATGGTGTTGCCCTTCTTGTCGGCATCATACCAGACAGTGGCATCTTCAGGAGAGGTAACGTTCTTGACCTTCACATACTGTCCCATGTAGTCATTGAGCTGGTCATCATTGATTTCAGGAACCTTGATGTCCACTTTCTCAGACTTGACATAGATGGTTGCGCCTGTGATGGTGCGGAGACCCTTTGAAACAGTCAATTTTGCGGTATTAAGTCCAATGATAACCTTGGTACCTACAGCAAGCTTGTCGCTGCCGTCCTTCACGATGATTCCTGAATGAACCTTGCCGGTATTGTCGACGATAGAGAGGGCGCCCTTGAGGTTGCCGTGCTCATTGTTTGCAGCTACATATCCCTTGAAGCCTACGAGGTCTTTGAGGCCGGTACCGCTGCTCATTCCGTCGAGTCTGGCATTGAGGGCCTCTACTGTAAGAGCTGTGTTCTCATCCGGTTCTTTTTCCTCAACAGCAGGTTTCAAGATTGTAGCCATTGTGTTGGCATATCTGATTTCGCTGCCGGTAGCACCTACGAGGTATCCGGTTACGATAATCTCGGCCTTGTCATACTTGGAGATGTTGAATTCAGTGTTAGGATAAGAAACTGCAGCCTGAACTTTGTCCGTGCCTGCGATTTCCACGTTGTAGTGCCACTGGTAAATCTCGTCCTGAACAGACTTGAGAGTACCTCTGTATGTAACGTACTTGATGGTAGGATTCTGGACATAAGCCTCGAAATCAGCAGCTTTCATCTCCTGTGGCTTAGGCTGTGAAACAGCGCTGTTGCCGAGTACGACAATCTCTGAAGAACCATCGAACTGCTTCATTCCGCCGAATTCTGTGGTAGGACCTTCTACAGTCACATTGTCGCCGATTTTGTTTTCGTGGCCCTTCTTGAACACGAGGATTATGCCTGTGTTGTCCTTTACGAGGAAGCCTTTGGTATGAGTTGCAACTATCTGTCCCTTGATCTTGTATTTCTCATCAACAGGTTTGCTGATGACGTCTGCGATGGTAGAGATAGGAGTCTCGACTACTTTGCCGAATTCGATGAGCTGGCCGCCTTTGCCTTCGGTAAGGAGTACGTCATCGAGTCTGTTGGTGCTGAAGCCCTTGGCTGTGAACTTGATATAGAGTGTCTTGGTGCCTGCAGGCAGGGTGAAGTCAGCTGTTGCGAGTCTCCATTTTCCTGTCCTGTCATCTTCTACTCCACCGAAATCATAATCGAGTGCCGGTGCCCATACGTTGCCGTCCTCGGAGAGGAATACCTCGAAATTGGATTTGATGAAGGTGTTGGCAGCTCCCTGTGAGTAGTACTGGGCGCCGAATGTGAGTCTCAAGTTCTCAGAAGGAACAGCGATCTTCTTGATAGTGAAGTGGTTAGGTCTTTCTGCAGAACCTCCGAAGAAGAGGTTGTTGTTACCTGAGCCGTCGTATGTAGCAAGGAAGCCTTTTGATGCCTGGTTGGTACGCACTGACATCCCATCGAAACTGTATGTGACGTTTTCAACACCTGAACCTTTCTGGTTCTGCCATCCGTCGAACTGGTCGAGCCAAGGCCAGCCCTTGGTTGTGCCGTATTTCTCAGCGTCCTGAACAGCAATCTCTTTGTCGAATGTGTTGTAGAAGATTGCGCCTTCTGGGATAGGCTCCTGGTATTCTCCGTTGTCAACGACTTCTACAGGAACGATGTACATGAAGGTCTTGTATGAACCGAAGAGCCATCCTGAGATTGTCAATGAGTGTCCGTCGTATTTGCTCTTAAAATCATCAGTCATGTAGTCGAGGCTACCGATATTGTCGGTACCGTCGATTTCAAGGTTGGCATAATTTCCTGCAACTCTGAGAGTTCCGTCAAGTTTTACGTACTTGATTTCAGGTGCGCCCATGTAGGCATCTACATCTGCGCCTTTGAACTCAGCTGGCTTTGGCTGGGTGTAGTTGTACTCCCATGTCTTGGTGATTTCAACGCCTTTTGCGAACTGGCGGAGTCCGTTTCTCATGGTAATAGTACCTGAGACGTTCACCATGTCACCGATCTTGAAGCTGTGGGCTTCTCCGATGTAGGCATAGATGCAGTCAGAAGGTTTTGTGGACTGGAACTCCTGCAGGATGAGTCCCTGTGCATTGGCGGCTACCACGGTAAGGCACTGGAGGTCAGTGAATGATGTTCCCTCTTCTGCCTTGTTGACATCAGTAAGTGTAGTAGGGTTTGTCTTCTCCGGCTTGCCCTCAAACGGGTTTTCCGGAGTTTCTTCTTTACAAGAAGCGAGTGAAATGACAGTGGTCAAGGCTACTGCTGCCTTGAGGGCTGCTTTCCAAAATGAATGTGTCATACGAGTTTATAAAAAATAATAAAATATGTTTGTCAATGTCTTGCGCACAATAAAACACTTCCGGAGGCGAAAGGCTTCTAGAAGTGTTTTATTGTAATGCGGAAGCGGCAGGATTCGAACCTGCGAACCGCTTAAGGGCGGTCAACTGTTTTCGAGGCAGCCTCCTTCAGCCACTCGGACACGCTTCCTTAAATGTCCCCTCCGACATCAAATTTCGGAGAATGCGCTGCGATTAGCGCGCACACAAATAACGATGCGGCCGGACGACAGCATCGTTATCAGTTTTTGGACGGGCAAATTTAATGAAACTGCTCGGATTACGCAAGTTTTTGTGAACCAAAATTCGCAAAAACTCATCATCCGTAACTACGGCATATTCACCGCCTTCACAAGTTTCTCTGCAAGGTCGAGGAAAGCAAGACCGTCAGGACGGGACGACAGGGCGGCAGGCTCGCCTGCATCGCCATTCTCGCGGATGCTCTGGACAATAGGAATCTGTCCGAGAAGCGGAACTCCATATTTCTCAGCCATCCTCACGCCTCCGTCCTTTCCGAAGATATAATACTTGTTTTCAGGAAGTTCGGCAGGAGTAAACCATGACATGTTCTCCACGAGGCCGAAGATTCGGCGGTTGATATTCTTGTTGCGGAACATGTCCACACCCTTCTCGACATCAGCCAATGCAACATCCTGAGGGGTAGTGACAATGACGGCGCCCTCCATAGGAATGTCCTGGACCAGTGAGATATGGATGTCTCCTGTTCCCGGAGGCATATCGATGAGAAGGAAGTCCAGATTGCCCCAACGTACCTGCAGAATCATCTGTTTCAATGCGTTGCATGCCATAGGACCTCTCCAGATGAGAGCCTGTCCCGGCTCGGCGAAATAACCGATGGACATCCACTTCACGCCATATTTCTCGATAGGCATGATGATTTCCTTGTCGTCCTCCTTGACAGCCTCGGGAAGCGCACCCTCCGTGGCGGTCATCTTAGGAACTGATGGACCATAGACATCCGCGTCCGCGAGACCTACCTTATATCCGAGACGTGCCAATGCTACTGCAAGATTGACGGCGACCGTAGATTTGCCGACGCCGCCCTTTCCTGAAGCCACGCCGATGATATGTCTCACGTTATTGACCTCATCCAGAGACAGATTCAGACCTGTCTGCTTCTTCGGAGCGCTCTCTTCACGTACAATGGCATTGACAATTACCTCTTTCACTTCGGGCGCCTGGCGGTAGATTGCGGCCTTTGCGCTGCCTACGATATATTCTGTGAGCGGGTCCCTGTGCTTAGGGAACGCCAAGGTCAATGTCACTTTGTCTCCGTCAATCTCCACTTTATCGACAATGCCGAGCTCCACGATGTTGCGGTCACCTTTTCCGGGGTGCTTCACATCGTAGAGCATTTTCATTATCTCATTCTCTTTCATTATAACATTAAAATTTAGTCTCCTGCCGTCAGCGGGATTTGTCGATGTTCCCGTCGGGGCAGGAGAAGTAAAACTATTTCTCGATATTCAATTCGTTCAGGAGGTATCCTGCTCCGCCGAACTTGTCCATCATGAAGAGGACGTAGCGGATATCCACGCAGATACATCTCTGAAGATCAGGTTCGAACATCACGTCGCTTGACATAGATTCCCAGTTTCCGTCGAAAGCGAGACCGATGAGGCGGCCTTCAGCATCGAGCACCGGGCTGCCCGAGTTGCCGCCGGTGATGTCGTTGTTGGTCAGGAAGCAGGTTGGCAACTTGCCATCCTCATTGGCATACTGGCCGAAATCCTTGGTCTCGTAGAGGGACTTGATCTTGGCAGGTACACGGAACTCGTAGTTGTCCGGATCCTCTTTCTCGATTACGCCGGCGAGGGTCGTATAGTACTTGTACACGACACCGTCAGCAGGGGAGTAGCCCTTCACGGTACCATAGGTCAGACGCATTGTAGAGTTTGCGTCCGGATAAGAAGGCTTGCCCTTTTCCCATTCGAGAAGACCTGCTGCAAACGCCTTGCTGCCGGCTGCAATCTTGGCTCCGGACTCTGTGAGAGGCTTGCGCAGCTTCAGATAAACCTTCATGATGGAGTTGTAAAGAGCTACGGCAGGGTCCTTAAGGAAATCAGCCTTTGACTTGAGTTCGGCAGCTTTCAATCTCTCCTCAGAAGCGAGGATACTGTTGTCATACAGATAATTCACATAGGCATCAATGTCCATTGTCGCGAAATCCTGGCCTTCGATTTCGAGGAAATCAGCAGGTCTGGCATTGTCACGGTAGAACTTGAGAAGGCCGGCAGTCATCTTGCGCTCAAGCGGCTCATAGTAATCCCTGTAATCAGCAGCGGTGGCAGCCTTTCCTGCATTGAGGGCGGCAACAGAATCTTCCTTGTTTTCAATCATCTGCTTCATCATTCCGCTGGCAAAGTCAGACACGAGATTGCAGAGACCTATGTTCATAGGAGCCTCGGCAAGAAGCCTGAATGCGAGTTCGTCGGCAGAGCTTTCGTCGACGGCAGCCTTGATGTCCGTCAATGCTGAACCATATGCTGCCTTGCGCTTCTTGTTGGCATTGACCCATTTCATGAAGTCAGCCTCTTTCTGCTCCTCGCGTCCGATGATGTTCAGGTTTGCGAAAGCCTTCTTCTGGCCGATCCACTTTTTCCAGCCGTTTGATGAGCCGGCATATTTGTTCGCATACTTCAGACGCACTGCAGGGTCAGCCTCCATGCCTTCCATCATGATGTTCTGTCTCAATGTCCTTGCTGCGATGCTGACATCCTGTTTCTTGATCATCTGCTCCAGCATTGATGCTGTCTGGAACCTCTGGGTGCGTCCAGGATATCCCATTACCATCGCGAAGTCGCCCTCGCCAACCCCTTTGAGAGATACTTTCAATGACTGTTTCGGTGTCATAGGAACGTTGTCGGCAGAATAGTCGGCAGGCTCGTTGTCCTTGCCCGCATATACGCGGAACATGGAGAAGTCGCAGGTGTGGCGCGGCCACATCCAGTTGTCGGTATCACCGCCGAATTTGCCCATTGATGCAGGAGGGGCACCAACGAAACGCACGTCACGATATACTTTGTCAACGATAAGGTAATTCACATTGTCGTTGTAGTAGTTCACGATGCGGACTTCGCAGTTCGGATTTGCAGTCCGTGTGATCTGGATAAGCTCCCTTGCAGCCTCGTTCATAGCCTTGTCGGCGAGCTCCTCGACATTGGCGCTGTCCTTATACTCCTTGAGTGCTGCAGCCCTTGTCTTGTTCAGCACGTCAGTAACGTCATCCATTCTCTGGAGGAAACGGACAGTAAGTCCGGGGACAGGCAATTCCTCAGTGTTGTTCATTGCCCAGTAACCGTCTTCCAGGTAGTTGTGCTCAGGAGAACTGAGTTTCTGGATGCTTCCGTATCCGCAATGGTGATTCGTCACGAGGAGACCCTTGTCTGAAATGATTTCTCCCGTACATCCGCCGCCGAACTGGACGATTGCGTCTTTCAGAGAGTTGTGGTTTATGTCATAAATCTGCTCCGGAGTCAGCCTGCAGCCGATATTCTCCATTGCCTTGCTGTTCATCTTCTGGAGAAGAGGCAGCAACCACATTCCTTCGTCGGCGCGTGCTCCCAGCGAGAGCATCAGGAACGCCGAAACCGCGATAAGTGCTTTTTTCATACTATCAATGTTATTTTGTTTGTACTTGTCAATGCCGTATTCCGTCTGCCTGCGGCAGTTTCCAAGCGACATCACACAAAGATAATGTTTTTTGCCGATTACAAAGCCTCTTGCGGCTTTTCTAACCGAACAATGTCGGTTCCAGCTCTTTAGGATGGAAACTCATGCGGTGATAAGGGGTGTATCCGTATTTCTTTATGGCGGCGATATGCTCAGGGGTAGGGTAGCCCATATTCCTCTCCCATCCATACTGCGGGAACTCCTTGGCTATCTTCTTCATATATTCGTCACGCCAAGTCTTGGCCAGTACCGATGCTGCGGCTATGGACGCATATGTGGCATCGCCCTTCACGACTGTGAGATAATCTTTCTGCGTATAGGAATCGAAAGGACGGAATCTGTTTCCGTCGATGAGAAGGAACTCCGGCTTCGGATCAAGTCTCAGGACAGCCCTCTGCATACCTGTTACTGAAGCCCATAGGATGTTGAGGTCGTCTATCTCTGCAGGACTCACCTCCTCTACTGCCCATGAAATAGCCTCTTTTTCAATGACTTCGCGCACTTCATCCCGATGTGCTGCGGTCATTTTCTTGGAGTCGTTGAGAAGCGGATGGAAGAAATCGGGAGGAAGGATTACGGCTGCCGCGAAGACTGGACCTGCCAACGGGCCGCGGCCGGCCTCATCGCAACCTGCCTCTATGAGATTCTCGTGGATATGATTTTTGAGGTGTGGAATTACTTGTCTTTTCATTTTCGCTGATTCTTCTGAAAACAGAACTGCGAAATTAGCGATTATTTGCTGATAATTCCTTCTTCAGCATTGAATTGACTTCAGTTTTGAGTTCAATTATCTCCCGGAGGTCCCTTATGGTGTCCTCCAGCATGCTGATTTTGTTGTTCAGGGCGAGAATACGTTTCTCATAATCCTCTTTTATCGACATTTCTGCATGTTCGTAACGCTCCCTCATTTCATTGAGTTCGCCCGACCCGTTTCTGGGATTGTATCCGAGTACCAGTTCCTCCAAAGAAATGCCAAGATTGTCGGCAATATCCTTGAGCCTGTCGCTTATTACCTTCGATTCGCCCTTTTCAATGCTTCTGTATGCGTTGCGCGAGATGTCAAGCCGCTTGGCCATCTCGTCTTGGGATATGCCCTCGGCCGTTCTTCTCCGGACGATGTTTTCCTTTATGCTGCTGTTGTCCATATACAGAAGTTCTTCGATTTGCTGCAAATATATCCCGATTGCGATTTTGCATTGGACAATGTTAGGGTGTCAACTGGTAATAATGTCTTGTCAAAAGTTTAAAAAAAGTCATTAAAGTTTAAAAATCATAAAAATTTCCGCCATTTAACCCGACTTGAGCAACTTCTCCTTGGTGTTTTCCGTTTATGATACGAGATTTGCCGGTGAAAAGAAAAACTTGTCATTTATGGAGGAGAAAGATGTCAGGCGGCTGCAGTCCGCTTATGAAATGTTCGGCAGACTTATGCTGGATGAAAAGATTTACTTGAAGAAAGGCATGACATTCGGGTGCGTATGCCGCATTATAGGTGTCAGTCCTGAGGACCTTGACGAGGTTGTGATCCGGGAGATGGGCATGTCCGGCCAGAGTCTCATGGATGCCTATAGGATTTCGTCGAAGAGAGGTAGGGCAGTAACATCAGAATAAAATGTTTTAAAATACGATACCTTTTCTATTGTTATTGGATATTTATTTTATTAGATTTGCGTAAGCGCGTCCGAGGATGCGCAATGACATATTATAAACTAATAACATATAAGGTCATGAAATCCTATTCTACTAAGGACATCCGGAACGTGGTCTTGCTTGGCAGTACCAAGTCAGGCAAGACCACATTAGCGGAGGCGATGCTTTACGAGGGTAAGGTAATCGACAGACGTGGCACCATCGAGGCCAAGAACACAGTATCAGACAACACTGAAATTGAGCAGATGAATCAGAGATCCATTTTCTCTACACCTTTGTATGCAGAGTTTATGGATACCAAATTCAATATAATCGATACCCCGGGCGCTGATGATTTCGTAGGCGGGGCAGTCTCGGCATTCAAAGTTTGCGAGAACGGTATTCTCGTTATCAATGCCCAGCAGGGAGTCGAAGTAGGAACTGAAATATATGCTCGTTATGCAGAGCAGTATAATGTGCCGATAATCGTGGCTGTGAACCAGCTGGACAGCGAGAAGGCTGACTGGGATATGGTTCAGAACAGTATGAAGGAGGCTTTCGGGAACAAGCCTGTAATCGTTCAGTTCCCAGTTAATCCTGGTGCGTCATTTGACGGATTCATTGATGTCCTGAAGATGAAGTACTATCACTTCAAGGACGAAAACGGAACCAGGGAAAGTCTGGAAATTCCGGAGGAGTACAAAGATGAAGCAGAGCTTCTCAGACAGACACTTATCGAGACCGCTGCAGAGTACGATGATACATTGATGGAGAAATTCTTCGAAGCGGGTTCGCTTACCGAAGACGAAATCAGAAAGGGTCTCGGCGAAGGTATCAGAGCGGGAAAAGTGCTTCCTGTATTCTGTCTTTCAGCGAAGAAAGATATCGGCGTGAAGAGACTTATGGAGTTCACCATCAAAACATCCGCTTCACCTGAAATTACGAAGACATTGACAAGGGAAGGAGAGGAAGTCGTCTGCAAGCAGGACGCTCCTACGACCCTTTTTATATACAAGACAGACGTCGAGCCTCATCTCGGAGAAGTTTCTTACTTCAAGGTCATGAGCGGTGAGCTCGATGAGGGCATGGATCTCGAGGATGCCGCTACCGGCAACAGGGAGCGTATCTCCACAATCTATGCTGTGGCAGGTTCCAAGAAGGAAAAGGTTTCCGACATGATGGCCGGAGATATCGGCTGTACCGTGAAGCTGCGTTCCGGAAAGACCAATGTCACCCTCTCCCAGCCGGGAACAGGTATCGTTTACGAGGACATCAAGTTCCCGGCACCTAAATACCGCACTGCGATCAAGGCCAAGGTCCAGGCGGACGAGGCCAAACTCGGAGATGCACTGAACAAGATTTCCGCCCAGGACCCTACAGTGATTGTCGAGTACTCGAAGGAACTCAAGCAGACCATTCTCAGCGGTCAGGGCGAGCAGCATATCAATGTCGTGAGATGGCGTCTGGAGAACGAATTCAAGGTCAACATTGAACTCTTCCCTCCGAAGATTCCGTACAGAGAGACCATCACGAAGACGGCTACAGCCGAGTATCGTCATAAGAAACAGTCTGGCGGAGCAGGACAGTTCGGAGAGGTCCACCTGCTGATTTGTCCTATCGTTGAGGGAGTTCCGTTCACAAACAAGTTCAAGATTGACGGAAAGGATGTTACTCTCAATGTGAAGAGTCAGGAGTCCTATAACCTCGACTGGGGCGGAAAACTCGAATTCTACAACTGCGTTGTCGGAGGAGCTATCGATGCCCGCTTTATGCCTGCTATTCTGAAGGGTATCATGGACAAGATGACAGAAGGTCCTCTTACCGGTTCTTATGCCCGCGATATCCGTGTATTCGTATATGACGGAAAGATGCATCCGGTGGATTCAAACGAAATCTCATTCATTCTTGCAGCCCGCAATGCATTCAAGGAGGCATTCCGCAATGCCGGACCTAAGATTATGGAGCCTATCTACAATCTTGAGGTCATGACTCCGAGCGATTACATGGGAGCATGCATGTCCGACCTTCAGAACAGGCGTGCAATCATCGAGGGTATGGGAAGCGACAAGGGCTTCGAGGTCATCAAGGCCAGAGTTCCTCTCGCAGAACTTTACAGATACTCGACCGCACTCAGCTCGCTGACATCGGGAAGTGCTACATTTACAATGCAGTTTGCTGACTATCAGGCTGTTCCTGGTGATGTCCAGACGAAACTCCTTGCAGAGTACTCTTCACAGGAATCTGAAGAATAATTCTGAAATATCATTATTCAGGGCGCTGTTCCATGACAAGTGGAGCAGCGCTTTGCTATGGAAGTATGGGGTCAGGGAGAAAACCCTGTGTTTAGGATAACTAAAAAGCCCCCGTCTGAAACTGGTGTAAAAAAACCGCGTTATTTGTCATCGTTTTTCTATGACTTTGAATTTTCATGATTAATGTCAGTTCGATAGCAAAATCCAGTACGTTTGTTCGGAAAATGGTGGGTATTTACGGACAAGTTTCCTTATGTCCGCAGAAAGATCTTAGGGCACATGCTCCGTTTTGTTAAGAGTTGATATAGGGTCAGGGGGAAAACCCTGTGTATTATGCATAGATTTTCTGTAGTCTAAAAAGAAAGTATTTCACGTCAGATATGCCTCTCAGTTGGGCTCTGAAGTTTTTTAT
>ENA-UERK01001265-UERK01001265.1-human-gut-metagenome-genome-assembly--contig:-NODE-1265-length-19090-cov-3.726135_pt1 | contig 19090 bp, 14 predicted proteins | sample MGYA00242957_ERZ507957 | MGnify/ENA primary metagenome ERZ507957 (study PRJEB26167, sample SAMN06115538) | human gut metagenome | host: Homo sapiens | place: China:Heilongjiang | collected 2015-11-06... | reverse complement strand
CATGCCAGGCCAAGATAACGCGAAAGCGTAACGAAAAGTAATAAAATAATTTATATTACGTTACAATATATGATGGAAAAACAAAATAGCTATTCACATATACTGAAGTACACCAGCTTGTTTGGTGGCGTGCAAGTGCTCGGTATCCTTGTCGGACTGGTTCGCAACAAACTTGTTGCGCTCATTCTTGGTCCGATGGGTATGGGTTTGTTGGCTTTATTTTCCTCTACCATAAAGCTTGTTGGCGACTCTACCAACCTCGGACTCTCCATCAGTGCGGTGCGCAATATGTCGGGAGCCTACGATTGTGGCGACCATTAGCACCTTCTGCGTAGCATCAGCGTGTTTCGTCATTGGTCTCTGCTCACCTCTCTTTTCGGCATGTTGGTGTGCATTGTGTTGTCGCCGTTGCTCAGTAGCTGGACCTTCTCTTTTGGCGACCACACGCTCCACTTCGTGCTGCTTGCTCCGGTGGTGGCTCTAACGACGTTCTCTACGGGCGAACTTGCCATTCTGAAAGCCACACGGCGCTTGCGCGACATAGCCGAGAACTCCGTTTACGCCATGCTTGTGACACTCTTCGTGTCCGTTCCGATCTACTATTTCTTTGGTTATAAAGGCATTGTGCCTTCGCTGCTGCTTGTCATACTGTTGCAGACCATCATCGTGATGCGCTATTCGCTGCGTGCCTATCCGTTCCGTCTTAACTTCAGTAGGGCGTTGTTGGGCGAAGGTTGTGGCTTCTTGAAGCTCGGTGTGGCGTTTGTCATAGCAGGCATGGCAGGCAGTGGGGTGGAGATGGCTATCCGCGCCTATATCAGTAATGTTGACGGTGTAGACACGGTAGGTCTGTACAATGCCGCCTATGTTATGATATTCACCTACGTAGGCACGGTGTTCACGGCGATGGAGACCGATTATTATCCGCGTTTGTCCTCTATCAGCAAGTTGGGTCGCGAGTTCAATCTCACGGTGAACAAGCAGATAGAGGTATCGCTGCATCTCGTCTCGCCGATGCTTGTCTTTTTCATTCTTGCCATGCCCGTTCTGCTGCCGCTGCTTTACAGCGGTAAGTTTCTGCCCGTACTGCCGATGATGCAGGTGGCTGCGTTGGCGATGTACGCTCGCGCCATTTTCCTGCCTATCGAGTACATAGCTCTGTCGCGCGGCGACTCGAAACGCTTCCTTTGTATAGAGTTGGTGAGTGATGTCCTGCTCCTCACAATGGCTATCCTCGGCTATAGTCGTTGCGGACTGTTGGGCATGGGTGTAGGCATGACCATAGCCTCGGTTCTTGAGGTGTTTGTGGCTGTCGGTTTCTGTCGCGTGGCTTATGGTTACAAGCTCTCGATGGCGCAGCTGAAGATAATCTTCGTACATGCAACAATCGGAGTGCTCACCAGTCTGCTCTCGTTCGTCGACAATGTGTGGATATACGTGTCGGTAGGTGCGCTGCTCTTTGCTCTCGACTTAGCTTACACGCTCTCCATCATGCGCCGGCACGTCGACATCGACATCGTAAACCGCATAAAGCGTAAGTTCGTGCGTCGGTCTTAGTCAGTGCTTTAGGCGTTTGTAGGCGTTGTGCAGCATATGTAGGTGACGGCATGTGCCGCACGCGAAGTAGATTATTGCCAATGCCTTCTCATACACGTTCAAACCTTTCAGTATGCTACGTCTGTATCCGCCGAAGCGCACGCCGTGCTCGAATTGTCTGAAGCGTTTCACCGCCTCCTTGTATTCAGCTCGGCTCATGTTGCCGGCGTTGTTGAACAACAGCATGAGCACGTTCAGATATACCTGCATCTGCCAGCGGCGCACCCGCGTCATCACCTCTTTCGGCATCTGCTCTTGCTCTGCCTTCTTGCCGAGCATCACTATTGTGTTCAGGCGTTGAAACTGCTTCGGCGCAAACTTCTTCGTCATAGCCTCCGCATTGCCCTGATAGTAGAAGAACGTGCCGTGGCAGAAAGCCGTTTTGTTGGCACGCAGATACTGCACGCGCGTGTTGTACTCGTCGCTGTCGAAGTAGCGTGTGTCGCAATCGGTGGCGAACATCAGTCGGCGATGTATGAGCGCAAAGCCATGTATCGAGAAGTCGATGCACAACGCGAATGCCTCTATGCCCGTGAGTAGGGTAGAGTAGTCGCCATTGGGTGGAAACGAACCCTTCGCCTGCTCGGTTGAGCCGTCGGCATTGGCGAGCAGCATGTCCGGAATGACAATCTCCGCCCCCGTTTCCTCGATGCGAGTCACGGCATGTTGTAGCAAGTCGGCAGATATGTAGTCGTCCTGCGACATATAGAATATGTAGTCGCCCTCCGCCTCCGCGCTCATAATGTCTATGTTGCGTATCCAATATGTCGTCACTGTCCATAAAATATATGTACTTGCCGGTAGCATGCAGCAATCCTCGGTTGCGTGCAACGGATAATCCCTGGTTGGGCTGCGCGTACCACCGGATTCTTGCGTCGCGTTTCGCGTATTCTTCGATGATGCCGCGGCTTCCGTCGGTAGAGCCGTCGTCGAGCGCAACGAGCTGCCAGTCGGCATAGGTCTGCGCCATCACCGAGCCAATAGATCGCTGCAAGTACAGGCTGCCGTTGTAGACGGGCATTAGTATCGTGACTTTAATCATTCTGTGTTATTGTTATGTTCTCTGCAAAATTACAAATTTATTTCGTATTAAGAGAAGGATTTGTGTTAAAACATCCACTTTCCCCTCAAAAATCATCATTTATGGGTAGTAGGAGCTGGATTGCGCCCCATTTTACTTCTTGATAAAGAGTTTGAAACTCTTCACACTACCTGGAGCACCCTCTTCAGCTCTTGGCAGATATTCGAAGGCTGATACGGTTACCTCCTTGCCCATATCTACAATACAAAGATGAGGGAAGTTAGCACCCTTCTCAGTCTGCCAATAGGTACTCTCCTGCAAGTCGAACATCTTGTCGAGCGTAGAATTACCCTTCTCGCTATCTGCATAATAAGCTACCCAATTGTTGCGATCAATCCGGTTGCCCTGTGCATCCTGGAGATATACCTCAGCAATGGCAATCTGTGAGTCACCGCTCTGACTGCTGGTGCACTCAATGGCAAAGTAACGACCGGTTACAGGCTTGTCAAGTTTGAGTGTCTGCCAACCATTGCCTGCCTTCAAATCTGCCTTCAGCACTGGAACATCAGAATTCAAATCCATACGATGACCTGGATCATTATGCTTGTTGCTCTTCTCAAGGTTCAACTTATCCAACTCTGGTTTATTCTGGCAGAAAGCTGTTGGAGCTACTGAAGAACCTGGTTTGCCAGCCTCACCCTTCGGACCAACGACATCGAGTACTACCACCTCGTTCTTGCCCTTCTTCAACCAGCAGCCTGGTAAGTACAAAGTCTGCTGAGGACCGATTTGCCAGAATCTTCCAAGCGCATGACCATTGACATAAACCTGTCCTTTGCCGAATGCCTCCATATTAATAAAGGTATCGCCCACCTTGCTGATGTTGAAATAACCGCGATAGTAACCCGCCTTGCTCTTCAGACCTGCCATTCTGTTCATCGGTGCATTGAGCGCATCAATGGCATTCTTGTAATCATCAGGAATAATCTGGTTGTTCCACTGCTTTGGACTTAAAGTGATGTCGCAAAGTTCATCTGCTGTTGAGATGGTTACGTTGCCAATAATACCCTTATAGTCCTTGATGGCACGACCGAAGTTGATACGGCCCATACCTTCCACTACGATGGTCATCTCGCTACCCACAGCAGCGGCAGGCAGATCGAGTGATTTCTCATTCTTCACACGGTCTATCTTGCCCACATACTTACCATTGACATATACCTGAGCAAAATCGTGGAATTCACCTGTCAGGGTAGCACCAGCCTTGATTTCCGGCAGTGTGGTGGTATAAACCATCGTACCCCAACCCATGTCCATATCCTCAAATGACAAAGGCTTATTGCTTTCCTTTTCACCGGTGATACCATTGCTCAATGGTCTGTATTCATTCAACTGGAAAGTTGGCACGCTGATGAGGGACATCGGAGCCTTAGGAACAGCAGGTAATTTCTTGCCATCCGTATATTTCGACATCATCTTACGAAGTTCGAAATACTTAGGAGTAGCCAAACCCCATTCATTGATAGGCGCATCATAATCGTAAGAAGTCACATCTGGTTGGAAACCCGGAGAATTGGCACCTGCCCAATGACCGAAACTGGTTCCACCATGGGTCATATAGAGTGAGAAACTGATGCCCTTGGAAAGCATCTCATCCATACCCTCCACCATATCCTTGGCAGGACGGGTTTCATGACGGGCTCCCCATTTATCAAACCAACCGCTCCAGAACTCAGAACACATCTTAGGCGCATTCGGACGCACCTCGCCCAGTCGCTTAAACTGGTTGTCGATATTGGCACCCGTACCGAAGTTCATGGTCCAAGTCAGATCATCAAGACCATTGTTGAGGAAGTTGGAAGACCAGTCGCACTGGAAGAGACTTACCTTATCAAAACCGCTCTTCTTCACAATATCACGGATAGCGCTCACGTAAGGTTTGTCCTTACCATAAGAACCATATTCATTCTCAACCTGCACCATGATGATAGGGCCCCCATTCTGGATGGTCAGAGGAGCCAGTTGCTTGCCCACCTCTTTCTCGAAGATTTCCACACGCTGCATGAAATAAGGATCCTGCTCACGCAAACGGATATCCTTCTTCTTCAGAAGCCACCAAGGCAGACCGCCCATCTCCCACTCCGCACAAACGTATGGACCCGGACGTACAATGACGTACATACCATTCTTCTGACAGAGACGACAGAAAGCAGCCACGTCATTATTGCCAGTAAAATCAAACTGTCCCTCCTTCTGTTCATGGATATTCCAGAACACATAGAGACAAACCGTATTCATGCCAAGAGCCTTACACATTTTGATGCGATGCTCCCAGTAAGCACGAGGAATACGAGGATAGTGCAACTCAGCCGCCTTTACGACAAAAGGCTTGCCATTCAAAAGAAATGTCTTGTCACCCGTTGTAAAGGTACCCCCTTTCTGGGCAGCCATCATCTCCGCAGGCGATAAAGCCAACAAAGAGGCTAAAGCCACAGTCTGAATAGTTTTTGTCAATTTCATCTTGTTAGTTTTTGATATATAATTATTATTAGATTTCGATTTCCATCATAAATTCTCGTTCCGCTTGCAAAAATACAAAAAAATATCTTAATTGCAAGCAATCAGCGCTACAATAAGTATCTTTTTCACAATTATTTTTCGAAAAAGCCTCCTCTTTTTACTTTTCCCGTTTCCGTCATCGGTATCTTGTCAACATGGATGAACAGTTTCGGCACCCAGAATTTAGGAAGTTGCTCCTTACAAACCCGTTCTACTCCATCCAAATCCACATCCTCAGAGACGAGTACAGCCATTTCCCCAAACTTTTCATCCTTCTTCTTCGTTATCATAAACGGAGACTGTAGAAATGGGCGGAGTTTATCCTCCACCTCCTCTATCTGAATTTTCACACCGCCGGAACAGATTACAAAATCTTTCCTGCCCTTGATACGAAAGGCAACCCGATGGCTACCACATGACTCGGAAGCATCCATCACTTTCAATTCGGCTATATCATTGGTCACTAACTTTTCAGCACAAACCAAGGGGGCATCAATCACAAGACATCCTTCCCGGTTCACTTCCACCTTTACGCTATCAAAGGGATGATACCATTCACTCGCATCCGGTCCGTTCAGTCGTCTCAAGGCAATATGCGACAGTGTTTCCGTCATGCCATAAGTACTCCAAACCGCTATCTCTTCCGGCAAAGTCATCAATTCAGCAGCGAGTGCCTCATCAATAGCTCCACCCCCAATGATCAGGTTTTTAATCCTCCCCAACCTTTTCCTTTCTTCTGGCACGCTGAGTGAATTGAATACCTGCATCGGTACCATGGCAGCAAAATCGATACCTTTCGCTAAAATTGTAGCAGCAGAACAGGAAGATGATGTATGGAAATCAACAGCTGTAGCCTGCTGAAGAGCTTCATTGGAGAGTGGATGACCACAGGGTTCGACACAAACGAGCCGAAGTTCTCTCTCGATGCTTCTCACCGTCATCATTTTGCCTGCAATATAATCGAGGGGCAAACAGAGAAATGCAGAGTCACCAGACTGAATTCCCAAGAAATCACAGGTAATGCGAGCCGAGTTTCTCATCTTATTCTTCTCGACCCACATCTCCTTCGGTTTACCGGTAGAGCCACTGGTATGTACCAGCACCCTGTCCTTCTCATTTCCCCATATCTCTAAAAAATCCTTCAAGTCCATCGTATTCCCTTTTATTGTTTTCAAAAAGAAAAACAGGAGACTTAGGGAAGGAAAAACAATTTTTCTCCCCGAATCTCTAATTGGCTCGGCAAATTATCCTCAAACAATTTTCCGGTTCCAAGCCCTTGTGCCATAGGAGCCTCAGCGCCATACGCTTCCTCTCCATAGACCTTAGCACAGAAATGGGCAATCGCATTCAGTCCTACATTGCTTTCCAAAGCGGATGTAATCCAACTCCCAATTCCTCTTTCCTGGGCAAGGGAGATCCATTCCTCACATCCATACATACCTCCATGGAGTGAAGGTTTCAAAACAATATATTGCGGCCGGATGGTATCCAACAGCGCCTGCTTCATCGAACGGACATTGACACCGATCAATTCCTCATCAAGCGCAATCGGCAACGGAGTCTCCCGGCAGAGTTCAGCCATCTTAGGCCACTGATGTTGTTTGATAGGCTGTTCGATGGAATGAATATCGTATCTTGCCAATGTTTCCAGGCGACTCATCGCATCCTCCGGAGAGAAACCACCATTGGCATCCACACGCAGTTGCACCTCCTCCTTGGAATAGCGCTCTCTGATACACTTGACCAGATCCAGTTCTTTCAGGAAGTCGATGGCACCAATCTTCAGTTTCACGCAATGGAAACCCTCTTTCAGTTTCTCCTCCAGTCTTCCTAACATTTCATCGTAAGAGCCCATCCACACCAGTCCGTTGATGGTAATCCCCGCTTCCCCGCGTGCAAAAGGCGTATCATACAATTTGCCCAAGCCATTTGCCCAAGCCGGTACTGCAAATGTCTGCAAGGCGACAGAAGAAGGATTAGCAGTTGCAGCCACCTTTACCTGATGGAAGAAGTCTGCAAATGCCGATTCCAATCCAAAAGTAATGCTCGGATAGGCACGAATCATATCATACGGAATACGCCCCATCTGTTCCACCAGTTGACAGACCTGTCGCAGCGTCGCCTCATATTCCGGCTTTGCATCACAGCTCAAATCCGGGAGCGTAGCACATTCGCCCACACCTTTCACGCCCGGTACTTCATCCGAGGATAGCGTGAGGAAGGAACTATGCCGGGTGGTATAAACACCTCTTGATGTTCCTGCCGGCACCTTGAAATGGAGCGTCCGCTCCGATATCTCTATCTTGTACATTATTTCTTTTTCAATTCATAAAGATCCTTGCGTCTGTCGCGCATATTGCGAACAGCACCATACGTATGCAACTCATTGAGAAGATTCAAATCCACATCCGAAATCAGGATCATTTCCGTATTCGGTGTCGCCTCCGAGCGCTTACCATCATTAGGGAAGGCAAAATCACATGGTGTAAATACGGCACTCTGTGCATACTGGATATCCATATTATGCACACGAGGCAAGTTGCCCACACTACCTGCAATCGCCACATAACACTCATTCTCGATAGCACGCGCTTGTGCACAAACTCTCACACGAGAGTAGGCATTCTGCGTATCGGTCATAAATGGTACAAAGAGAATCTGCATACCATCCTGTGCCATCAGACGAGAGAGTTCAGGGAACTCCACATCATAGCAGATGACAATACCAATCTTGCCACAGTCGGTATCAAAAGTCTGGATATTGCTACCGCCTGTCAATCCCCAGCATTTCTGTTCATCAGGAGTCACGTGAATCTTCTCATACATATCCACGCTACCATCTCTGCGGCAGAGGAAACCCACATTATAAAGCGCCCCGTCTTCCTTTACCAGTGGCATGGAACCCGTGATGATATTGATGTTATAGCTGATAGCCAATTCACGGAAACGGTCACGGATCTGTTCCGTATATTGAGCCATTTCACGAATACTCTGCGCTTCACCCATGTCATTAAACTTCGCCATCAGCGGAGCATTAAAGTATTCTGGGAAAAGGATGAAATCACTCTTATAGTCAGACACGGAATCCACGAAGAACTCCACCTGTTCAAAGAGATCATCCACAGAAGCATAAGGACGCATCTGCCACTGAACCAATCCGATGCGCACCGTAGGTTTTCTATCTACAAAACTATCCGTTGGTGGCTGGTAATAGATATTATCCCACTGCAACAATGTGGCGCAATGTTCACTCTCCTCATCACTTGGCAGATAATTGCGGATGACACGACGGACGTGGAAATCATTGCTCAACTGGAACGTGAGTACCGGGTCGTAGATTTCACGGGAGCGCACCTTCTCGATATACTCCTTCGGACGCATCTGGTCGGCATACTTATGATAGTTTGGAATACGACCACCAAACATGATCGCCTTCAGATTCAACTTTTCGCACAATTCCTTGCGATACTCGTACATACGGCGTGCCAATCGCAAGCCACGGTAATCAGGGTGGATAAACACCTCTATACCATAGAGAATATTACCATTAGGATCGTGTGTATTGAAAGTCTCGTTACCAGTCACCTGCGCATAGGTATGATCACCTTTCACCATATTATAATTGACGATGATAGACAGGGCACATCCTACAATCTTATCATCCACGATGATGACAACCTGACCTTCAGGAAATATAGTAATGAGTTTCTTGATTTGCTGGCGTGTCCAGAACACGTCAGAATCAGCGTAGATACGCTTGAAAGATTTAGCGAGCTGGTCATAATCCTCCATGTGGAGATTTCTCAGGCTCACCTTTTCGATTTTACGAATGGGTTCCATAATACAACTTTTTATCTTTAAACCATCATCGGTTTCAATGAAAGAACCGATATTTGGGGGCAAAAATACAACTTTTAACCCGAAGCACAAAGAGAACAATACAAAAAAAGGAAAAATGCTGGAATAAAAGCGTTTTTTATCAAAATAATGAGTACCTTTGCAGCCCAAAATGAACCAACAATATAAAAAACAAAAAAGTGAACAGTAATCAAGTTAAAGGTTTTCTGGCGGGCATCATTGCCGCTGTTTGTTATGGTACCAACCCATTGGGTACCTTAGAGCTCTACCATGACGGATTCTCTTCCGGTTCCGTCCTGACCTATCGCTACCTTTTAGCAGTAGTCATGTTTGCCATCGTCTTACTGGTACGCCGTGAAAGTTTCGCCATCAAGTGGGGTCATGCCATCCGTCTGGCATGCTTAGGCAGTTTCTTCGCCCTCTCTTCCACCACGCTCTATGTCAGTTTCCATTATATGGCAGCAGGAATCGCGAGTACCCTGCTTTTTGTCTATCCCATTATGACTGCAATCCTGATGACCGCCTTTTTCCATGAGAAGGTCACCTGGACCAGTACCATCGCCATTCTTCTCGCCGTTTCAGGCGTCGGACTTCTTTATCAGGGAGATGGAAACGCCAAGTTGAGCACAGCGGGTTTTGCCCTTGTGATGGCCTCCTCCCTGCTCTATGCGGTTTATATCATCTCCATCAACCAGTGGAAGAACAACACCATGTCGAATGTCAAATTCACCTTCTGGATATTGGTATTCGGTCTGATAACCGTTGCCCTCTTCACGTGGATATCGGGGGAAAGTTTCCAAATGTTGGAAACACCGAAGCAGTGGCTCTGTGCAGCCCAACTCGCTCTTTTACCGACGGTACTCTCGCTCTTCTTCATGACGATTTCCATCAATCTCATCGGCAGTACCCCTGCTGCCATCATGGGAGCCTTGGAACCTGTTACCGCAGTCGTGATTGGCGTCTGTATTTTTGGAGAATCCTTTACCCTGCAGCTTGCGCTCGGTATTGTTGCTATTCTTGCCGGTGTAACTCTGATTATTCTACGGAAACAGAAATAACCCCCCCTATCAAAAAATGAGGGTGTGTCATAAGTCCATGACACACCCTCATTTTTTTATTCCTCATCTGCAAATTCATGCAGCGTATAGTCGCTACTGCCATCAAAGCAATGGGTGCAGACCTGGCATTTCGGTAAGCCGATCGCCTCAATCAACTGTTCTATGGTATTGAACTTCAAAGTAGTCAAACCGAGTTGACGCGCAATCTCGTCCACCATTCTCTGATATTCAGGAGAACCCGTAGTAGCGTACTTTTCAAGATTCTTATTGGCATCGCCTTCAAACTTCTCGATGATACGACGAGTAATCAATTCCATGTCGCTCTTGGAAGAAGTGAAGTTGATAAATGGACAACCGTAAACCAATGGAGGACAGGCGATTCTCATGTGACATTCCTTCAAACCAGCCTGATCGAAAAGAACCTTCACATTATCACGCAACTGGGTACCTCTTACGATACTGTCATCACAGAAAAGAACTCGCTTGCCTTTGAGCATCGCCTTGTTAGGTATCAGTTTCATCTTAGCTACCAAAGAGCGCATACTCTGGTTGCTTGGAGTAAATGAACGAGGCCAAGTAGGCGTATATTTAGCAATACAACGCTGGTAAGGCACACCCTTACCAGCAGCATAACCCATAGCCATACCCGTACCCGAATCAGGAATACCACTGCAGCAATCCACCTCCACATCGTCGGTCTTGGCGAGGTTGCAACCATTGGTAAAGCGCACATCCTCCACATTACGTCCCTCGTAGGTAGAAGTTGGGAAACCATAATAAACCCACAGGAAAGAACAGATCTGCATCTTCTTATTGGCAGGTCTCAGCTGCTCAAGTCCATCAGCAGTCATCTTCACAATCTCTCCCGGACCCACCTCATACTCAGTCTCATAGTCGAGATTAGGGAAAGAGGTAGATTCGCTGGAAGCAGCATGGGCACCATCCTTCTTGCCGATAATAAGTGGCGTGCGTCCCCAACTGTCACGGGCACAGATGATACCATCCTCGGTGAGAATCATCATGGTACAAGAGCCCTTGATGTGATGATATACATTCTCGATACCCTCTTTGAAAGTCTTGCCCTGAATGACGAGCAAGGCAACAAGTTCAGTAGGATTGGTACTGCCGGAAGACATCTCAGCAAAGTGCATGTTCTTCTCCAGCAAATGTTGGGTAAGTTCATCCTTGTTGGCAATCTTTGCCACTGTACAGATGGCAAATCGGCCAAGATGAGAGTTCATGATGAGCGGCTGTGCATCCGTATCGCTGATCACTCCAATACCAGAGGTAGCCCCTTCAAACTTATCTAATGAAGTTTCAAACTTGGTTCTGAAATAAGAGCTTTCGAGGTTGTGGATAGAGCGCACGAAGCCTTTATCCTGACTGTAGGTTGCCAAACCGCCTCGGCGTGTACCGAGATGTGAGTTGTAATCAGTGCCGTAGAAAAGGTCTGCGACACAACTTTTCTTGGAAATAGTTCCGAAAATGCCTCCCATAAGAGTATAAATTCTATATTAATGTTTGAAATATGGGTGCAAAGGTACTAAAAATGAAGAAATCTCGCAAGAAAAGCGTGCAAAAACTTTTCTTGCGAGATAAATAATTGTTTTATCTGTCCATGAGCGGCGTATAATCCAACTCTCCCAAAATATTCTTATAAGCAGGACGGATGATACGGCGACCTTCGAAGTTCAGTTCCTCAATACGATGGGCTGTCCAACCCACGATACGTGCCATGGCGAAGATTGGTGTATAGATTTCCTGTGGCAAACCTATCATCTCATAGATGAAACCGCTATAGAAGTCGAGGTTGGCACAAGCTGGTTTGCTACCACCACGATGTTCCTGCAAGCACTTGATACCTTCCTGTTCGATGAGTTTCAGGAAGTTATACTCATCCTCTCTACCCTTTTCCTTAGCCAACTCACCAGCCAGGCGCTTCAACTCCACTGCACGTGGGTCGCTCAAAGTATAGACAGCATGACCGATACCATAGATCAGACCGGTCTTGTCATAAGCCTCCTTGTTGAGCATACGTTTCAAGTAAATATCAAGCTCACTAACATTCGTCCAATCCTTGATCGCTTCCTTCAGGTGATGGAACATATTGATAACCTTGATATTGGCACCACCATGAAGAGGACCCTTCAAACTACCGATACCAGCAGCAATAGAACTGTAGGTATCCGTACGGGTAGAAGAAGTAACACGTACGGTGAAGGTAGAGTTGTTACCACCACCATGCTCAGCCTGGATAATCAGGAGCAAGTCGAGCATACGCGCATCCAGTTCTGAATAATTCTCATGCTTCATCATATAGAGGAAATTCTCTGCAATAGAGAGGTTCTCACGTGGATGACGGATATGCAGACTTCTGCCCTGCACAGAGTGACGATAGATATTGTATGCGTATGCGATGATGGTAGGGAACTTGGCAATCAACTCTATACTCTGGCGCATCAGGTTGTCACGACTGATATCATCCGGATTTGGATCGAAGGTGTACATTTCGAGCACACAACGAGCCAGGATATTCATGATATTGCTACCCTCCAACTCAATGATATGGGTAATCGTACGGTGATCGAGCGGCATATTATCATTGATGAGTTCCCTGAAAGCCTCCAATTCCTCCTTGTCAGGCAACTGACCGGAGAGCAAGAGGAAAGCCACCTCCTCAAAACCGAATCGCTTCTCCTTGAGAAGAGGAGTTACAAGGTCGTCCAATTCATAGCCACGATAGTAGAGTTTACCCTCGGTAGGTTTCAATTTACCTTGCTCATCACGCTCATAACCCACCACATTACCGATATTAGTCAAACCGACGAGCACACCCGAACCATCCTCATTGCGAAGACCACGCTTCACATTGAATTTGGTGAATGCCTCCTTGTCAATCTTGCATGAGTTTTTAACCTCATCGCTTAATTTATATATCAAATATTCCTTGTTCATAATTATTCAAATTAGAATGTTATTTCTGCGCTGCAAAATTCAAGGCACTACCAGCCTTAAACCATGCGATTTGCGTATCATTATAGGTATGTTCTACCTCGAAGCTATCCTCAGAGCCATCCTTGTGCTTAAGGGTGACGGTAAGGTGACTGCCTGGTGCAAACTCCTTAAGACCAGTCAAAGAGATACGGTCGTCTTCCTGTACCTTATTATAATCATCCTTGTTGCAGAAAGTAAGCGCAAGCATACCCTGCTTTTTCAGATTGGTCTCGTGGATACGGGCGAAACTCTTGGCAAGAATCACCTTCACATTGAGGAATCGAGGTTCCATCGCTGCATGTTCACGAGAAGAACCCTCACCATAGTTGTCTTCTGCCACTACGATGCTGCTGATATTCTGCGCTTTATAAGCCTTGGCAGCAGTAGAAACCTCCACGTATTTGCCATCCAACTGGTTTTTCACCTTGTTGCTCTCACCATTGAAAGCATTCACGGCACCCATCAGGAGGTTATCGGAGATATTCTGCAGATGACCACGGAACTTCAACCAAGGACCTGCCATAGAGATATGGTCTGTTGTACACTTACCCTCTGTCTTGATCAGCAGCGGCATGTCAATCAGATCCTTCCCATCCCAGGCAGCAAACGGAGCGAGTTTCTGAAGTCGGTTGCTATCCGGAGCAATCACCACCTCCACGTTGGCATTTTCCTCGCTTGGAGCAATAAAGCCCTTATCTTCTACGGCAAATCCCTTAGGAGGGAAAGTAAAACCGGTAGGAGCATCGAGCATCACGCTGTTGCCATCCTTATCTAATAAGGTATCCGTAGCAGGATTAAAGTCGAGACGCCCGGCGATGGTAAGTGCCACCGTCAATTCAGGGCTACCGATAAAGGCGTAAGTATTAGGATTGCCATCAGCACGACGGCGGAAGTTTCTATTGAAAGAAGTAACGATGGCATTCTTGCGCGTATTGTCATCCGTATGGCGCTTCCACTGTCCGATACATGGACCACAGGCATTGGTCATAATCAGTGCACCGATCTTCTTGAAATCATCGAGGATACCGTCACGCTCAGCGGTATAGCGAATCTGTTCAGAACCCGGGTTGATAATCAACTGACCTTTCACTTGAATACCCTTCTCGTAAGCCTGACGAGCCACACTGGCAGCACGGGCGAGATCCTGGTAAGAAGAGTTGGTACAACTGCCCACCAATCCCACTTCAACCACCATCGGATAGTCATTGGCAGGACCTTTGGCCTTCATGTGAGAGATAGGAGTAGCCGCATCTGGCGTAAACGGACCATTGAGATGAGGTTCTACCTTAGAGAGGTCGATTTCCACAATCTGATCATAGAAAGCAGACGGATTGGCAAGCACCTCATCATCAGCACGGAGTTCAGCCTCATTCTGCTGGGCAAGAGAAGCAATCTCCTCTCTACCTGTCTTACGGAGATACTCATCCGCATTTCCATCGAATGGGAAGATAGAACAGGTAGCACCCAGTTCTGCACCCATATTACAGATCGTAGCCTTACCTGTCGTAGAAATACTGTCAAGACCATCACCGAAGTATTCGAGAATGGCATTGGTACCACCCTTTACGGTAAGAATACCGAGAATTTCGAGGATTACATCCTTAGGAGTAGCCCAACCCGAAAGTTTACCAGTAAGATGAACACCGATGAGACGAGGCATCTTGAGTTCCCAAGGCTGACCGGTGAGAACATCTACCGCATCAGCACCACCAACACCAACAGCCACCATTCCGAGTCCACCGGCATTAGGCGTGTGCGAATCAGTACCCACCATCATACCACCAGGGAAGGCATAGTTTTCGAGTACCACCTGATGGATGATACCAGCACCCGGACCCCAAAAACCGATATGGTATTTCTGAGAAACAGATTTCAAGAAGTCATAAACCTCCTTATTGGTCTTGCAAGCCTCGGGAAGGTCTTGTGCAACACCCACATCCGCACGAATCAAGTGATCACAATGAACAGAGGCAGGTACGGCCACTTTGTCCTTACCCGCATTCATGAACTGAAGAAGAGCCATCTGAGCCGTTGCATCCTGCATTGCCACACGATTAGGTCGGAAATCAACATATTCCACACCTCTTTTATAAGGGCGCAATTGTGTGGGGTCGAAAAGGTGAGCAAAAAGCACCTTCTCGGCATAAGTAAGAGGTCGTTTTACCGTAGCTTTAGCCTGAGCTACACTTTCAGAATACGAAGCATAGAAGCTTCTCAGCATGTCAATGTCCAGTATCATCTTATTCACTATTTAAATTAAACTATGCAATTTATTCACTATTTGAACTAAACTATTTGCAAAAATACGAAATATTTTTCATATCGTAGCATTTTTCTTGAATTATTTATCATTTTGCCAGTAATTTTTGATTTTTTATATGAATTTGTTGCATAATTATGCTAAATATGCAGGAAAAAGGGATCGTAAAAGAAAAAAGGCGAAAGAGACAAGAACCATAAAAATGTCGCAAAATGGTGACAAAAGTGTGTATTTTAGGAATTGAGACAATTTTTTCACATTTTCTTAACAAGAATACGGAAAAAATTATATAAATTTGCAGCATATTTGAAAATGGAGGTTAAAATCGACAGAAATTTTAGCCCCAAAACATTATTAACTAATTATTTATAAGGTATGCAAAAAAAATTGCATTTACTCTTTGCCTTGCTGATTTTCTTTGTATCACAGGCAATGGCTCAGATTACCACATCAAGTCTGAGTGGTAAGATTACTGCCAACAATGAGGACGTCATTGGTGCTACCATCAAAGTAACCCACGAGCCTTCCGGTACTGTTTATGGAGCAACCACCAATGCCAATGGCCGTTACTCTATCCAGGGTTTGCAACCTGGTGGTCCTTACAAAGTGGAAGTTTCCTACATCGGTTACTCTTCTAAGGTTTTGAAGGGTGTAAACTTGCCTTTGGGACAAAACACCGTATTGGACGAAACGCTCAAAGAGAATGCCGAGTTGCTCGAAGAAGTTGTTGTATCTGCTTCCCGCAACAACAACATGCGTACAGACCGCGCTGGTGCTACTACCAGTATCAACGCCGGACAGATTGAGAGCATTCCTACCGTGAGCCGTAGCATGAACGACATCTTGAAGTTGACTCCACAGGGAGCCCACATTGGCAATGGTTTTGCTGTGGGTGGTGGTAATTACCGCCAGAGTTACGTGACTGTCGATGGTGCTGCATTCAACAATGCTTTCGGGCTCGGCGGCAACCTTCCAGGTAACGGTTCACCTATCTCTTTGGATGCATTGGATCAGGTATCCGTATCTTCCTCTCCATACGATGTACGTCTGAGCGGATTTACAGGAGGTGCCATCAGTGCTGTTACCAAGCGAGGTACCAATCAATTTAAGGGTACAGCCTATATGTACACCACCAACTCTCATCTCCGTGGCGACAAGGTTTCCGACTACCAGTTGAACCGTCTCCAGTCTCACTCTACCACATGGGGAGCCAGTTTGGGAGGTCCTATCATTAAGGACAAACTCTTCTTCTTTGCGAATGGTGAGTATCAGGCAAACATCTCTGCCGGTCCTTCAGGTACTGCCCGAATGAGTGCTACCGACGCTTGGAAGCCAAACTCAGGTACCGTACACCGTCCTTTGCAGAGCGACATGGAGAATATGCTCCAGTTCCTCCAGAGCAAGTATGGTTACAACCCAGGTCGCTACCAGGGTTATTCTCTCGACACACCTTCTTACAAGTTCCTGGCTCGTTTAGACTGGAATATCAACAAGTTTAACAAGGTGAACCTCCGCTTCTCCAGAAGCCATGACAAGGATTCCAACAGTCCTTCCAGTTCTACCACTCCATTCAAGGATACAGAGATTTATCCTGGTGGAACAACTGATGGCATCACTATGACAAACGGAAAGTCACAGTCTGGCCGTACAGCCAACTCAGGTCTTTATTTCGAAAGTGCCCGTTACTATCAGGAAAAGAACTTTACCTCTGTAGCAGGTGAATGGAACTCTAAATGGGGTGGATGGAACAACACCCTTCGCTTGACATACTCTTATCAAGATGAGCCTCGTACCTATCTGGGAGGTATTTTCCCAACAGTGGATATTCTGAAGGATGGTGCATACTACATGGGCTTGGGTCCAGACCCATTCACAGAGGGTAACCTCCGTCAGGTGAAGACATTCGTGGCTACCGATGAAGCAACATGGGCAGTAGGCATCCAGAATTTCATCGCCGGTGTGCAGTATGAGACCAACGAGGCTACCAATGGATTCGGTGCCGCTTCAGCAGGTTACTATGTATATTCTTCTCCAGAAGATTTCATGGCAGGTGGAAAGCCAGCTGCATACGGTATCACCTTCCCTATGGATGGCAGCGACCAGTTCTTGGCTAAGATGAAATACAACCAGTTCTCTGCTTACGTTCAGGACCAGATCAATTTCTCTGACCGTTTCCGCCTCACCGCAGGTTTGCGATTTGAGTTGCCTATCTATCCTGAGTTGAAGAACAACTACAATGCAGCTTTCGGTGCATTGAAGTACAGAGCCAACGACGGCAAGTATTATAGCTACAATACAGACCAGTTGCCAGACGCAAATATAACCGTTTCACCTCGTGTAGGTTTCAATTGGGATATTCTTGGCGACCAGAAGCTCGTGCTCCGTGGTGGTACAGGTTACTTCGTAGGTCGTCTGCCATTCGTATGGCTCGTATCTGCAGTGGGTAATGCCGGTTGTGGTCAATACACCTATTATTATAATAAGGCCAACGAAGCAGCATACGGTCAGCCTAATTTCCATGTAAACCGTGCTGACCAGTTGAAGGACCTCACGATTCCTGCAAGTCGTGAGAACGCAGCAGCTCCTTCTACTCCTACCATCATCGACAAGGATTTGAAGATGAACGCAACATGGAAGAGTTCTTTGGCTATCGACGCGAAGTTGCCTGGCGGTATTGATTTCTCTGTAGAAGGTATCTACAGCCGTGAATTCAACCCAGCTATTGTAACCAACCTGAACTACTCTTGGGATGGTGAATCAACCATCACTTTGGCTCCTGGTGATACCCGCCGCTACTACACAGCCAGCGGAAATGGTAACAATCCTTACATGATTACCAATGCAGGTCATAAGGCATATTACTACTCTATCACCACATCGCTTGCCAAGAGATTTGACTTCGGTCTTAATATCTCTGCATCCTATACCCACTCAAGAGCCCGCACTTACGGTGACGGTAGAGGCGACCAGGTTTCTTCGGCCGACTACAACAACCGTTATTCTATCAACGGCAATAATGATAAGGAAACTGGTTTGGGTACATACGTAGCTCCTCATCGTGTAATTGTTTCTGCTTCTTACAAGAAAGACTACGCTAAGCACTTCGGTACAGAGGTAGGTCTTATCTATGAAGGTATGAACTTGGGATATGCTGGTATTTATAATAGCGCACGCTACTCTTACGTTCTATCTTCAAACGTAGTAAACGACTATGGTTCAAACGGCCTGTTGTACGTTCCTGCTTCACGTCGCGACCTCGACGACTGGAACTTTGCAGATGTAAAGGATAAAAATGGTAACGTGACCTACAGTGCAGATGACCAGCGTGATGATTTCTGGGCTTACATCAACCAGGATTCTTACCTGAAGGATCGCAAGGGCAGATATACAGAGCGTGGTGGCGCTATCATGCCATGGCACCATCAGTTGGATTTCAAGTTCAACCAGAACTTCTACCTCAAGGTAGCCGGTCAGAAGAACACCCTGCAGTTTGGTGTTGATATCAAGAACCTGGCTAACCTGCTCCACAGCAGTTGGGGTCTCTACAAGAGCGTAAACAACACGCAGTTGTTGAAGTACGACTCAAAGACAAAAGCATTCAACTTCCAGAAGAATGGAAAGAACATCTTGGACAAGACTTATACCAATAAGACAAGTTTCAGTTCTACCTATTCTATCCAGTTCTCTGTAAGATACATATTCAACTAATACAAGAAAGAGGGTGTGTCATGGATTATGACACAC
>ENA-UERK01001261-UERK01001261.1-human-gut-metagenome-genome-assembly--contig:-NODE-1261-length-19118-cov-9.181608_pt1 | contig 19118 bp, 20 predicted proteins | sample MGYA00242957_ERZ507957 | MGnify/ENA primary metagenome ERZ507957 (study PRJEB26167, sample SAMN06115538) | human gut metagenome | host: Homo sapiens | place: China:Heilongjiang | collected 2015-11-06... | reverse complement strand
ATAATTTCATACTCGCCCTTTAGCGGTACTTCCTTTTCAAAATGCAGCATAATAGATCCCCTTTTTTGCACAAATGCGGCTGATTTTTTTGATGTTTAATATTATTTTTATCTGCCAGTAAAGTTTTATCATTTTTGTAACAAATCATTAACTAACCTACAAATTTTAAAAAAACAAATCCTTAACAATCTATTATTTATAAAACGGACCGTACGCCGCGCAAGCGCGAAAATCCTGCCCCTCTTTATCCATGCCAAAGGCGTTCCAGGCGGCGGGCCTAAAAATATCCTGCTCGGGCACATTGTGCAGACTAACCGGAATACGAAGCATAGAACAAAGGGTAATTAGATCGGCCCCGATGTGCCCGTAAGAAATGGCACCGTGATTTGCGCCCCAGTTGTTCATAAGGTCGTACGCGCTGGCAAACGCCCCCTTGCCCGTTATGCGCGGGGTAAACCAGGTGCAGGGCCAGGTGTAGTCGGTGCGCTGCCACAGGGTGTTAGAAACCTCCCCCGGCAAGGCCACTGTCCAACCCTCGGCAATTTGCAGCACCGGCCCTAAGCCCTTTACCAAGTTTAAACGCAGCATGGTAACTGGCATTTCGTTTTTGGTTTCAAAGCGGGAGGAAAAGCCGCCGCCGCGAAAATAGCCTAAATCAGCGTAGTTCCAGGTGGTGTTGCACAGAATGTTTTTCTGGTCCTGCTTGGTAATTTGGTACCAAGGCTTCATGGCAGCGTTACCGGCCTCGTCCAACGCGCCGCCGTTGGCGTCTAAGCAACAGGCACCGGAGTTAATAAGGTGAATAAACCCTTTAGCCTGTTTGGCGTGGCCCTGCAGCTCGTAACCGGTTACCCGTTTTACCGATTCGCCGTTCCAGCAGGTGCGCACATCGGCAAACATTTGGGCGCTGTTGGTAAGCAGCTTGCCAAACAACATACCAAGTCCGTTTAAGACATCGTTTTCGGTTGCTAAAATGTAAGGCTCGCGTGCGCCGTTCCAATCAAAGGTTGTGTTTAAAATTGCCTCCGGAAAATCGCAATTGGGGTAAAAATCCGTCCACTGCCGCTGGCCCTGAAAACCGGCCGCAATGGCGTTGTGGCCAACAGTTTCTTCCTCGCAACCGCGGGGCAGGCTTTGGTTACCGTTCATTAAATCTTTAATAATTATGGCCATTTTAACAACAAATTCCCAATCCTGTTGTTTTTGCTCCGGCGTTTTTTGCAGCTCTTTCGGGTTTTTATCAAACCCCTCTTTACAATATTTTTTTGCCCAATCCAACGCTTTTTGGTACTCGACCGGGTCATAAATCCCCTTGCTCATGCGGCGAATGATCTCAACCTCGTCTACCGATTCCACCCGCATGCCAAGGTACGATTCTATAAAATCCGGGTCAATGATAGAGCCGCCTATGCCCATGGTAATAGAGCCAATTTGCAAATAGGATTTTCCACGCATGGTTGCAACCGCAACGGCGGCGCGCCCAAAACGCAGCAGCTTTTGGCAAACATCTTCCGGAATTTCGGTGTCGTTTGCGTCTTTAACATCCTTACCGTAAATGCCAAAGGCGGGCAGCCCCTTTTGGGCGTGCGTAGCTAAAACCGATGCCAAATAAACCGCACCCGGCCGCTCGGTTCCATTAAATCCCCAAACCGCTTTAATGGTAGTGGAGTCCATATCCATTGTTTCGGCGCCGTAACACCAGCAAGGGGTTACGGTTAGGGTAATGGCCACCCCCTCTTTACGGAACTTGTTTTCACACGCGGCGGCCTCGGCCACACGGCCAATGGTGGTATCGGCCACTACCACGCGAACCGGCTCGCCGTTAGAATATTTTAAATTTTGCTCAAACAAGCGGGCAGCACTTTGTGCCATATTCATTGTTTGCTGTTCTAAGGATTCCCGAACCCCCAAAACACCGCGCCGACCGTCGATTGTTGGGCGAATACCAATAACCGGGTAATCCCCAATTAAGCGTGACTTTGCCATTATAAAATTCCTCCTTAAACAATTACCTTTAGCATAAAAGAAAAGCGGCTGCATTTCAAGTCATAATCTAGCTAAATTTATATTGCAAGATTTTAATATTTTTCTTGAAAAACAAATTAAGTTCAGTTATAATAAAGGTAATACAATATGGGGGATTATAAGGCATGAAAGCTCAACATCGTAGTGACACTTCAAAACGACGTCATTTTTCATCTGCGCAATATTCTGCTATACCGTTTCATGCCCAACTGTGTTACGCCGGGTGGCTTAAAAAGTCGGTGGGTTGGCACGAACAGCCCCATTCTCACAGCTTTTTTGAGGCGTTGCTCATAACGGGCGGTTCCGGATTTATAACCGCTAACGGAAGGTCCTACTTTGTAACAAAAGGTGACGCCGTGCTTTATAACCCGGGCGTTACCCACTTTGAGCGAAGCGGGCAAACTGACCCTATGTCGGTTTTGTTTTTTGCCGTTAAAAAGTTTTGTTTGCCCGAATTGCCCAACAACTGCCTGCCTTTAAAAAACGGGAATGCCGTTTTAAAAACCAATGCGGAATTTAAAAGTCTGCGCTCCCTTGTGCAGCAAGCGGTAGCCGAGCTGGAGCAAAAGCCGCCGCTGTATGCACAAATTTCTAAAACCCTAATAAACGCTGCTATGCTAAAGCTTTGGCGGTTAGCGGTTCCGGAAGGGGTTAACCCGAAAACCGACCCGGTTTTACAGGCCATTTCATTCATAGACGCACATTTTTCGGAACCGTTAAATTTAAATTCATTAGCCAAAGCCTGCTCGGTAAGCAAATATCACCTTTCGCACCTGTTTACCTCCCAAAAAGGCCAAACAGTTGGGGAGTACCTGTTGGCTCGCCGCCTTTTGGCCGCCAAAAGTTTATTGGAAACGCAAGATTACCCGGTACACGAGGTTGCCCGTTTAACCGGTTTTCAAAATTCCGGGTACTTTTGCCGGGTGTTTAAAGGCCAATGCGGGCTTTCGCCCCTGCAGTACCGCAAAAACCACGCTGCCAGCCTGCAAAGCATTTTGCTCTCCTCAACCGAAGCTCAAATAGCCGAGCAGAATAGATTCGATTAAACTCTTGGAGCCAACAAATTGCACACTTAAAAAGCAACAACCCGTTTACCGGCGGTTTTTTAAACAGCGGGTAAACGGGTAGGCGGCTTTTTGGGGGGCATTTTGGTAGAAAACACTTTGCAATTTTTTTAAACTTGACAGATTTTATTAGGTAAATATAATTACAGCAGTGTAAGAATTGGATTAATTTATTTTTGGCCTTGGAGCATTTTTGTGCTCCAAGGCTTTTGTGCTTTTACAGGGCAATTGGCCCTATATTTTGTTACAGGCGTTTCGGGGTGCAGCAAGAAATTTGTTGCTGTTAAAGCTTTCGCAAAAATTGGCAATATGTTTGCCGGTTTCAAGCCTTTTTGAATAGATTTCAGTCGCTTATCTGTCGGTCTTACAGCGACTTTAAATAACCCACCGATTTTTGAACTTAACAAAAGATTTGTGATGAATGCCATTCAATTTTTTAAAACTTTTTAGTTTTAATATCCGTATCTTTCAGCTTGTGCCAAAGCTGTCAAGGGAAACGGAATTTGGCAAATTTCTTTTTAAAAATATAATTTAAACAGTACAAGAGCAGTTGTTTTTAACAGCCGCTTTTTATTTTAACCGAAAGGGGGAACAGTTTATGTCAAACAAAGATTTTGCCTTTAAAGCACAAAAAAGGCTCCAAAAGCTCTGTGCTTTTGGAACCTCAAAATACCAAATAAAAAATAAGGCCAAGGCCTTAGCTAAGGAAGACGGCAGCAATAATTGGCTGCCGATCTATAATAATCTGATACGGGGCAAGATTTTTTCGTACTCTACCTTTAAAACCTACACCAAAAATGCCACTCGATTTTTTAAGTGGGCTGCCCAAGCTCACCCCGAAATTAAAAACATAAACGGTTGTAAACGCTGTATTCAAGAGTATTTAAACCGTAATTGCCCCTCGGCCTGGACGGCCGCTACCACCCTGGCGGCACTTGGCAAGGTTTACGGGCAGCCCTCTACCGAATTAGCCAAAGTGCCAAAACGCAGGCGAGCCGACATTACCCGCTCCCGCACAGAACCAAAGAACCCTGCTTTTTCGGAAGCTAAAAACAAAGAACTGGTGCATTTTTGCTTAAACACCGGACTTAGACGCAGCGAATTGGAAAAACTGTGCGGCCGAGATTTAGAATTTGACGGCACAGAGTACCATTTGCGCATTAAGGGCAAGGGCGGTAAGATTCGTTTGGTTCCGGTTTGTGATAAAGCGGTAATAAACCGCATGAAAAACACCGAACCGGAGCAGCGGGTTTGGGGTAAAATTCCCTCTCATGCGCCGGTCCACCGTTACCGGGCACTGTATGCGGCCAACCTTTACCGTGAGTTAGCAAGGGAGGTTCAAAAAATTCCCAAAAAAGAACGCTACACTTGCCGGGGCGATTTAGCCGGACGGGTATTTGACAAAAAAGCAATGGCAACCGTTTCTAAAAACTTAGGCCATACCCGCCTTTCGGTAATCAGCGGCCATTATTTATACGATTTTAATTGATTCATTTATACAATTTTAATTAATTCATAAAACTTCCCGCCCATTTCGGCGGGATTTTTTGTGTTGATATTTTTCCTTAAACTGTATTGTTTGTTCTGTTATTTTAAAACTCGTTTTGCGATGATGACTTGTTCAGGGCTGTTTTTGCAATGAAACGGTTGTTAAAATTGTTTTTTTGCGGTAATTTGATTGGGTTTTTGAAAAACTTGACACTTTTTTAAAAGTAAATATAACAATAGTGCTTTACTGATTATAAACAAAACACGGTTTTTGGCATTAAAAATTGTGCCAAACAATTTTTGCGGCAGGCTGATTTGAAAGGCCTGTTAAACTGCTTGCGTTTTATAAATGAACCGGTTTTGCAGCCCCAAACGAAAACCCGCTTTTGGTAAGCACTCAGGGGAATTACAAGTCTGAGCGCTTTGGCCAGGTAATCCGTTTTGGCGGCAGTCACAAAAGCAACTTTTCTTTAGGCGCGGCCAAATTCAATTTGGACCTTTGTTTATTTTAACGCGCGAAAAATGAGGAAAGGAGAGATTTTTGAAGAACAGGTGACAGAAGAATAGAATGTTCCGCATGAAAACTCTTGATTTATACGATAATACCGGCGTTTTTCAGCAAAAAAGGAACGGAAAGAATTTGGTACAAACAAATTTAAAATTGGTACTTAAAGTACCAAAAAATAAAACATTGGAGGTAAAATACCATGAACACAAACCAACCTAAAACAAGAAAAAAGAAAATGCAATTTAAAAAAATATTCGGCAGCGTGCCGGGCGAAAATGCCGGAAAGCAGTTGTTTATTGCCGATACCACAAATTCTATTGATATTAATTTTGAAAAGCTTTGGCTAAAGGCTTTTGCGGAAATTCTGTTTAATTGCTCCGGTGTTGACGCAAAGGTTTTGGCATATTTGTTACTAATGAAAAATCACAGCAACCAAATTACCGAATCTCAACGCTCTATGGCCAACCGTCTACACATTTCCAAAACCTCTTTCAATAAAAGCCTAAAAAAATTTAAAGAGCTTAATTTTATTCGAACCGCACGCGGGGGCCTTATGGTAAATCCGGATATTATTTTTTACGGAAAGGTAGAGCGCAGGGGCAACGCCTGTGAGGAATACAAAAATTTTTTTGACGGGCCAGAAAATACTTGCAGCCCTAAAGCTTAACAACAAAAAACGCTGCGGCCGTAAAACAAATCGCCGAAAAGTTTGGTAAGGAGTAAAAAGCACCGTAATTTTGCCCATGAAAATTTTTTTAAAAATTTTTTTGCAAAACCCCCGTTTTTGGCTTGGCAAAATTTTTAAAGTAAATAAAATATTAGCGTAAAAGGTTTTTTACAAGTTATTTTTTAAAAAGTTATATGAAATGTATGGGGCAAGTGCTAAATTGGTTAGTTCCAAAGGCATTTTTCTACCCTGCAAAGCATAAAACTTGACAAATTTTTAAAGGGAAGTATAACTTAGGCTGTTGTACTTTTACCGGTGTTTTAACACCGAAAAATTATTTTTTTAAAGGAGGCCTTTTCATGAGGAAAGGAGAAATTTATTGGTTTCGGGTTGCAAATAATTACGACCCGGAAAATCATGTGCAAGCGGGGTCGCGTCCGTATATTGTTTTCGGCACTACCAAAGGGCCTGCCGTTCAGGCAATTCCCTTAACCACAAAGCTCAGCAAGCTGAGCAAGATCCCAACGCACGCGTTATTAACCCCACAAGATACAATGCTGCAAAAAATTAAGCCCAGCGTAGTGCTGTGCGAGCAAATTTCCACCCTGCCAAAAAGCCATATTACGGGGGAGGTGCTTGACATTGTGACGCCGGAAAAGCTAACGGAAATTGACCGTTTGCTGCTAAAACAGCTTTGTGTTGAGGGGACTGTTTAACGGTTTTAATCTGTCGGCGGGTTTACCGCCGACAGGATAAACAAAAATATTTGAAAGGGGTTTTTGAAATGAATATTTTAGAAAACTTAAACGAATCGGTAGCAAAAAAAGAAAATTGCAAGGAAAAGTTTTTGGCCTTGCTGGCCCTGCGAGATGAACTGAACAAGTTCGGCAATGCAGTACTGGAAAACCCGGAGAAAGACAGAAAGTTTTTTTTGACAAAACCTTTGCCGGCTCGGACCCGGCTCGCTGTGATTTCATGCGGGTATCCGGGAGGTATTCAAAAACAAGCAATCCTAAAGTTTCTTTTGACTGGGAGCTTTTAGATTTTTACGGGAGACCCTGTGCCGGAATTTCATTAATCAACACGCTTGAACACACTTTGCGCCAAACGGTTGATTCGGATATTTTACACCTGTTCCTTCATGTATTGCCCGTGGAGGAAGAATGGATCGGCCCGATAAAATCTTAAAGCAAGAAGCAACCAAACGCAGCACCGGCAGTTTAACAATTTCTTGTTGGTGCTGCGCTGAAACTAAGATGTATATTCTATTAAAAAAATGACCAATATAATAGTACAAATTACGGTTGCTGCAAACTGTAATTTTAAACCAACGCTTTAAATATGCAATTTATAATAAAAACTTATTTTTCAACTTCAAAATTTTATAATTTGAAGCATATAACTTAAATTTAAAAATAACAAAATTGAACGAAATTTCAATTTGATAAAAATATCTGATGAAAATTGTAGAAGGAGTGGTAGAATGAGATTGGCTGCAAACAATAAAACAAAATTTGCGACTGTTTGGCTTTCTAACGCCGACCAAAGGAATGAAAAAAAGCAACAGGAGCTTAAAGAGTATATTGCCGAATGTAAGAACAATGGTATTTTTGTTTGCGTTTATGAATCGGGCAATGGCAACCTTTTGGAGAACACCAAAGAGTTGCTTGCCTACAATCTTAGTAATCCGCCGTCATGTGCAAAAACTTCAAAATTGTGTGGCGCACAATAAAAACAAAGGCGGCCGTGAAAACTGCCGCGTACATAGTTTAATATAAACGAAACCTCCGGATTGCTGTCAACAGTACAACAATGCGGAGGTTTTTTAGTAACCAATAGTATTTCATGTTGTGAATATATTCACGCTGTTCATTGCTGTTTTAGCGGTTTTGAAATCACAACGCAAGGTGAATTGTTGTATCTTGTGCAAAGTTCTCGGCAATCGTATTCACGGCAAGCTACACACCGTTTGGAACATCCCATTTTACCGCATAAGCCTTTTGTTTTACATTCTCCGGCAAAGTAGCAGTCTTTTCCGCACGGATGCTCTCCCGGAGCGACCATCCTGTTAGCTCGGATCTCTCTTGAAACGCTTCCCGGTGTTTTCCCGATTTTCTTTGCAATTTCGCTCAGTTTTAGTTTTTGGTAGATTCCACATTCAATACCTATCCTTTCGGCTAATGTAAAACGATTCATATTTTCCTGCTTTCCGCAGACAGTAACCGATTGTATTTTACCATATCCGCCGCCAACCTTGACTGAACGCTGATGAAAATGCTGTTCGGTTTTCACCGAAGGCGACGGAAACTCAGAAATATCTGTACTTTTCTCGCCTTCAAAGCCGGCATTATAGCATTTTCATCAGCAACCCGTCAAGGTCAAGCCGACTTTGTCGATGGCTGCTTCCTCAGGCTCTGAAAATCTTGAAATATCTATATACACCACACTCTACTCTTTTGCCAAAGTGAGCTTAGGATTTTTCTCGTTTTCACCTCAAAAATCGCAGCTTCACTTTGACAATTTAAGCTTTAATTTTAATCATTATACGCCTTTTGTTGTCCCCAAAACGGACACTTTAATGATTGTTTTATCATTCCGCTTCAACGGCAACATGTTTTCCGCTGAAGGCGACGCCGTATTTATAGATTGTTTTTACACCTTTTGATTTCAGCTCGGTGTCGTATTTTTTGTCGTTAATTTGTTTTAGTGCTGTTTTGGCAAGCTCTTGTAATTCGTTCTCATTGCAGTTTTTCTCGGCTTTCAGTTCGATGATAATACCGGGAAGATTATTGACTTTCGGAGAAAATGCAATATCATATCTGCCGTCACCGGATTCGCGGTTAGAGGTTACATACGAATTGCCAAACAGAGCACAAACACCGAGCATAAAGCCGTGATAGAAGTTTTCGCCTGCAGCATCAAAAACGCTGACCGACTGAATAAGGAAATTGCTGATGATGTCTCGTAATTTTTCACCGTTGCCGGAAAATATTGCTTCTTCAACGGCAATAGCTGTGGCTTGCGGAATGAGATTTTCCAACTTTTGAAGGATTTCTTTGCGGTAAACAAGTGAGATTTCTTTATTCGGCAAAGCGACCTCGCACATAAAATCTCCGCTGATAGAAACGCTCGATTTAACAACTTTCAAATATCCTGCCATCAGCAAGAAACTGTAAATAGATGACGGATTGTTTTTAATTTGCGGATAAATCACGCTTGTGTCGATATAAGTTGTAAACGATCCGCCGTTGACAAGAGAAGTGAGGCGTTCGTAGATTTCGTTGTCCGCTTCTTTAATAACCTCACCGATGATGTCGTTGCTTCCGGTAGAAAGCCAGAATGCTCTCGGCTCACAGTCGTTGCTGAAATAGTTAATAACCGACCACGGGTTGAAAATATCTGTCTTGCCGAAGCGGTAGCCGTCATACCATTCGCAAACCTCGTCAAACTTATCCGGAGCACTGTAGTACGCCGCCATTTCTTTTACTTCGTTTGCAGTAAATCCGAAATATTCGCTGTATTTATTATCGAGGACCGAATTGATTATAAGGTTATTCAGCCCACTGAAAATGCTTTCTTTGGCAACGCGGAGAATACCTGTGAGGAAACCGAATGCCAGACTCTTATTATCCTTGAAACAGCCGGACAGAAGATTACGCATAAACGCGATAACATCGTCGTAGAAACCGTTTGTATGCCCGCTTTGAATTAGAGTGTCATACTCATCAATGATGATAACAGCACCCTCACCGTAATGTTTTTTCAACATTTCAGACAGATTCAGCAGCGACCGCTCAAGGTCAACAGCCGAAAACTTTTCGGACACCATTTTATCGTAAAAATCTTTTTGCTTTTTATCTAACTTTGGACTTTTAGAAAGATCTGAATGCCGACAGTATTCGCTGGAAATAATCGAGCCGATATTGGCAAAAGTGTTATCCCAAGAATTGTGTTTTACATCTTTTAATGTAATAAAAATAACGGGGTATTTGCCTTGAAAAGAGCGATAATATTCGCCTTGCTCCCAAATTTTTTTATCCTTGAAATACTTTGAAGTATCCTCGTTTGTTTTTTCAAAGAAAGTGCGGAGCATATCCATATTGAGAGTTTTACCAAAACGGCGTGGGCGCGTAAAAAGAGTAACCATCGGGCGCTCATCAATGAAATCTTTGAGCATCATGGTCTTGTCGATATAGTAATATTCAGTTGAAGCTAAGCGATAATCAGACACACCGACTGGCAGGGGCAAGTGTTTCGGACGGCTTTTTGCCCGAACATACGCACCTGTTTTAATTCTGTTGTCAACCGGCTTTTCGGCGCCGGCAGGGATAAGCCAGTTGCGTCCGCTTTTGATAGCTCCGGGGATTTTCCCACCAATACAAAGTCCGCGAACTGTTCTTTCGGCTAATTCCCAACGCATTGCTGCTTCTTTTACAGAAATTACATTCGCCATAGTAAAACTCTCCTTACAGTTGTTCGATTATATTATACCCATATTGCGGCTAAATGCCAATGTAAAACGGTGAAATATTTGATAATTAGCCGCTGCGTTTCGCCGATTGATAATCAACATAAGAAAAGCGGAGCCGAAGCTCCGCTAAATTTATTTTACTATTTTTCGACTTCAATAGTCTCGCTCAGGTCTATGAAATCATCTTCGGCTGAGTTTGTATAGCCCCTTCACAGATATTCGTGTCCGCCGTCAACAAAGGCCTTACCGCATTTGCAGGTTTTAAAGTCATGTGCGCTCGTTGATTCAATGATTTCACCGCAATGTTTACATTGAATTGCATTTTTAATGATTTTTGTCATACATTCACTCCTCGTTATTCACTATTCTAATGGCAAAACCTATCTCTATCTCAAAATCAATTCCTCATTGACTATCTCCTCCGCGCGGCGGCGGATATTGTTCATTCGTCGCACCCATTCCATTTGGTCGGTGGCTTTTAGGCGCTCGGTAACATTTTCGTTTTTCGCTATGTCGCGTACAAACTGAGAAAACATTTCATCGGCTTGTCGGTCGATATTCTCTATGTAGGCGTTCAGCTCGCCCGAAAGCCACAGACTGCTGAAAAGCGTTTTATCCTGTTTTCGGATATAGGCGTAGTGGCGCTGACCGAAGCGGCCAAAGGTGGGCCGCTCGGGCACGGCAACATTCGGCAGGAGATAATCGCCCTCTTTGCGGTAAGTGCCGCCCATGCGTTCAAATAGTGTTTCTTTCATTTCCATTGACTCCTTTTTGTTATTTTCCAAGCCGTGAGGTGAGCTTTTCCACGGCTATTCGGAACTTTTCGAACGGTGTCAATGTTATCAGCGGTGGGTCGCCCTCGCGAATACGCATGGTGCGGCGAATTTCCTTTGGAATTACTACCCGGCCAAGGTCATCTGCTTGTGTCAAGTAGAATCCAAAAATTTTTAAAAGCCCTTATATATCAAGGGTTTCCGGACTTTCCGCAAAAACAACCCTTGCGTTATTATAACACAAAAACAGCATAAAAGCCAGCAAAAAGCCGGCTTTTACATGGTCATGAAAGTTGAAAGGCAACATCAAACTTCCATTCAATTTTCAGATTTTCGTTGTCAAAAACAATGACGCGGTCTATATCATCGTACATTCTTTCCCGGAGTTTATCGTCCGGCTCATCTGCTGCTGCAGCGATATTTTTGATCGCATTCATTGCTGTGTTGCTTTCTTCCTGCTTTTGCAGTAGGCTTTCGATTTCATCCTCAATTCGTGATAACTCCGTTTGGAGTCTGTCCCTATCCTCTGAAAGAGCGCCTTTCTTTTCGAGAAAAGCATTTCGGGATATTTCATCGGAACGGAATTGCTCATACAGTGAAGCAACCTTACCGCCGATCCCTCCGAGCTGAACGCGGAGGGATTTTTGCTGCGCCCGAAGAGGAGCAAGCTTATCCGGCTGCTTTTCACTTACTGTCCTGCGATATTCTTCGCTGACGATTTGCAGCTGCCGTTTGTATGTGGTGAAAACAACATCCTCTATATTTGTCCGGCTCCAATGAATGCCTGCACACGGAGCGTCCCTTATATATAACGGCGTAGCGCAGGAATAATATTCGTCCAAGCCAAAGGTCTTACGAAGCCTACGGCCGCAGTGCCCGCAATAGTAAACACGATCACGGCGGTCGGTTCTGACAACATCGTACTTTTTCACCTTCCGCAGGGTATCATTCGCTGCGTAGTATTCATCGTGTGTTACGATGGGTTCGTGCATGCCCTCATTTATCACATAATCCTCCGGCGCATACCGTTTTTGCACTTTGGCTCGAATGGTTTCATTTCCGCATTTGAAAGACACCATAGCTCCGGTATACTTATAATCCCGTATGATTCGGATCACCGCCTGATGACTCCACATCGCATCGTTGTCCATACCTTGCCGTGAGAGCTTTTTGTGCTGCATCGGCGTCGGAATATGCTTTTCGTTAAGGATACGGGCAATTTCTGTGGATTTTTTTCCCTCAATAGCCCACAGGAAAATATCTCGCACAGTGGGTGCAGTTTCGGGATCCGGCACCATATGGTGCTTTTGCCCTTTGATCTTTGTGTATCCATACGGGCAATGGCTGACATACCGGCCGCTTCTCATCAGCATGTGCTGAGATGCTTTTACCTTTTTTGAGATGTCAACGCTGTACATCTCATACATAAAGTTTCGGAAGGCAACATCAATACCGCCGGTTGTCCCGATAAACTGATTGCTGTCGTAATGGTTATTGACCGCAATAAACCGGATGCCGAGATACGGAAAGATGTGTTCAAGGTAATCGCCGGCTTCAATATAGTTTCGTGCAAATCGGGAAAGGTCTTTCACGATGATGCAGGAAACATCGCCGGAACGCACCATCGCCATCATCCGCTTAAAACCAGGACGGTCGAAATTCGTCCCGGAATATCCGTCATCGACGAACTCGACCGTCTTCATAGAAGCAAGCTCAGGCTGCCCTTGAAGGAACTGGGCAATGATGCCGCGCTGAGCCGTGATGCTATTGCTCTCATCATTCGCGCCGGTGTCCTCAAGCGATAGCCTGAGATACACGGCAATCTGTTTTTTCGGCATTTAGGCAACCTCCTTTCTGATTCGCTCGCACTCCTTGAACATTTCCTCAAACTCAGGCATGTACTTAAACCGAATATCCAAAGAGCCGTCGGTATTCACTCGGATCTCATCAACCATTGCCTCGACCATTTCTTCGGTTACCGTTTCTGCCTTATAATAGCGTGAAATGAGCCGATTCCATTTTCGGGCGCCTGTTTCAGTCACCTTGGTTTTTGTTTTGATTGCCTGAAGCTCCTGCAATTCGCTTTCATATGCGGTGATTTCCTTTTGATAGACATCTCTGGCAAGCAAATATTCCTGCTGCGTCAGTATGCCGTCCTTGAAGTCGATATACAACCGGGAAAACAGCTTTTTCTTTTGGTCCAGCTTATCTTGCAGTTCTTTGACACGATTTGCCGATACACTGTGCTTTGTTTTTTCTTTCTCCAAAGCGATCAAGCCGAGCAGCGTTTTTTGCGTGTCAAGGAATAGGTCCATCTGCTTTCGTATGACGCTCAACACGATTTTATCAAGGTCATCGGCGCGGATGCTCTTTTTTGAGCATGCCGTGTCTCCAAGCTCGATGTTTGTCGGGCATTTATAATTGTAGTAGTCTGTGACCACGCCGTCCTTTTTCGGGCGGGAATAACTGCGAACATATTTCATAACGCGCCCGCAGTCGGCACACCTCAAAACCGAACTATATGGATTTGGTCGCTTGGGGAGATGCGCATAGCGTTCGAAGGATTTTTTTACATCGCTTGAAGCCTTTGTATTGATCTCCTGCACTTTATTCCATAACTCCATGCTGATAATCGGCTCGTGTGTCCCTTCAACCACATCCCAGTCCGCCTCTTTTCTCCAATGGAATTTTTCGCCCTTATACAAGCACTGCGAGCTGCGTCCTTGCGCCAGATTCCCGATATAGACCACATTGACAAGCAGGTCTTTCAGAACATGGCGATTCCAGGGCAGTTCACTCCCTTTCTTATTATTATTTGTTATAATGCCGCGCTCATAGCGTAGCCGCCCCGGGGAAGGATAGCCTTTTTCGTTGAGCATACGGCATATAGTTTCAAAGCCGATCCCTTTCGCTCGGAGTTCAAAGATCTCGACTACGATTGGAGCGATCTCATGATCGATCACCAATCGGCTCCGATTATTTTCATCCTTCAGATAGCCATATGGAGCATAATTTCCGATGTAATCACCGCGCAGCCTCTTATTCTTCATGGTTGAACAAATCTTTTTGGATATGTCCTTTGCGTACATATCGTTGATTAGATTTTTAAGAGTGGCGGCGAGTTTTTCACCGGCGTTGGCAGAGCTGCTGTCATAATCGTCGCTGACAGAAATAAAGCGGATGCCGAGGAAAGGAAAGATGCGTTCCAGATATTCACCGGTCTCCACATAGTTTCTGCCAAGGCGGGAAAAGTCCTTCACAAGGATGCAATTGATTCGTCCTTTCCGCACATCCTCGATCATTCGATGAAATGCAGGACGCTCGAAATCGGTACCCGTGTAACCGTTATCGGCATATACCTCTTTCAGTTCGAGATAGGGCCGCTCGGCAAGATAGTTTCTCAGAAGCAGTTCCTGATTTTCAATCGAATCCGCATCGGCCTTACCGTTGTCCTCAACAGACAAACGAACATAAAGTGCGGTACGAAACACGGCCTGCCTTTGGCCTTTCGGCAGACTTTCGGAAACGCCGTTTTTCCGTGATACTCTGGCCACTATCCCACCTCCCTTATCGGTATAGCCAATACTTTCTTGTTTGCGGTTTTCTCCGAGATAAACTGCAATATTTCCTCGATCTGATTCCGATGGCGAAACACGATCTCCATATTGGCATCCTCGAAAATATTGATGCGTTCTATTAGATGAATGACCATTGGTCGCGTGAGCTCGGTCACATTTTCATACTGACGGAACTGTTCAACCCAGGACTGCTGCTTTGAAACACCGTCGAGGATCTCCCGTTTCTCTTTGTTCAACTTCTCGATGGCGGCAGTTGCTTCGTCGATTCTTTCCGCAAGCTCTTTTTTCAAAGATTCATATTCGGGTCTGTCCAGCAAGCCCGCCCGCAGATCCTCATAGATTCCGAGGCGCAGCGTGTTGTTTTTCCGAACGACTTCTTCCTGTATTTCGATGCTTGCGTCAAGCTGCTTCAGCTTGTGCTTTTCCCATGACAGATTCTCAAACTGTCTAAGCGCCTTATCTACATCCAGCAGCAGGTCAATTTGGTGCCGGACCGTTTGATAGATTACCTGGTTCAAAACATCTTCTCTTATGGAATGCCTGCTGCACACCTTTTTATCGTGCTTATTGGCGTTGCAGACATAATATACATAGCGTTTGCCTGCGTAGGACACCGTCTTTCTGACGGCCGTAGCGCCGCAGTCGCCACAATAAATGCGGCCGGCATATACCGGTACTGTTACATCTCCCGCACGGCAATGCGTATCGTCCTTCAGCAACTCCTGAACAAGCTCAAAATCACGCACAGAAATAATAGCCTCATGTGTGCCTTCCACGCGAAGCCACTCACTTTCTGCTTTTGTAACCACTGTCTTGGTCTTATAATTCGGCGTTGTTCGTTTGCCCTGGATCATCACGCCGAGATAAATTTCATTTTTCAGAATACGCCTTACGGAAACATGACTCCATATAGCTTTTGAAGATTTCTGAAAGCTCGTTTTGTACTTGCTTCCACTCAGCCGCTTATACTCTGCAGGCGAGGGGATGCCGAGTTCGTTCAGACGCACGGCAATATTTTGCGGACTCAGCCCTTCGATTTTCCACCGGAATATATCCCTTACAACATTTGCGGCAAACGGATCAACAACCAATTTGCTCTTGTCGTCGCTGTCTTTCACATATCCGTAAGCCACAAATGCTCCGGCATACTCTCCGTTTTGCTTTTTCGCCGTAAGGTTTGTACGAATCTTAGTAGATATATCGCGGATATAAAAATCATAAACGAAGCTGTTGATCGTAAAGGCAAGATCATCCGAAGATGTTGCCGAAAGCGAATCATAGCCCTCGTTTATGGTGATAAACCGAACGCCGAGTTTGGGGAAAATCTTTTCTTTGTATTTTCCCACATCAATATAATCTCTGCCGAAACGGGACTGATCCTTTACAATTACGCAATTGACCTTTCCCGCCTCGATGTCCTTCATCATTCGCTGAAATTCAGCACGGTCAAAGTTGGAACCGCTTTTTCCGTCATCCTTGTACTCGCCATACAGTTCGAGTTCCGGATGCGATTTCATAAAATCATATATCAGCTTTCTCTGGTTGCTGATACTGTTGCTTTCGCTTTTGGCTCCCGAAGAGCACGAAAGGTCGTCATCCTCCTTCGATAAACGAAGATAGATGGCAACCTTGAATGTTTGATCTATAATCTTATTCATAGCGCCACTCCTATCTGTATTATTCGAGTACGAATAAACAGCCGGAGTTGTCGCTGATTTTGTCCGTATTTGATTATAGCACAGACAACCGAGAAAATCCAGCCGTTACACTTAAAATCCGCATAGCAATTATTACCATTACATTGAAGCGATCATGGAAGTGAAGCTGTCGGTAAGGGATTTGTCCTTGTCTGCGTATGATACCCGGACAACGACATCTCCAACCTTAAAGCAATACGGATCCTTGATCTGTTCAACATAAGACCTCACGCGCTCTTCCAGCGGCAGGCTTTTATCTATCACGACATCTCTGATATCCACCAGTTCAGATAAGTTCTTTTCAGACTGTTCCATAAATCATTACACCTCCATGTGTTCGTCTTTACAACTTGTATTTTTGCCATAATTTACTTGGTATATTCAAAAACAAAATGCTCATTGCCGGAGTGAACGGCAGAGATTTTTTCGTCCCGGATCAGCAAGAGCGCATCCGCCGAATACAGCTTCAGGCATTCGTTGAGCACTTCGGCCAATACCTTGCGGCTGAGTTTGGGAAGCGCGGTGCCGCCGATCTTCGCTCTGTCGGGCAGGCTTTTGTAGGCTGTCATGCGGACCGGATAGAGTTCTCCGTTTACGCGCATGGCAAGCCCGAGATTTTCTGCCGTATCCTTTACGGCCTCCTGTGATGTTCCTGCGGCAAACGCCGACAAATTACCGATGAGAGGCGAGGACTCACCGAGAGGTTCCACCTGCAGGTCAGCGACCTTGCAGCGGATTCAACGGCTGTTCTTTGCCTGTTCTTCACGATAATCCAGCAGCGTCGGGTAGGAACTGAACAGCGTATAATAGCTGTCCTGGCATGGTTTTTGCATAGTGAAATGCTCCTTTCTTAGGTTTAACGGCAATGCCGCCTTGATATATGACAAAAGCCAGCACCCCCGAAGGACTGCTGGCTTTATGCCCGAATGAATTGGCCGGAAACAAAAAAAGTGCCATTTGCAATAACGCAAATGACACTGTGATAACTCTGTTAAACTATGATTGGATCAGAACCAAACTTGATACTTACATAGATGGTATAACAGAAAACTTCGCAATAGTCAATCCATTCGCCGGAAAAGGGCATTTTCAGCACAAATCAATTTACATTCTTACTTCACAAATCGAAAATTTGCAGTTGGAATGTAAACGCATATTAGTTTAAGCCATCGCAGGCTTTCGTGCATCGATATAGAGATCGATGTCATGAATGATATAGTTTGTGCCGGTGGTGTGAAGCGCCTCGTAGCAGGCGTACAGGTAATCCCACACGTGATAATTACTGAACAGCTCGTCAATCTGTCTGCCGGTCAGCTTCTTTGCTTATTTGTACTGCTCGGCACAGAATATCATGAATTTCCCCTCTTTTGTCAAGCTGTGATCACGGCGTTTCGGGATTTTAGGTAGATATCAATATCATTGTTAATGTACTGATATCCGGTTGTATGAAGAACATCGTAAAACTCGTTCAAGTAGTCAAACACTCCGTAACGGCGAAACAGTTCTGCAGTCTGTTTACCCGTCAGAGATTTATGCACCTTATAGCTTTCAAGGCAAAACACAGAAAAAGCAGTTTCTTTGCTCATGGTTGTTCCCCCTTACACATCGGGAAATTCGATTTTTCCCGTTTTTTCTTCCTGCTCAAAAAGCAGGTACAGCATATCCGTGCTGTATTGCCAGACTTTCGTTTCCTCCTGCTCAAGAGTGGCATACAACTTTGAATTGTACAACTTTGTGATTGCGTCATTTTCGGATATATTTTTCTTTTTTGCGATCATCCCTACAAGGTCAGCACTGATGTAGGGCATAATTGCTGCAAATTTTTCCTGTCCCATATCATTGTTCCTCCGTTCTGATTTCTTTTGAATCAATAAAGCGAATATAGGAAAGCATCTTTTCTGTATGGAATGTCCATTGATCCTGTAAGACCTCTGTCTTCAGCCGTTTTACCGTTTCGTCTGCATCAAGTACACCGGTTTCAAAAAGCCGGATAGAGCGATATACATTATCATCCGCTACCGGACCGATATGCATATCGAACATCTTTTCCGGCGTTTCACCGCGGCGGTTTCTGACGACGAATTGCAGCCACTCCATATCGGCTCGATCAAAACGATGTATCTTCGCTTGCTCCTGCGCTAAAGCAAAATCAAATTCGTAGATTGAAACATAGCCGATATTCTTGCTCTCTCTGCGCATTTTGATTCTTGCCCAACGCTCCGCTTGATGCTCAGATGTGGTCGTATAAAAGCCTGTTCCGAAATCAAGGAATGAATCACTGATGCGGATCTCCGGCTTTTCAACGAGTACCGTGCTTCCGTGATAAATAATCATGTGAGTTCCTCCAATAGTTTATGAATGATCTTCTGCTCCTGCTTCAGCGCAGAAAGCATTTCTGTATAATGCTTCCGAAGGGCAAGCTTTTCGCGGATTGTGTCAACCGTCTCAGTATCTTTGCCAATATATTTATCGTACAGCTTGCCATTCTCTCGGTATCTAAGATAGTAGTATCCGTTTTTGCGGCAGGCAATCGAACCCTTGGGAAGTGTTTCGATTAGAGATTCGTATTGAAGAATCATCTGTTCATTGCGAACAGCTTCCTTCTGCACCACGGAATCAATCAGCATTGCTCTCACCTCGGCTTTATTATATGCTTGTGTCAAGTTGGAGACAAATCGCCCTTGGCTCTCTCTGACGAGGGAGCTGGATTTTGCGAAGCAAAAGACTGAGGGAGAGAAAACTACCCCTCCGTCAAAACTTCGTTTTGCCACCTCCCCTGACAAGTGGAGGCTTATGTTTTCAACTTGTGGAAGTCATTTCCACAAGTTGAATTTTCCGCATAACAAC